>Ga0123335_1004131_pt1 | contig 19225 bp, 16 predicted proteins | sample BiotimSIPDNA_2_FD_89707 | JGI IMG/M metagenome (GOLD analysis project Ga0123335, IMG submission 89707) | Anaerobic biogas reactor microbial communites from Washington, USA - Biogas_R2 time_0 SIP DNA | ecosystem: Engineered > Bioreactor > Anaerobic > Unclassified | place: Washington, USA...
ACACAGTTCACCCTCTATCAGGAGCAGGAAGGTAAATCGCAGGAGATGAACGACGACCTTTACCCGGGGGAAGCAGGATTGCATATCGTAGCAAGCCATGATGTGTGGGAGACCAAAGGTTACAAGGATAACGAGGACTGGATTAATGGCCAGGCGTCACGAAACACGGTGGTCCGTGAACAGGTGAACCATGTAATCATCTGGATCCAGAAACGGAGGGTGCGCATCTATCACCGGAATGCGAAGGTATTGGACATGCCCACCAATATCTATCCCGGTGTCAAGTTCAACAGGATGCGCTTCTCGGGATGGGATCGCTACAGCGCTCCCTATATTTCGAACCTGAAAATCACCACCGCCTCGCCCGATACCCGTAGCAAGCTGATCACCGAAGGGAAGCTGGTCACCTACGGCATCACCTTTGATGTGAACAAGGCGGAGGTGAAACCCGAATCGTTTGGTACGCTAAAAAGCATCGCCGATGTGTTGAAGGAGAATGGATCGGTGAAAGTGAAAATTATGGGTCATACCGACAGCGATGGGGATGATGCCAAAAACATGGAGTTGTCGCAACGTCGTGCAGCGTCGGTGAAAAGTGAACTGGTGAGCAAGTTCAGCATCGATGCCTCACGAATGGAAACAGAAGGAGCCGGGGAGACCTCTCCTGTGGCACCCAATGATACGCCGGCCAACAAGGCATTGAACCGCAGGGTGGAGCTTATTAAACTCTGAAATACGAAAGATCATGAAAAGAATTGGCATTCTACTACTTAGCCACCTGATATTTTGTTGCATTTTTTCAATGAACGTGTCGGACACAATTGTTTCTTATACTCCTGATCAATTTCTACCGGATATGAAGAATCTTGTGAAGGAGCTCGGTGAGGGTGAGATGTCTGAATTTCCCGACATCCGGCAGATGCTGGGTGGTTTTCAGGGTGCAGGTGAAGTGTTGGGTCAGTATGACGAAGAAGAGGCACAGTTCCATATGTTTGATCTGCCAGATGAGCTGCTCCAAATTCTTCCTGAGGGGTGTCGTACCATTGGCAAAGTAACCTGCGTCTTAATACCCAATTATGCAGGGATACAGTTTGACACACTGACCGGAAGGAATGATGGCAAGGGTTACAATTTCATCGTAGTCGTTGCTCTCTATGATTCAGATAGTCAGAATGAGGATGTCAGTGAGCGGATTGAACTTGAGAACCTGGTTTTACAAATGGAGCTTGATAAGTTAAATAAAGGCATACATCCCAAACACGGTGAAAAGCTGACGGGTATCAAAATAAAGGAGTGGGGTGCTGGTGGCAGTTTTAATTATATGGATGAATGGGACGGAAAGAAAATGGTGCGTTACTCCAGCTACTATAAGGGCCGGGTGGGGGATGTCTATTTCACCCTGGAAGCAGATGGCGACGATATATCAGTTCCGGAGAAAGTGGCAGACAAGTTGGCTTCACTGGTGGGGAGCAGCCTGACCTACCAATCGCTTAAAAGCAGGATAATTAAATAAACGAATGGAAATGAATAAATTGACAACGTATAAGGTAACTAACTAAAATGCTGGCAATCATGAAGACAATTGTATCTGTTATGTGCTTGCTCCTGTGCTTTGGAAGTTGTTCGGGAAACAAGAAGGGGAGTGAATCAAAGGTTGAGGAATTTTCATTGGAAGAGTTACAGGCTGAGGCAGGAAAAAAAAGATATCCCATTGAACAGGGAGTCATTCATTCCACCTCTGAAGCTATGGGTGTGGAGATGAACGTTGTTACCTATTTCGACAACTGGGGCGAATGGGAAGCAATCGAAACAACCGTACCCATGGAGATCATGGGGGAGGACTACTCCTCACACACGCTGGAGATCATTAAAGGTGACGACCACTGGAAAATCGATCTGGACAAGAAGAGCGGTGAGCATTTTACCCGTACAAGGGCAATCAACCCAATGGGAGTTGACGTGGAAACATTGACGGATGAGTTATTGGGAAAGATGAACATGGAAGATCTGGGTGAGATGGAGCTCCTTGGGTACAAGTGTCGCAAGATGCGAATGAAGAGTGACAAGGGTACCCATGTGGACTATGTGATGTGGGGCAATGTCATGATGCAGATGGAGGGTGAGGCAATGGGTATCAGCACTACCTCCCGGGTTACATCGATTGAGGAGGTGGTTCCTCCACAAGAGAAGTTTGAAATACCGGGTGATGTTCTTTTCACCGAAATGTAGTAAAGGGTAATATTTAGTCAGGACTTTGGCTGGTATCCCCTCATACTTTTATGAGGGGATAATGAGGGGATAATGAGGGGATAGAGACGTATATCCAGCCAAGAATAGGCAAAATACAGACGTCTTTCCCGGTTTAGGATTATAATAGGATTGTCAGGGAGATACTTGCGAGGATGTTATATCAGTTTCTGCTCCAGAGCCATTCGTACTAGCAGGGCGGTATTTCTGGCACCCATCTTGATGAGAAGGTTTTTGCGGTAGCTGTTGATGGTCTCTACACCCAGATACATTTTTTCCGCGATCTCCGGGTTGGTGTATCCATCCACGATATGGCGAAGCAATTCCTTCTCCCGTGGGGTAAGCCACACGGGGTTGTGGGTGCGTTTGCGCATCAGCAGGTCGATCTCTTCACAGAGAAAGGTTTCATTCTCCATCACTTTCTCCACACTCATGATGATCTCTTCGGGCATTGCGTTTTTCACAACGTAGCCTGAGGCTCCGTTCTCGAACATCTGGCGGACTATGGCATACTCATTGAAACTGGATAAAACCACAATCCTGATCTCCGGGTATTGCGTCTTGATCTCCTTGCAAAGATCGATGCCGCTCACATCGGGCAAACTGATATCAAGTAAAATGACATCCGGTATCTTCTTTGATAAAATGGACCGGCATTCCATGCCGGTATAAGCAGTACCGGCTACCTGAATGATCTCCGAGTTGTCGAAGAGTTTTTTCAGACCTTCTACCAGGATGCGGTGATCATCCACGATCAGGATGTTGATTTTGTCAGGCTTTTTCATGCTTGAGTGCTAGTTCCAGCGTGATTTCGGTACCCTGCCCGATTACGGAATGAATCTCCACTGTACCGCCGGACGAACCGATGCGGTTTTTTACGTTTTGAAGTCCTGTACCTTTGGTGTCTTTTTGCAGATCAAACCCTTTCCCATTGTCCTGAACCGTTGCTGAGACTCTGTCGGCCTGCTGAATAAGCTGTACGTTGATATGTTCTGCCTCTGCGTGCCTGATGGCATTGTTGATCAGTTCAAATATCGCACGATACAACGTGTTCTCTGTTTTGTGATTGATTCTCTGCTCCTCCCCGAAATAATGAAACGTGACCTTGGGGAGACTGTGGCAAAAGTCTTCCAGTGCGACTTTCAACCCGTAACGCGACAGAGATTCGGGCATCATGTTGTGAGCCACGCGACGTAGCTCTCTAATGGAGTTATCGAGCATCTCCATCACCCTGTTGAAACGCTCCACATCTTCCGTTTCAATGATCACATCCTGCCGCATGTCGAACAGATTCAGTTTCACAGCCGAGAGCATCCCGCCAAGCCCATCGTGCAGGTCACGTGCCAGCCTGGTGCGTTCAGCCGTTTCACCATCCAGCACGGCTTGTGTGGCGACGATTTGTTTCTCCTGCTCCAGATGGAGGATTTTTTGTTCGGCTAATCTCTTTTCACTGCGGATGGATTTCTGGCGAAACCAGACCATTAACAGGAGCAGCACTAAAATAAAAAGAGCCGAAAAGAGGATAATTCCATAGAGCTTTCGTTCTCTTTCCAAAGATGAAATACGCATCTCCTTTTTTTCCGTCTCATATTTTTTCTCGAGCTCCGCCATTGACAATTCGAATTCTTGGGTGGAGCGTTTATCGATCAGAGCCCTATACTTGTCAAAATAGTGCAGTGCCTCCTCGTTGTTGTCCAGGAAAATGCCCGACCGGACCATGTTGGCATAGAGATTGGAGGTGACGTTGGCATCTGTTGTATCGATGCGGATTGCTTCTCGGGCTGATTGACGGCAGTTTTGGTAATCCTTTTCGTTGAAGTGGATGTTTGAGAGGATGTTCAACGAGCCGGCGATATGTGCCGGGTAGCCGCTCTCTTGCGTCAGTTTCAATGCCCGCAGGGCATATTCTTTGGCTGTAGGGTAATCCCGGTAATGGCTGTAATACACCATGGCTATTCCCTGCAGGGCGATAGCCTCTTCCAACTGCTGGTTGCTGTTGTGGAATATTTCCGCCGCTGAGATGGAATATCCGAGCGATTTGTCAAAATCTTTCTCCCTGAGGGCTATCCGGCTCAGACCATCATAGGCACGGCCCAGGTTGTAGGTGTCGCCTGCCAACTTACTCTCCTTTTCAAGCTCCAGGTAATACTTTTCAGCCTGGTTCAGGTTCAACAGGCTGTGATAGAGTGTGCCAATGTTTCCCAGGAGCGATCTGATGCGTTCATTGTTGCCTTGCGATTCAAACATCGAAAGTGCTTTCAGGTAATAGGAAAGCGCTTCCTGATATGCTCCCGTCACGTTGTGCAGATTCCCTATGGCACCATACACGGCTGCTTCCAGCTTCTCGTCCTTTAATGTGATCGCCAAATCGAGAGAACGATCCAGCCATAGTTGTGCCGAATCCATCTGGCTGTTCATGTAATAAGCCACCCCCAGGTTGCGATAGAGAGTGGCTTCCATGGTGGGTATATTCTCCGATCGTGCCCTTTCAATTCCCTGTAATGCGAACCGTTTCGCTTTCCCGAAATCATCGTTGAGGTAGCTCCAGCTCAACTCATCGCAAATGTTCAGATAAGTAACTACGGGAAGATTCCTGTTGCTCAACTGGTTCTCAAGACTATCCCTGTCTTGAGAGGTTCCATTCATCGAAACCAGCATGAAACCCAATGTAAGGAAGGTGTGTGTTGTGATGTTCTTGAAATGCATGGTGTAAAATCATTAGAACAATGGGTAAAATATTTCTCTGCCAGACAAATATACCACAAAATTGTGTTATACATTTATGCAGGAATAATTTGTTGTGATCCCCCTGTTTGGGAGTATACCTTAATCTATGATCAGAAAACGACAGGGGCGATGTTTTTATTGTTTTTTCATGTTTCCCCTATTGTAAGAGAGATAGATTCCAGGGATGCCAATCAGGGCGAAGATGAGGAATCCCAGTCGCATTGCCTTCAGAAACATCTCCTCCTCCACCGCCTCTACGGTTAAGTTCCCGAAAAATATTGTGAACAGGAGGGTGACCACACTCATGCTGATGATCTGTCCGAAGACCCTCATGGAGGCTGCCAGTCCTGAGGCTTGCCCATAGCTGCTCCGTTCTACCGATCCCATGATGGTATTCATGTTGGGAGAGGAGAAGAGGGCAAAGCCGAGACCCACCCAGACGAGAATGGCGATGATCACCCAGATGGGTGTGCGGCTACCCAACATGCCCAGCATTGCCAGTCCCGAGGAGCATATTGCCATGCCTGTCGTGGCGAAGTAGCGAGGTTCAATCCTGTCGGAGAGACGCCCCACCACCGGGGAGAAGAGGGTCATCATCAGCGGCTGGGCAATGATTACCGCACCCGCATCACGGGGGGAGAGCCCCTGAATCTTTTGCAGGTAGAGGCTGAGGAAGAAGACGATGGCGAAGGTGGCGGTATAGTTAATCAGTGCCGAGAGGCTGGAGAAGGTGAAGAGGCGGTTGTGGGTGAAGAGACGCACCTCGAACAGCGGATGTTGTGTTCTCTTTTCGTGTCGCCAGAAGATTAGTAGCAGTATCAGTGCGCCCGCCATGAGCAGCCATCCTGCGAGGTCGGGAATCAGCGTGGAACCGTAAACAAGGGCCGTGAGTCCCGCCATGAAGAGGAACGTGCCTTTGCCATCATTAGAGGTGGAAGTGTCTTGTTTTCTTGCAGGCACCTTCAGCTTGAGAAAGGTCAGCAGCAACGTGGCAAAGCCGAGGAGGGCGACAATCAGGAAGAGCAGGCGCCATCCCGCATAGAGGGTGATGATTCCCCCCAGCAGGGGACCCAGCGCCAGACCTGCATAAACAGCCGAGACGGAGATGCCAAGGACCTGTCCCCTTTTGTGTGAGGGATAGGAAGAGACCAGCAATACTTGCCCTGTAGTGCTGGTGAAGGCAGCACCCACCCCCTGCAGAAAACGGGCGGCAATGAGCCACTCACCCCCGGGTGCCATCCAGCAGAAGAGTGAGGAGAGGGAGAATAGCAACACACCCAGCTTGAAGAAACGGCTGCTACCATGACGGTCGCCCCAGGCCCCAACGGGAATCATGAAGAGAGCCATTGCCAATATAAAAGAGGAGATGATCCAGCTCAGGCCCACGGCTGAGAAGTTAAATTCTTTGCCTATTGTTGGAAGGGCAATGTTGACAGCCGAGATGAGAAAGGTGCCCAGAAAAGAGGTGGTGGCAACCATCAGCAAGATGGATAACCTCTGTTTCTCAGGTTCATGTTGCAGATTGTCAGTGTTGTTGATGTTCATGTCAGTATGTCTCCCGCATATGCTTTACAGTTACAGCTGTTCTATCTGCGGCTTTCAACTGCGGGGAACGGATGACGATGGTGCGTTGTTGTCCCGGCAACAGGTTGATGAAGTTGTCACTGAAACGGGCTCCCTGAACAGGTATCTCCAAGAAGAGATCTTTGGCCAGCTTCTCACTGAAGAGCGTTACCCGGTACTCGCCATCGGCGTATTCCACGCTGCTTTCAATTGTTGTCAGCGGCAGCTTCAGCCGGTTGGGCCAGTAGAAGAAATGTTCCTTGCGCGAGATCACTTCACCATTACTGTCCGTGAGGAAGGCATGAAGCATGGTGTGTGCCTTCTCATCCTCATTCAACAGATCGGACAGCTTGTAACTTTTGACAATGGTGCTGGCGTTTGCCGTCGCACTTACCTTTTCCCGGAACTCCTTTTGGATGCCTTTCGTGAAGTCGATCACCTGTACTGTGAGTGTCAGGTCATTCCTATCGGAGAGATAATCCGACAAGGTGTAGTAGTGCAGCATGCCCTCTTTTTCATCCACTCCCAGTGCCAGTGGTGCCAACACGTTGCGCATCCTGTAATGCTGTGCCTTCCAGTTGCCATAGTAGTCGATACTGGACCAGGATACCACCGGCCAGTCATCGTTGATCTGCCAGTAGAGTGCTCCCATGCAGTAGGGCCTGCCACGACGCATCGCCTCCACCGATTCTTCCATGCCGTTGCCCTGCATCACCAGTCCCATGTACACGAAATCCTCAAAACTCTTCGGTTCCGGGAAGTACATCTCCATGTATTTCTTGATAAGTGAGTTGCCGGTAGTCGCCTTCTGGTGCACCTGCATCACCTCACTCTCCAATGCCCATTGTTCCTCGGGTGCGAAGGATCGGATGGTTTTCATCTCGGGAAACGACTGGAAGCCGAACTCACTGGCAAAGCGGGGTAGCCGCTCTGCCATCGCTTCAAAGGGGAGATGACCATACCAGAGGCCCCAGTCGTGCACGTCGCTCGAAGCGAACTTCTCCGTGTTTCCCCAGTTGGCATCATAGGGTGATCCGTGAATGTAGCTGCGTGTACCATCATGTTCTTCAACCAGCAAGGGGAGTAATTGTCGGAAGGTCTTGTCGTATCCCTCCTGCCAGGCTTGCATCACCTCTTTTGGGTACTGCTTATCCCAACCCCAGTAGGTGAGTGCCTCATCTATCTCATTGTTGCCGCACCAGAAGGCGAGGGAGGGATGATTGCGGAGCCGTTTGATGTTATAGATTGCCTCCTCCCTTACGTTGGTAAGGAAGAGGTCGTCGGAGGGGTAGGGTGCACACGCGAAGATGAAGTCCTGCCATATCAGGATACCCCTCTCGTCAGCCTGTCGGTAAAATTCTTCATTCTCATAGATGCCTCCACCCCATACGCGTACAAAGTTCATGTTGGCATCGGTGATCTGGTCGAAGATATTCTCGTAGTAGGCTTCATCCTGCTGCGTGGTGAAGATCTCGCCGGGGATGTAATTGGCACCCTTGGCGAAAAGGGGGATGCCGTTCACCTCGAAGTAGAAGGAACGACCATGTTCATCGGGTTCCTGTACCAGGCGCACTGTGCGCAGCCCCGTGCGGAGGTGCTTCTCCGCAATCAGGTGGTCGCCACGCGTTACTGTCACGAAGAAGTCGTAGAGATGCTGCTCGCCCCAGTTCACCGGCATCCAGCGTTGTGGATCGGTGATGGTGGCAGGGAAGGAGAGGTTATTCACCCCTGCGGCCAGATACATCTCTTTCTGCTCTGATTTCAGCACCTTCCCGTTGAGGGCATAACCATAAGAGAGTGTGGCGTCACCTTTCGTGAGGGCGTGAATGGTGAGCTGATGTTCGATCTCTGCCTTCTCCTCCGTCACCAGTTGCTGTTTTACATAGTAATCCTCTATTCTTGCGTCGTTGTAGAGGAGAAGTGAAACAGGTTTCCAGATACCCATCTGCACGATGCGGATACCCCAGTCCCAGCCAAAGTGGTAGGGTGCTTTTCGACTGTAGATGCTCAGCTTCTCCTCCCGATGGTCGTTGACGGCGGGATAGTCGTATCCGAAAGAATTACGTGCTGGCATCATGGCCTCGATGGGTGAGTGGAAACGGATATAGAGGTTGTTCTCGCCCTCTATAAGCAACTCTTTCACCCTGACCTCGTATCCGATGAACATGTTCTGTGTACGAAGGATGCGTGAACCATTCAGGAACACTTCGGCATGGGTGTCCAGGCCTTCAAACTGGAGCAATGCTTCGTCATGTTGCAGCTGTGCAGCGGAGACGTTGAATGTTTTTTTGAAGTCCCAGTTTACATCTTCTACCCATTGCAACTGCTCCTCGTTGGTGCCGTAGAAGGGATCGGGCAACACACCATGCCGCACCAGGTCGCGCTGTACCGAGCCCGGGACATCAGCATCGTACCATTGGTCGCTGTTCATCTGTGAGAACTGCCAGCCTTCGTTCAGCTGGATGGTTTCGCTTTGCTGTGCATATGCCAGCATGGGGAGGATGGTTAAGAGCATGGTGATGATCTTTCGCATGGTAATCTTTCGCAATGAATGAAATACAAATATAGATATTCTGGTTCGCTTGCACAAGAGTAGTGGAAGCTCACGCTTTACTTTTCTGATGAGAGGATTACATATTTTAGCGGAAAATTGTACATTTGTATGAGCATTACAAACAACCATAAAAGGATGAACGACAAGCAGACCATCGAACGCCGCGAGTTCCTGCAACTCTATCGAAGGTTATATTCTTTTTTGCGCCAGTCAATGGAGCAAGAGAAGCTGTTACGGCTCAAGGAGATGGTCAGGAGCTCCCTGCAGTCTGCTGCTTCGGGCGAAGAGGATGCTTTTAACTCCCTGATCCTGGAGATGCGAACAGCGCTGATAACCATCAATGAGATAGGTCTCAGACAACCTACGGTATGTGCCGTATTGCTCTATCGTGCAGCGGTTACTGAACAGTATCAACTGGAGGATATCGGGCGGCACTTTGGTGAAGAGGTGGAAGTGATTCTGCGGGGATTGAAGAAGATCAGCCGTTTCAGTGACAAACGCATGGCAGTGGAGTCGGAGAATTACATGAAACTGCTGCTTTCGATGGCTGAGGATATCCGTGTGGTCTTCGTGATGATTGCAAGGCAGCTGCAGCTGATGCGTGATGCCAAGGGTGGCGAGAGTTCGCGTAGGCTTGACCTTGCAGTGGAGACCTCCTTTCTGTATGCTCCCCTGGCACATCGTTTGGGTCTTTATAGCATCAAATCGGAGCTGGAGGATCTTTCCCTCAAATATACCGACCGGGAGTCATACGATTATGTGGCACAAAAACTGAATGAGACCAAGCGCTCAAGAGAGAAGTATATTCGTGAATTTATTGAACCGGTAGAGGAGCGGCTGGCGAAAACAGGACTTACCTTCGACATCAAAGGGCGTACCAAATCGATTCATTCCATTCTCAACAAGCTTAAAAAGCAGAAGATTGATTTTGAGAATATATACGATCTCTTTGCCATACGCGTGATCCTGGATGCACCGGCCGATCAGGAGAAAGCGCAGTGCTGGCAGGTATATTCGGTGATCACCGACATGTATCAGCCCAATCCCCGACGTTTGAAGGACTGGCTCTCCATCCCCAAGAGCAACGGATATGAATCGCTGCACATCACTGTGATGGGGCCCAATTCAAGATGGGTGGAGGTACAGATCAGAAGCCGCCGCATGGATGAGATTGCTGAGCGGGGACTGGCAGCCCACTGGAAATACAAAGGGGTGAAGGAGGAATCGACGCTGGACAGTTGGCTCACCACGTTGCGTGAATCGCTCGAAGATAAGGAGTCCAACCTGAGCCAGAAACTGACCGATTTCAAGCTAGACCTTTATGAGGAGGAGATTTTTGTCTTCACACCCAAGGGTGACCTCTTCAAGCTTCCCAAAGGAGCTACCGTGCTGGACTTTGCATTTGCCATCCATTCGAAGCTGGGTGCTACCTGCATTTCAGGCAGGGTGAACGGCAAGAACGTACCGATCAAGCACCTGCTGAAGAGTGGCGACCAGGTGGAGATTAACACTTCGTCACATCAGACGCCTAAGCAGGATTGGCTCAGTTTTGTGATTACCTCTCGTGCCCGCACCAAGATTCGCCAACTGCTCAAAGAGGAAGCGGGCAAGCAGGTAGATATTGCCAAGGAGACGCTTTCGCGACGGATGAAAAACCGTAAGATCGAGGTTGACGACTCCCACCTGATGCAGTTGATCAAGAAGCTGAAATACAAGACTGTTACTGATTTCTATGCGGATATCGCTGCAGAGAAGCTGGATGTAAACTGGGTGATAGATCGTTATCTGGAACTGGAGAGCAGGGAAAGCGAGAGCCGTGATGCTATTCAACAGGTAAGTGCTGGCCAGTTCACCCTCAAAACCGATTCTCGTGAGAGCCACAGCAGTGATGAGCTGGTGATCGACCAAGACCTGACCGGCGTCGATTACAAGTTGGCAAAGTGTTGCAATCCTATTTTTGGGGATGAGATCTTTGGCTTCGTCTCTTCACAGGGCATCAAAATTCACAGGATTAACTGTCCCAACGCACAGGACCTGTTCTCACGTTTCGGCTATCGTGTCATCAAGGCACGTTGGTCGGGAATTACCGGCAGCTCCAACTACACCATCGTGTTGAGAGTGATCGGCAATGACCAGATCAACATTGTAGCCAACCTGATGTCGATCATATCAAAAGAGGATGGGGTACAGTTGCGTGCCATCTCCATCGATTCCAACGACGGCCTTTTTCAGGGGAACATATCGGTGATGCTTGCCAACACCTCAATGTTGGAGCAACTTATCAGGAAACTGAAGGCGGTGAAGGGGGTGAAATCGGTCACCCGGTTAAATTAATCAACCGGTGGAGTGAAGGTAGTGAGGAGTTGTTGCAGATACTCCCGTTGAAAATCTTCGGGACGCAGAATCTCATCGTTGTACCGGATCAAATCAATGTCGATGATCACCTTCCCAATGTACTTGTCACGCGGTGAACGACCAACGGCACGTTCAGTCTGTTTGATCTTGTCAATCACTTCCACGGGTGAGTAATCTGTCTCAGCCATTGCCAGCACATTCCGAAAAAGAAAGGAGTAACGCTCATCGTCTGGTTCCGACAAGACTGATTCGCTGAAGATGATGCCTGGAAAGAGGCGCGTCAACATCCTCCGGGCTTTGTCAATGTTGGTCCTAGCGAAAGTGTTGGATCCTATGCTTAGTAAAATTGTGCTCATACTGTTAAATTGAACGACAAATATACACATTTTTGATGAAAGTGATCGGCTGAAACGTAAATCTATTATCTTTGTTCCACTATAACTATTAAAAAATGAAAAATTTACAGGGAGCGTTACTCCTTCTTTTTTCACTTCTCTTCAGCAATATCACAGCGCAGAATGAAACACCACTGATCTACCGGATCAATATCCGTGAGAACATTGGCAGTAACAGTTGGATTCACTTGCAAAACGGAATGCATGAAGCCAGACAAAAAGAGGCTCATGCTATATTGCTGCACATGAACACTTATGGGGGAGGGGTGCTCGAGGCTGATTCCATGCGCACTGCCATCCTCAACAGTTCCCTGCCGGTATATGTTTTCATCGACAACAATGCAGCATCGGCGGGTGCGCTGATTGCCATTGCCTGTGATAGCATCTTCATGCGAAACAGTGCCTCCATTGGAGCGGCAACAGTGGTGGAAGGGGCAACAGGTGCTGCGGCTCCTGACAAGTACCAGTCTTACATGCGCGGCATCATGCGTGCCACGGCCGAGAGCCACGGTAAAATAACAACCATCGTTGATGGGGATACGTTGATGCGGTGGCGACGGGATCCGTCGGTTGCAGAGGCAATGGTGGATGAACGGATTGTAGTAACAGGATATGCCGATTCGACGCAGATATTGACGCTTACAGCCACTCAGGCCATGGAGCTGGGTTACTGCGAGGGTATCTCCGAGAGCCTCCATGAATTGATAGTGACCCGACTGGGTATGACTGAATATCGACTGGAGACCTATAACCCCACCTTTTATGACAGGGTAAAGGGTTTTCTTACCAGTGGTGTGGTACAGGCACTGCTGATCATGCTGATCATCGGTGGTATCTACTTCGAACTGCAAACACCAGGCATGGGTTTTCCCACAGCATTGGCCATCACGGCAGCATTACTCTACTTCACTCCGCTTTATCTCACCGGATATGCACAGAACTGGGAGGTACTTCTTTTTGTGCTGGGACTGATTTTTATCGTATTTGAGTTGTTTGTCTTTCCCGGGTTCGGTGTTCCCGGTATAGCCGGCATCGTTTTCATCTTCTCCTCACTGGTGCTTGCACTCGTAGGGAACATACGTTTCAGCCTGGAGGGGGTAGATGCTGCCGGACTCTTTCGCGCGGTGATGATCGTGCTGGGAGGCATGGGTATGGGGATGGTGCTGATCATCTATCTTACCGGAAGGATCGGCAAACCGGGTATATTAAGAAATGCTGCCCTCAATGCCGATGAGGAGGGCTTTGTCTCGGTGCCGATGGAACCCCGCCTGCTGACGGGAAAGAGTGGCGTGGCTGCCACGGTACTCCGTCCTTCGGGGAAGATATTCCTGGAGGGAACATATTATGATGCTGTTTCGCTGAAAGGTTTTATTGAGAAGGGAGAAGAGGTAGTGGTGAAACGTTATGAGAATTTTCAGCTTTACGTGATGCGAATAGAGCATTGAAATGTTTCTCAAAAAACAAACCCTGAGACATTGTCTCAGGGTTTGTTTTTTGATTCTGTATTCAGGCGGCTTACTTAATTATAAACTGCCATCTCCTCTTCGCTATATGCCTTCTTCTTGAAGAAGAAAAAGAGAAGATAAGGAATGAACAAAAGAATGATGGCCCAAATGATGTTGCTAAGCTTGCTTCCCTTTTTCATGTTGTTGATGAAGATATGGCCAAGCATACCCTCCACTACCAATAACAACCCGATGATCAGACTGGTATTATTTGTAGCGCCCGTAAGGAAGGGTATCACCAATAGTGCAACGCCAATGAGCATTACAATTACTCCGAAGTACTTCGCAAATTCTTTCATGTGTATAATAATTATGATTTTGATTTCGTAACGCAAATAAACACAAAAATCGACAAACCAGGAAATAAATTGATATAAAAAACGGAACCATCGTTTAAAAATGGAGTTTTAGGTCAAAAAAGAGTCATGGAGCCGTGTGACATCTGTTAATTTGTTTATTTTTGTGAATTGTTCATCCGTAGAATGCATAAGCTGTGAAAATAATTGCTCGATTTCTTTATCAATGGATCATTTTCATGCCGTTTTTTTTGTTGATCACCTTTCTTACCGCTGTAACGGTGATGATTATGACTCCCTTTTTTGGAAACCGCTTCTGGGGATATTATCCTCCACACATCTGGAGCCGGATTACCTGCTGGCTGGCACTCTGCAGGGTGAAATGTTCAGGTCATGAGAAACTTGATCCCAAGCAATCATATGTCTTTGTAGCCAACCATCAGGGAGCTTTTGATATTTTTCTGGTTTATGGTTTCCTGAACCAGAACATCAAATGGATTCAAAAACAGAGTCTGCGAAAGATTCCATTTGTGGGGTATGCCTCAGAAAAGGCAGGACATGTCTTTGTAGACAACTCTACCACTACAGCCCGTGCTGCTACCATTGAAAGGGCCAAGGCGCAAATCACTGATGGTGTCTCCATGGTGATCTTTCCTGAAGGTGCGCGTACCCTCACCGGTAAGATGGGGCGTTTCAAGCGTGGTGCCTATCATATTGCACGGGATCTTGAATTGCCAGTGGTTCCACTAACCATCAATGGGCCATATGATGTGCTGAAACGAAACAGCCGGCAGATCAAACCGGGAAGGCTTGAATTGATTATTCACGATCCAATCCCTACAACATCGCTCAGCGACGAGGAACTGGCCGTTCTGATCGACCGGTCGAAAGAGATTATCCATTCTGCATTGTGGGAGAAATATCGGTAGGAGGGGTATAAAAAAGAAATGGTTGTCTCACGACAACCAATCTTCATTGTTAACCTTAAATCTAATACCATGAAAAACACGTTACAAATGTACATGCATCACAGCATTTTTCCAAAGAATATGACGGAAAAAAGTTTCTTTTTAAATTAATTTAGTATTTCCTCCCTTGTAGTGGTTCAATCCGCCAAATTGTTTGCGTTTATTTGCATATCTTGGGTATGGGATGCCTCCTGTTTCAAAGTTACGGCATCAATCGTATAATCTGTTGGCAAAGAAATTGAGCAAACCCCAGTTAAGGCGATACCAGCGTCTGGTTGCTTTCTGTTTTCCCCCGAACTGAAGGAGAAAACGTGACCGACCGCTGTTTTTGTGGATAAACCCTACGTCCATGAAGTCGAAATAGTGAAAGCCCTCATCTTCCGACTGTTTCATGGCTGAATAGATGGTGAAAATGGTAGGATATAGCAGTTTGTAGCGCTTCGATTTACCCCAGTAAAAAAGGCAATAGACTTTCTCTCTCTTCTGGAAGCCAAGTATGGCCCCGCCAATAATCTTGCCCTGGTAGCGGGTGAGGAGGATCTTGCCTTTACCCTCTTTTACATAGTGTTGGTAGAAATTCTCAAAATAGTTATAGGGGGGTAAACGGCGTCTTATCTTCTTCTGGTTTGTATCCCTGATAAGTCGGTAGATTTCAGGCAGATCATCGTCAGTGGTTACCTCCACCATTTGCACCCCTTTCTTCAATGCTCTGTTTACCTGGTTCTTGCGGGAGGGTGTGAGCTGGTCCCATATCTTTCTTCGTCGTTGCAACGAGTTGCAGATGTTGATCCATTTCACCGAGTAGAACTGATTCTCGCGAAACCCCTTGTAACCGAAGATAGCGTTGCCCAGATTCTCGTATCGGATGAGAAACACTTTGTGCTTCACCTCCTCCACAAGGCGGGTGATAAGCAATTCAAAGAGCTCTATCTGCGGCAGATCACTCCCGAAAAATGAGGGTGGCTGGTTGATGATACATCGTCTGAAGAGTGAATGGTGTAGCAGTCTGTTTTTACGGGCGATGATGGCAAAGAGGGCGGCTACCGGTTTCTCGTCGTTGAAGGCTACCAGCATGAAGGGGGTGTATGCGGGTATGCAACAGTACCAGTCGAAAGAGGTGGAGGAGTGGAAGAAGTTGATTTCTTCCATTTGCGGCAGCTCTTCTTTGTGATAGTATGTTTGGACGCTGAATGCCATGCAGATCGGGGGTGAATGATCACATTTTTTACAAATGTAGTAAAAAAAAGCAAATAGACAACCCCCAAGCGATTATCCTCCGGCTGTCAGTTTCTCCAGCACTTTGAAAACGATGGGGCAGGTCTCCGCGTTTTTCACCGAGAGACTGAAAATCTGGTAGAACTTTTTACGGTCGGTATGGGGATATTCGCGACATGCCCTGGGCCTGTTCTCATAGATGGCGCAATAGTTGTCATTGCCTAGAAATGGGCAGGGCATGGTGCGGAACACCCGGTCGCCATCCTCATCGGTCCGGAGATAACGCTCAATGACCACCGAAGGTTTGATGCGCAGAGCCTTGCCCATGCGGTCCACATCTTCGGGAAGGATCATCGGCCCCAGTGAGCGGCAACAGTTTCCACAAGCCAGACAATCGGTCTCTTTCTCTGCTTCAAGGTGCAACTGCATTATCTCCCGATCCATTTTCATTAGACGGCGTTTGTTCTTCGCATACCATTTTTCCCATATCGGCTTTCTCAGTGCAACCTCTTTGGGCAGATTGTTGACATTCATTTTTTTTCTGCAAAAGTATATTCTTTTGTGCGCAATTAGACAGCTGATGCCGTTTTATTTTGTAAATTTGTGCAAGAAGCTGGACAATCCATCAGAGAGATCAATCAAACATTTAATAAATTATATGGCAAGTAAAATACTAGTAACAGGGGGTACAGGTTATATCGGTTCCCATACCGTTGTTGAGCTGCAACAGGCAGGATACGAGGTGGTTATTGTAGACAACCTATCCAACTCAAATGCCGATGTAATTGAAGGTATTACACGCATTACCGGTATCCGTCCACACTTCGACAAGTTGGACTGTACCGATATGGAAGCGTTGAAGGCGCTTTTCAGGAAACACACCTTCGATGGTATCATCCATTTCGCTGCCAGCAAAGCGGTGGGAGAGTCGGTACAAAAGCCACTGTTATACTACCGAAACAACCTGGTCTCATTGGTCAACCTGCTTGAGTTGATGCCGGAACACAAGGTGAAGGGCATCGTATTCTCCTCTTCCTGTACCGTGTATGGTGAACCCGACACCAATCCCATAGATGAGGAGGCACCCATCAAACCGGCAGCATCACCCTACGGGAATACAAAACAGATCAATGAAGAGATCATTCAGGATTATGTCCACTCGGGAGCTCCAATCAAAAGCATTATCCTTCGTTATTTCAATCCAATAGGAGCCCATCCCTCTGCTGAAATCGGTGAACTGCCACTGGGAGTTCCACAGAACCTGGTACCCTACATTACCCAAACCGGTATTGGCATCCGGCAGCAACTAAGTGTATTCGGAAATGATTACAACACACCTGATGGTTCCTGTATCCGTGACTTCATCAATGTGGTGGATCTGGCCAAAGCGCACGTCAAAGCCATTGAGCGGATGTTAGAGGATCAGTCGGATGAACCTGTAGAGATATTCAATCTGGGTACCGGTACTGGACTGTCGGTATTGGAGCTGATAACCCTCTTTGAGAAGATCTCCGGAATGCCGCTCAACTACCAGATTGTGGGGCGACGTGAGGGTGATATTGAACAGATATGGGCGCAACCTGACAGAGCGAATGAGGTGCTGGGATGGAAGGCAGAGATGTCGGTAGAGGAGACCATGGCTTCTGCATGGCGTTGGCAGCAACGACTACGCGAGAAAGGAGTGATGTGAAAGCAATGCGATAGCAACCTAAACAAACAAAGGTCCGAACATCTGCTCCGGACCTTTGTTGTATAACAATTTCTGATGTTAACTCAGAAGTAATACTCAATCACAAGGTAATACTCTTCATCACCATTGTGCGTTCTTTCAATCTCAATCTTGTTCTCTCTGGCCAGCCATCCTATGGCAGTGTAAATCTCCTTCTCTGTCAATCTGGTAGCCTCTTGCAGGTCAGCGATGTTCCATTTCTGTTTGTTGTTTAACAGGTTCCATATAATACCTGCATTGGAACCAATCAGTTTTTTGTTCATGACGATAAGTCTTAATGGTGTGGTTATTGTTTGTTATACATGTTTGTTAGTGGGAATCATCTTCCTGCATTTTAGAAACAATTGATAACAGAAGTTTGTTCGCAGGGATCGAGGGAAATAGCAGTCACCTGATAAAGAGGATCAGGAAGAGGTAAGCTGCCGGAACAGCTACAAGCAGGCTGTCGATACGATCGAGAATGCCTCCATGGCCGGGAATCAGGGTACCGGCATCTTTTACTGAGCAGGTACGCTTGATCAGCGATTCAAAGAGATCGCCCACAGTTCCAAAAAGGGCAATTACCAGGGCTAATCCAATCCAATGGAGAGTTGATAATTCCTGAAAGAGTTGAGCGAAGATAAGTGATGAGAGCATTGTGAAGAGGATACCTGCTATAAAACCCTCAACAGATTTCTTGGGAGAGATATGTGGGATGAGCTTATGCTTGCCGATGAGAGACCCGATGAAATAGGCAGCGGTGTCATTCACCCAGATAAATACAAAGAGGGCCAGCAAGGGAGACCAACTGTAACCGATGCTTGTGATATCCTGTTGATAGGAATAGGAGAGCATCATCAACAGGCTCAGGGGCATGGTGATGTATATCTGACCGAAAACCGAATAGATGATGCCGTGCAGGATATCCTGACGCCTGATAAGGATGGCTGATGCAATAAGTATGAGCAGGTAAATCAATATGAATACCGGCAGTGCCACGAATGAGATCCTTTCAAGATAGAGGTATACCGAGACAAAGAGAATCAGCCCATGAGTGATGTTGAATATCTTACTGATGGCATGCGATGTGTCTTTTTCCACCATACGGTAGAATTCAAACAATCCCATGGCGAGAATGATTCCGAATACGGACAAAAAGAAGTAGCGCCCCCCCATGATTCCAACGAGTATCACCAGTATGTAGATGATACCTGCGCCGGCACGTGTCAGTAGGTTTTTCAGATTCAATTCGCTTTTTTTTATGAAGGGATAAAGATAGTTGTTTTCTGCTTATGAGTTAACTGTCATCTTACATCTCCAGCATTATTCTTGTTCAGCTTCCTCTGCGGAGGGTGATGCTGTCTCTTCCGTCACGAGGTTCTCCTCCTCTTCGAGGTCCACCCCGTTTTCCATTAGAATATTATACCAGGAGATGATCTTTTTCACATCAGATGCGTATACACTTTCACGGCTATAGTCGGGGAGCACTTCCTTCAAATAAGTGAATAGCTCGCTGCCTGATGCCTTGGTGGCAACAGATGCCTTGCCGCCGTTTTCTTTTTCCTTCATCCGCTTCAACACGTCCCGTAGGGGGGTGTCCCCATCGTTGGTGTAGATGGAGACATCACTCAGCGCTACCACCTTCTCATGCACGTAGACGGACATACGTTTGCCATCGCCAAGTGACTCAAC
>Ga0123335_1004132_pt1 | contig 19221 bp, 16 predicted proteins | sample BiotimSIPDNA_2_FD_89707 | JGI IMG/M metagenome (GOLD analysis project Ga0123335, IMG submission 89707) | Anaerobic biogas reactor microbial communites from Washington, USA - Biogas_R2 time_0 SIP DNA | ecosystem: Engineered > Bioreactor > Anaerobic > Unclassified | place: Washington, USA...
GGAGCCTGATGATGGGACGGAGCGACGGGCGCCTGCCGGCGGCGCGAACCAAGGCGCCCGCGGCGGAGTGAATCGATCCCGTTCGCTCTGGCTGCGAAACGCCACGCTGCGTTGATATCCAACAATCTCCCCGCGGCCCGGACGTATTCGGCGCGTGGACGTATTCGGCGTGCTCGCGGGCCCGCGAGAGCTGTGCACTTCCTGTAATTCGCGAGCGCGCGCAGTTCAGCTTTCATTGCATGCTTCGTTTTGCAGTAGCGTGTTTTTCACGCTCCGGCAAATAGGCTTGATTTGGCGCGGCAAGATGAGGCACAATGCGGAATGAGGTCCTGATAGTCCTGTCCCGGCCTGCTAGTCATTGCGGAGGTGGAAATGCAAAAAGGTTGGTTAATACCAATGATGGCGCTGGTGGTCGTGCTGCCGCTTGTGACTGCAGCGCAGATGGCCGGTCCAACTGGTGTTGCCGGCGGAGGCTCGTTAGCGCCTCCGGGAACAGTTCCGCACCCGGGCCCGGCGCCGCATTCGGGTTTCGTGCAGTACTTTCCGCAGCCTTCGCCCGCGGCGGTGTTCGCGTCGTGCAGCCCGGTATCGAGACGTTCAACTCACACGTGTTGCGTCTCATGAACAAAGGCGTCCGGGCGATGCACAATGTCTACGCGCTTTGCACCTTGATGCGGCACGGTGTCTATCCAGCGTACAACCTGATCTTCGGATTTCCGGGCGAAGCCGAAGCGCCGGACGAGTTCCATGCGATGCTGCGATTGCTGCCCTCGTTGAGTCATCTCGTCCCGCCCGACGCGCTAATGCCGGTTCTGACGCCGCGGTACGCGCCCATCAGCGAAATGCCGCAGCGTTACGGCGCCGCGGCTCCGCTCACAGGCCATTGGCGGTATGATGTCGTGTTCAGCTCGTCTTTTCTTCAGCAGCACCGCCTGGGAACCGAAGACTTCTGCTATTACTTTGACAACCCCTATCGTGACTTCGACGACCGTACTGCGGTAATGTACGGACTTTTCCAGCACCAATACGTCGCCTGGATGCGCAAGTACAAACGAGGAACCATAGAGTTGAGCTTTCGCGATGACGGCGAGTGCATGCTGGTATCCGACAATCGCTTCGACGACTGCGAAACCGTTCTTAAGTTCGGCGCGATCCATTGCCGCGTTCGCGACCAGCTCCTGCAGCGCTGCTGGTCAGAGAAAGTCTTGATCGACGCTATGGCCGCGGAGGCCGGGGCCAGCCAGTGTGAAATCAGAGATGTCCTGGACGAATTCCGCGCCGCGCGGCTGCTGGCCGAGGAGGAAGGGTGGATTGTGTGGTTACCGCTGCCAAAAATATGCTATGAGACGCCTTCATGGCGCGCGCGGGTTCTTAAAGGTTGCGTGATGCGAAATCACTCGGTACGTCCCAGTTCGGCGTGGAGGCCGCGCACGGGTGTGTAACGCCGCGCCACGAGGCGCGTGCGGTGCAGACGAGATAGGCTATGATCCCCGTAGTGAGACATTTCGCAAAGGTGCGTCGGGCGGCTACCCGGATCGTGGCGCACGCGGCTGTGATCCGGCCTGCCCTCAGGTGCGCACCGAAAGCATTGTCTCGCGTGGATAGGTGTCGACCCTTGATGATCGAGTTTCGCCAAGTGTTTAAGCGTTTTGGCGCGGCGATCGCGCTCGATGGCTTCAGCGCCACGACCGGCAATGATTGGACGTGTATCGGAGTCCTCGGCCGCAACGGCGCCGGCAAATCGACTTTGCTGCGAATCCTGGTCGGGATGCTCTCCGCAACAAGTGGACGCATCGCCGTTCGTCGGCAAACGCAATGCTGGCCGTTTGCGGGCGCAGCGCTCGCCACGTTCGTGCCCGAACAGACGGCCGTGGTGCCGACATTGACCGGTAAACAGTACCTCTGCCTGCACGAGACAATGAGTCGCCTGATCGGAGTCGCTACTGACGCCCGCCTCCGCGAGCGCCTGGTAATGGAGCTCGACGTGGGCGCGCATCTGGACAAGCTCTGCCGGCGCATGTCCAAGGGCAACCGGCGAAAGGTGGAGCTCATCGCCGCGCTTTCAGCGGACGTGCCCCTGGTCGTGGCGGATGAACTTACGGATGCGCTGGATGTGCCCAGTTGGTTGCAGCTACAAGGGATTATACGCGTCATTACCGCGGCAGGACGGAAGCTGGTCATCGCTTCTCACGATCTGAGCTTCCTGGCGGATGTATGTGACCGCATTTGGGTGATCGACCACGGACGACTCGTCGACGAACTAGCAGTTGGCGCAATCTCGCTGACCGAGTTGCGCGCACGAGTGGCAAGCTCTTTTGGTATTTCGCTCAGCGGAGATGACGATTCGCACGCGTGTTCACGGGATCGCGGGACATGAGGCCTGCCGAAGGCACGCGGGAGCCGAGGACATGGGACGCACTGCGGGTATGGCTTTACGGCACTGCACTCGCCTTGCACGAAGCAGTAGGCGAACGCGTCTTGCTGGCAGGTGCGCTCGCCATTGGCGCGCTGGGCGTGTACGTGTGGTGCCTGTTAGGCCCACTGGCGGGTCTGGCGGCGGTCCTCCGCGCGCAGCTCGGCGCTGTCACACAATCGGACCCTCAAGCGGCGCTGCGTTTTGCAGAGTTGTTTCACACTGTGCTGGTCTTGCTCATCGCCGGCCCGATCGCTGCTCAGGTTCACACGACACTAACCAGCTCTGCGATTTTGGGCGCGTTTATCACGCGCACGCGGGCATGGCGCGCGGTCGCGGCAGCCGTGTTGGTGGCCGGTGTTTCCCAGGCGGTAGTGCTCGATCTTCTGCTCGCGCACGGAATCTGGGCTCCTTTCATGGGACCGTGTTCGGCGGCCGAACTCGGGCGAGTAGTTGCACTAAAGGCGGTGGCGCTGTTTGTCGCACTCGCCGGCACAGCGCTGGTCGTGGCCCAGCGCCTGCGCGCGCACCAAGCGCGCCATCTGGTTCTCCTGCGGTGGATCAGCGCGTGTGCGTACTACCTGTTACTGCTCGGTTTAGCTTGGCGATTTCACGTGGAATTGCAGAACCCGTCGCGCGCCCTGGTCCTGCGAATTCTGCGTCACTGGCTTCACCTGGCGGATGCGGGTCGCGAACTGCTTCTTATGGCCGCCGTGCTTGTAACGACTTGGCTTGCGTTCGGCCCGGCCGCCCGCCAACTGGCCAGCGCGTTGCGCACAGTGGGAGCTCCGAGTGACCAGGATCGTGCTTAAGCTTGTCTCTTGGGAACTGTGGCGCCTCTTTCGACAGCCGCACCTGATCCTGCCTTTGGCTGGGTTTGGGGCGTCGGCCGTAATCCTGCGCGCAAACAACCCGGCTGGCGTCGAACCGCTCATCTGGTGGGAGCTGGGAACCCATGCCGGAATCATCCTGTTAGGGGCGGTGTTAGCGGCCGAATGCGAGTGCATCGAAGTGGGCTACGCGTTTCTGCAGAAGGAACGCGGCGTCTATCTTCCAATGGCATGCGTGCGGGTGGCAGTGCTTGCAATAACATGGGTCGTAATGAGCCTCCCGGCCCTGCTCTACGGCCTTTTGTGCGAGGGCTGGAGTATCGGTCTCTTTCTCTGGCTCGGAATCTTGGTGCTCTTTGGAGCTCTCAGCCAAGCTTGGCTAAGCAAGGTGATTGTGAGCAAGGTGCACCGCTCCGGAGAGATGTGTGGGGGTATGGCTCGATTCCTGGTGTTGCTTGTTCAGGTAAGTGTGCTGCTCGCATGGTTGGCTGCTGGGCTGTCAGTGTGGCTTTATTCCGAAAAGTGGGGCGCAACGACGAGCAAGGTCGTGACACTTGTGTTCGGAATGATGGTCCTAACGTGTGCGTTGATCGTAGGAGTTCGTGAAACGGGGCGCATTCCGCGCCGTGTCACGCCTGTGGAAGCGAGCGGGTTCGTGGAATCCGCCGTCGTATAACTTATTCTGACAGGGAGAAAACAATGAGGTCGTGGAAACTGATGGGGCTTTATCGTTACGATGGCGGGTGCATTTCTGGTGGCATCAGCGAGGGCAGATGGGTTGCCGGACCTGTCGAACCTGTATCTGGAGAGCAGCCACCAAATTGCGAACGCATCCGCCAACGGTAATGTCAATGTACAAGTAGCATTCAGCGGTAACCAGGAAACCCATACGACATATGGCGTTGTGTTGCAGCAGCTCCCTTCTGGAGCGAAGCATGGTTTTCAGTACGAGCGGGTAGAGCAAGGGCCCGGTGTTGCAAACGCGCAATACTCCAGCGTATTATCACCCGTCACTTCACCTTGCTCCTCCTACGAGGCATTTGCCACTGCTGATTATTCATTAGGTTCGCGCGGAATCGAATCAGCCGTTGCGGCCTCCGTGTCGCTGTTAGGGGGCACGGTGACCACGCAATCCTGGGGTTTCGACGCAGCGCGGCTTCCCGCAACGGGAGCGCAGTTGGGCGTCTGGGTCAATTCCGTCTATTCCGTGCCCGAGGACGCGCCTGAGAGAGTGCGACAGAATCCTCCCGTCATCTCGATTCGGCCATATCAGGCGATGCAGTTCGACGGCAAAGACGCGGTTCTGATCACCAATGAGAGCACGAATTACGAGGCGACAACGGTCGATATCAGCGGCATAGCACAGATGACAATTCTCTCAAAGATAAAGGCGGAGACGCGCTCGTACGTGGAAGTGGCGACTGGACGCCATCTTTGGACGGAAGGTACCAGCACGGTCGTCGATTCTGATCTACCAGGTCTGATCGGCACAAAGACAACGATCCGCGAACAGCCTTGACAACGCGGCTATTTCGCCGGGGTGACGCAGAGATACTCGGCAACCCCGGAACGGGTTCTCCGTGGCGCGTGGCCAGTTTTTGCTCGGCGTGGCGCGCCCGTGAACGAAATAGGCTAAGGAAGGTTTCCGACAGCGCGTGCTGTGCTGGCGTCGTTTCAAGCTGGAGCTCATGATCGCGGCCTCAGTGGGCTTGCACAATCCCCTGGCGACCTGTTCGAGATAACTGAGTTCTGACATCGCAGACTCTCCCGCATATTACAGGCCGGCGACGTGCTTGACGCCGCCGGTACTTACGGTCAGGAACGCTCCGCGCCCGATGGTTGCTCATTGAGGTTGAGCCGCCGCACCTCGCTCGAGGTTTTACCGCTGATCAGATCGGTGATCGTGACGGTGAGCATTCCCTCCACGGTGTAGCCGTACTTAACTTCGATGCTGACTTGGCCGGCGGGACGCGGCGGCAGCCCGGTCAAATGGAGACTGCCGTACTTCGTGCAGTCCTTTTCGTCAACGTTATCCGGGCCCGTCGTAATGATCACCTCGGCCCCGGTTTGGCTGTCATCCACGAGCGCAAAGGTATCCTTCAATTCCGCCGGCAGGGGTGTATTCGCCGGAATGATCACGCAGTTGCGCCTAATGCCGTTTCTCAAGGCCAGACAGCCCAGCGAGTGGCTGGTGACGTCCTTGACCGTCACGCTGGGCGGCAGGACCTTTTGGCCCTGCGTGTCGACGACGGCCAGTCCGGCGTCGCCAGCGGTCTTGGCGGCAAAAATGGCCGCGCCGAGCGCCACTGCCTCATCCGGCTTCGCATCGGTCCGTGGCGCTTTACCGAACATGCTGGCTAGCATCTCACGCACAGCCGGAATGCGGGTGGAGCCACCGACCAGCAGGACATCCTTGATGTCGTCGGCGTTCTTCTTGGCAGCTTCGAGCGCACGGCAGGTAATTTCCCGTGTTCTGTCAACGATCAGGGCGACTAACCCGTTGAACTGCCGCCGAGTTAGGTCCATCTGCAGCCGCTGTCCCTGCGCGGAGATCACGAAGCTGGCGGTCTCGCTTTGGCTGAGGGTCTTCTTAGCCGCCTCCACCTTGTCGAGAATTTCGCGGTAGGCGACGAGATCGGATTCCGCGGTGATCTCGAATCCGTATTGGGCCCTGAAGGCCTCGACGGCACAGGTCAGAAGCAGATTGTCAATATCAGAGCCGCCCAGATCGCGGTCGCCATCCGTTGCGAGAACACGGAAGTCGCCACCCTGGATCTCAACCACCGTGATGTCAAACGTGCCGCCGCCCAGATCGTACACTGCGTAAACGCCCGGAGCAGCTCCGTCGAGCCCGAACGCCAATCCACCGGCCGTCGGCTCGTTGACGATCTGCAGCACCTTGACCCCGGCGAGGTCTCCGGCACGCTTCGTCGCCTCGCGCGCGACAGTGTCGAAATAGGCCGGAACACTGATACAGGCGCCGCTGACGCGCATGCCTGTGGCGGCTTCGACACTGGTGCGCCGCGGGTCGTTCCGGGCGGGTGTGAAAAGCTGAGCGGTCGAGCGCGGTTCAGGCGCGCTACGCTCCGGCCGGTCCGGGCAGCGTGCCTTTCACCCGCTCCCCGCCATCGGCGCGCAACCACGCACAATCCGCTGAATTCCGGCTGAAGGCTGATGGCTGAAAGCTGAAATCTCTCTAGAATGACTAGCAGAAATGCGCACGCTCCGGGCGCGGAGGTGCCGAATGCGCTCGCTCTTGCCGTCCTTGCTCTCCCGCTCTCCTTTCAGCTTTCAGCTCTCGCCTGCTCTCACGCAGCGAGTTATCGGCACTTTGCCAAATTCGAGCGCGCATACCTTGGCAATCTGGCAACCTGCCCCTGGCGCAAACCCCACCAGCGATTCTATTGGCCATAGCCGACCAAACTTGGCAAACTGGCAAACTGCCAATCCAGCCGAAGTGCCGGGCCCGCTATGAAACCACTTCCCCGCCGCGAACAAAAGCGGCGTTTCGGGCGTTTCGAAGCGGCGGCGGCGTTTCGAAACGGGGACGCACTTGCAGTCTTCGGTTGTCGCTTTTTGGTCGCGCTTCGCTGCGCTCCGTATCCGTGTGCGGCGCATGGCTAAGGTGTCGGGCTCGGATTAGGACCGGCGGGGCGAATTGGAGCGGGCGCGCGAATTCGCCCAGGCGAGAGTTGGTCTGCGGGTTGGAAAGCTGGCCGCTACGGCGTTAACATCCGTGTCGCCAAAGCGCGGCGGTGGCCGGACGTGCGGCGGCGGAGGAATGCATTCCATGCGGGCTCTTGGCATCCTGGTGGTTTTGGTTGGCCTGAGTACTGGCGGCTGGTTGGGATACCGCCACTGGATGGCGCCGCCCGAAGCCCCGCAATACCGGACGGAAGAGATCAAACGCGGCGAGGTCGTACAGACAGTCTCCGCCACGGGAACTCTCGAGCCGGTCGTCAAAGTGCTGGTCGGGTCGCAAGTCAGCGGCACGATCATGCGCTGGTACGCTGATTTCAACGATCAGGTCAAGGAAGGCTTCGTTCTGGCCGAACTCGACCAAGATCGCTTCAAAGCCCAGGTCGAGCAGCGCACCGCGGCCGTCGCCGTGGCCAAGGCCCGCGTAGAGGAGGCCCAGGCCAAGTTGAGCACGGCCGCGTTGGAGCGCCAACGCATCGAACACGCCTTCGCACGCCAGGCCGCCTCGGATTTCGAGTTGCAGAGTGCTCGCGCGGCAGAACAAGCCTCGATGGCCGCCCTGCATGCTGCGGAGGCTCAGCTCCAAGCCGATGAAGCCGACCTGCGAATGGCGGCCGTTGAGCTGGGCAAAACCGTAATCACCTCGCCGATTGACGGGGTGGTCATGTCGCGCGACGTGGACGCGGGTCAGACCGTGGCGGCCTCATTGTCGGCGCCCACGCTATTCACGATCGCGTATGATCTGACCAAGATGCGCGTCAACGCCGCCGTCAATGAGACGGACATCGGGACGGTGCGTGAGGGCATGGAGGCAGAATTCCGCGTGGATGCCTTCCCCAACCGCCGGTTTCGCGGAAAGGTTTCGCAGGTGCGCTACGCGCACACTATAGTAGATAACGTGGTGACGTATACGACGCTCATTGACGTCGATAATCCGGACCTGTCACTGCGGCCGGGCATGACCGCCACCATCCTGTTCGAGGTAGCCAAGGCCACGGACGTGTTATTGGTCCCCAATACCGCCCTGCGATTCGATCCGAATACGACGACGCCGGAAACAGACTGGAGACGGCCCGGGCGGGGCAAACCTGTGCAGCCACGCGTCTTTGTTCTGGATGGAAACCAACTGGTGGAAGTTCCGGTGGAACTGGGGCTGAGCAACGACAAATCCACGGAGATCAAGTGCGATGCCCTGAAGGCCGGCGACGCGGTCGTGGTCGAGCAGCTCAACAGCCCCGGCATGGCGCGAACGCCGAGGCAACGCATGCCCAGGATGTAAATGCACGCGGAACTTATCGACATTCGCGAGGCCTGGAAGTCCTATCACATAGAAGAGGTCGAAATACCCGCGGTGCGCGGAGTTTCGCTGGTTATTCCGGCCGGTCAGTTCGTCGCGATCACCGGCGCCAGCGGTTCGGGGAAATCGACGTTCATGCACGTGTTGGGATGTCTCGACCGCCTCGACCGCGGCCAGTACTTCTTCGAAGGCCAACCGATCGAGCGCTACTCGCGCCGCCAGTTGGCTCAACTGCGCAACCGGCGCATCGGGTTTGTCTTCCAGAGCTTCAATCTCCTGCCGCGAACCAGTATTGTTGATAACGTCGCGCTGCCGCTGGCTTACCAGGGCGTGCGCCGCGGCGCACGCCGCCGCCAGGCGGCCGAGATGCTCGAACGTGTGGGTTTGGGCGACCGGCTGAAGCATCATCCCAACCAGCTTTCCGGTGGACAGCAGCAACGCGTGGCGGTGGCGCGGGCATTGGTCACGCGTCCCGCGGTCGTCCTGGCCGATGAGCCTACCGGCAACCTGGACACCGTTACGAGCCAGGAGATCATGCGGCTGTTGCAGGCCATGAATCACGATGAGGGCGTCAGCATCGTGCTGGTCACGCACGAACCGGACATCGCCGCTTATGCCCAGCGGCAAGTCGTCTTCCGGGACGGCCAGGTCGTGCGAGACTCGGCCACCGAGAGCCAGGCAGCATAGCCATGAGTCCGCTAACGGTCATCGCCGAGTCTTTTCACAGCCTGGGGAAGAACAAGATTCGCACCGGGCTTTCGATTCTGGGCATCGTGATCGGCATCGGGGCGGTGATCGCGATGGTGGCGGTGGCGACCGGCGCCCAACGCAAAGTGGAGCGCGAAATTGCGGCCATCGGCGATGACTGGATGACGATCTGGTACGTGAGCACCGACCGTGGCGGCGTGCGGCGCGAAATGGCCACGCCGTTGAACATGACTCGCGAGGATGCGGACGCGATTATGCGCGAATGTTCCGCGGTGCGGGCGGTTTCGCCCACCAATCGCGTCGGCGCCCAGGTGATCTCGCAATTCGGCAACACGCGCGTGGGTGTGTGGGGCGTCTACCCAAGCTTCTTCGATATACGCCGCTGGGACTGTACGGTGGGGCGCTGCTTCGGCGAAGAAGAAATTGCGATGCGCTCGAAGGTTTGCTGCATCGGGGCTACGACCGCCAAGGAGTTATTCGGATCGGTCAATCCCATCGGGCAGACCATCCGCGTGAACCGGGCCGCGTTTGAGATCATTGGCTTGCTGGACGAGAAAGGCGTCGGCAGCGACGGGCGCGATTTCGACGAGATTATCGTCTTCCCCTTTACGTCGTTTCAGCGGCTCATCGCCGGCAATGAACCTTCGGGCACGCTTTTCGCCGCCGCGAAAGCCGGAATACCGCTGTCGGTCGCCAAAGAGCAAATCCGGGAACTGTTGCGCCGCCGGCGGCACCTGGCCGATCATGAGGAAGACACGTTCCGCATCATGGACCGCTCGCTGATGGCCCAGGCCAATGCTGAAGCGACGCGAACGTTTAACGTGCTGCTGACCTCCATCGCCTCGATCTCGCTGATTGTGGGTGGCGTGGGGATCATGAACATCATGCTCGTCTCGGTGACGGAGCGCACCCGCGAGATCGGCCTGCGCATGGCGATCGGCGCCAGCTCGACACATATACTCGGACAATTTTTGTGCGAGGCGGTCGTGCTGTGCCTGATCGGCGGGCTGATCGGGTTCGTGGCCGGATGGGGCGTATCGCAGATCGTCACGCTACGGTGGCAATGGGAAACAGAAGTCTCGTACTGGATGGCCGGCATCGCGATGGCTTTCTCCACTGCGGTCGGCATTTTCTTCGGCTTTTACCCAGCCTGGCGCGCCAGCCGGCTCAATCCGATCGACGCGCTGCGCTACGAGTGAGGGCACATTCTCCATGAGACGAAGTAGATTGGCTATGCGAACATCGGTCGTGTTGTTGGTTGCTGCGGGCGCGTTGGCCGTGGCCGACACTTTGCCCGCGCCGGAAAAGATCACCACCGTCGCCGGCATCACCGAGTACCGCCTCGGCAACGGCCTGCGCGTGCTGCTGTTTCCGGATGAATCCAAGCCGACGGTGACCGTCAATATCACGTACCTGGTCGGCTCGCGGCACGAGGGCTACGGCGAAAGCGGCATGGCCCACCTGCTTGAGCACCTCATGTTCAAGGGCACGCCCGACCACCCGCAGGTTTGGAAGGAGCTGCAGGAGCATGGTGCGCAGTTCAACGGCAGCACCAGCTACGACCGGACGAACTACTACGAGACGCTGCCCGCCAGTCCCGAGAACCTCGAGTTCGCCCTCAGGCTCGAAGCGGACCGCATGGTCAACAGCTTCATCGCGCAGACGGACCTCGACTCCGAAATGACCGTCGTGCGCAACGAATTCGAAATGGGCGAGAACAACGTGATGCGCGTGTTGTCGCAGCGCATCGCTTCCACCGCGTATCTGTGGCACAACTACGGCAAGTCAACCATTGGCTCGCGCGAGGACATTGAGCGCGTGCCGATCGACCGCCTCCAGGCTTTCTACCGCAAGTACTACCAGCCCGACAACGCGGTGCTCATCGTCGTCGGCAAGTTCGAAGAGCCCAAAGCGCTGCTGCTGATCAACGAGATTTTTGGCCGCATCCCGCGGCCGGAGCGCAAGCTCGATCCGACTTACACCGTTGAACCGGCCCAGGACGGCGAGCGCGAGGTGACGCTGCGCCGGGCGGGCGATACGCAGGCCATCGGTGTGGCTTACCACATCTGCGCCGCCGCGCACGAGGACATGGCCCCGCTCCAGGTGCTGGCCAGCATTCTCTCCGCGGAAGAGACGGGCCGGCTCTACAAAGCGCTCATTGCAACCAAGCTTGCGACCAGTGTGAGCGCTAGCGCTTTTGCCATGTGTGAACCGGGTCTTCTGGACATCATGGTCGAGGCGCGCCAGGACCAGTCGCTCGATGAAATCCGCGCCCAAATGTTCGCGGTGCTCGACACCCTCGGCCAGCAGCAGTTCACCGCGGAAGAGGTCGAGCGTGCCAAGAAGAGCTTCGCCCGCAACTTCGCCCTCATGTTCAACGACAGCTCGCGGCTGGCAATGCGGCTGAGCGGCTCGATCGCCCAGGGCGACTGGCGGCTGATGTTCCTGTATCGCGATCGGATCGCGGCCGTTACGCCCGAGGACGTGCAGCGCGTGGCGGCATATTACCTAAAGCCCTCCAACCGCACGGTCGGCCTGTTCATCCCGACCACGGACGCGGAGCGGGCCGTCGTTCCGCCGACGCCCGACCTCGCGGCGTTGTTGAAGGACTATAAGGACACGCAGGAAGTCGCGCAGGGCGAGGCCTTCGAGGCCACTTACGAGAACATCGAGGCCCGCACTGAGCGAACTCAACTGCCCGGCGGCATGAAACTGGCCATGCTGTCTAAGCAAACGCGCGGCGACCGAGTTAACGGCGTCCTGATTTTCCGCTACGGCTCCGAAGCCGACCTCACCGGCAAGGAAAGCGCCGCGGATTTCCTGCCCCCCATGCTGATGCGCGGCACCACACAGCACACGCGCCGCCAAATCCAAGACCGGCTGGCCGAGCTGAATGCCCAGGTTCGCATTAGCGGTGGCGGCCGAACTGGCGGACGCTATGTACAACTGTCGGCGGGCGGTCCCGGGATTCTGCACGTATCCATTGAGACCACGTACGAGAACCTGTCGGGAGTGCTGGATTTGGTGACCGAGATGCTGCGGCAGCCGAGCTTCCCCCCCGACGAGTTCGAGACGCTGCGACGCGAGGCGCTGGCCGGCATCGAGGAGCAGATGTCGGATCCGATGGCGCTGGCATCCAACGAGTTGCAGCGCCGCCTGAACCCCTGCCCGCCGACCGATATCCGCTACATCCCCAGCATGCCCGAGCAGGTCGAACGCATCAAAGCCGTGACGCTCGACGAGGTGAAGTCGATCTACACCGGGCTGGTTGGCGCCAGCTATTCTCAGGCGGGTTTTGTGGGTGACTTCGAGCCGGCTGAGTTGCGGGCGCAGCTCAGCAAGCTATTCGGAGACTGGAGCAATCCTAAACCTTACGTGCGGATCGACCAGAAGTACCAGCCGGTGTCGCCCGAGACGGTAGTCATCGCCACGCCCGACAAGCCGAACGCGATGGTGACGCTCGGATTGCCGCTGGAGGTCCGCGATGACGATCCCGATTATCCGGCGCTCGTTATGGCAAACGTGGTGCTGGGGGCGAACTCGAACTCGCGCCTGGTGAACCGCATCCGGCAGAAGGAAGGCTTGGCGTATGGCTGCGGATCGATTGCGACCGCCAACTCGTTGGATCGGCTCGGCACGTTCCTGGCGTATAGCATCTGTGCCCCGCAGAATGCGGAATTCACGCTGAGCTGCGCGCTGGAGGAGATTGACCGCCTCATCAAAGACGGCATTCCGCAGCAAGAACTCGACGAGGTCCGGACCGGGTATCGGCAGCAGCTTGGCGTCATGCTGGCCAACGACGGCACCGTCGCCGCCATGCTGGCACGCGATCTGTTCTTGAATCGTACGGCGGAGTTCGCGATCGCTCTGCTCGGCAAGATCGAGGCGCTAACGCCCGAAGCGGTGCAGCAGGCTTTGGCCAAGTACGTGCGCCCCGATCGACTGGTAATAATTCGCGCCGGCGACTTCGATAAGTCCGCAGCAGCCGAGGATAAGTCTGCATCCGAGGATAACGACGCGCGCGTACCATCAGGGGCTGTATCGCCGCGCGTAACCGCCGCGTGCCGGGTCCGTGATAAAGTGATAAAGTGATAGGGCGATAAAGGACGATCTGCGGAATCACTTTATCACTGGCTGTTGGGCGCGGACATAACCTGTGAAAGGAGGCGAAATGCGTTTCAAGAGATTGCGAGTGCTGGCGGCGGGCGTGGCCGCGTTTCTCGTCGGTGTGCCGTTGACCGAACGGGCTTTCGGGCAGGCATTCGACATTGTTGAGGCGTCAATCGAATTGGGCCTCGCGATTGCCGATTCTGCGAGATTGAGCTAAGCCGGCACGCGCCGCCGATTCGCTACGTACGGTCCGTCGTGGGAACCGGCGGCGCCGGTTGCGTTTGGCTCGTCGAGAACTGCGCCGTTAGTTGCCGGGCGAGCTGCTCGCCCCAGCGTGCGTATCCCCACAGGTATTGCGCCGGTTCGCGGCGCACCAGGGCCTCCAAGGCGCCCAGATAGCGGTCGGTGATGTACCGAATGACGCGGTCCGCATCGCCCTGGCCGCGCCACGCCTCGTGCTTGATAACGTCCACGACGTCGATCGCGAAGGCGAATTCATCACCCACGCGCCGATTCCCGGCCACCACAACGTCCGCGTCATAACGCCAGGCCAGCAGGCCGACCGAGCGGCTCACGCGCGTCGGCAGGCCCAGGAAGGTGGCCGGCAGTCCGCGGCGTTCGTCATGGTGGTCGGCGATGATGGCCACCGTGCCGCCTGATTCGAGAATCTCTGGAAAGCGCCGGATCGCGCCTTCCACCGGGACCAGCTCGCAGCCGCTGCGCGCCCGAACGCGCCGGCGCAGGTCGTCGTATCCGGTGTTGGGGTGCGGCATGTAGACCGCGGCCGCTCGAACGCCGTTGTAGCCCAGGAAGACCGGCAGCAGGTCGAACGAGCCGAAGTACGCGGACACGAGTATGGCCGGCTGGCCGCGGCTCTGGGCGTCGAGCAATTCGGTGAGCTGCGGCTCGGGGATTCGGCCGCCGTAACGTTGGTAGGTTTTGGGGTGCAGCAGGCGCGGCGCCAGCAGCAGATCTGTCAGGTTCCATATGCGGTGTACGAAGGCCCGCTCCGAAATGCGTGCGATTTCGTCGGGTGTGAACTGGCGGCCGAGTGCGGCACTGCATTGCGCCTCGCTGCGCAAACGAAATGGCGTGATCAGCCGGTAAAGCGTGCGGCCGAGCGCGCCCGTGAGCGCGTAAGCGGCCTGCGGCCCGATCACGGCGAAGTAGACGCCCAGCATGCGGCGGTGCAGGTTGCTCAGCCACAAGGTGGCGCGGATCCACAAACTTGCCATACCCTGAGCATACCATAAGCGGCCGCGGCTGGTGTTTGATTAGAGTAGCGCCGGTTCGTGTCGAGCCGGAATGACGTCGCTCGGTTCCGGTCGCCGGGCCCCCTAACCGCCAAGCGCACTCGCCAGCCATTCCCCGAACTGACGTTGGTAGTCCTCGGAGTATTCGAAGCCGGCGCTGTTGTGGTGCCCGGGGGTTTCGATGAAATGCTTTGGTTCCGGTGCAGCCGCGAAGAGGCGGCGCGCATCTTCCAACGGGACGAGTCCGTCGTAGGTGCCGTGAAAGAACAATTTCGGGCAGCGAACCTGCGGTACCTTTTTGAGCGAGTCGAACCGGTCGCGACAGAGCAAGCCCACCGGCAGATACGGGTACAGCCGGCGAGCGATGTCCACGACGCTGGGGAACGTACATTCGACCACCAGCGCCCCGGGTGTGTGGCGCGTCGCCAGATCGATCACCACCGCGCCGCCCAACGAGCGCCCCATCAGCACGATCCGCTTCGGCGGCACACCGCGCACTTCGGTGAGATAACGCCAGGCCGCCTCCGCATCGCGGTACAGACCGTCCTCGGTCGGCTTGCCAGTGCTGCGGCCGTAGCCGCGATAGTCCAGCACCAGAACGCTGCAGCCGAGCTGATGCAGGGCCTGCACTGACGAACATATGTGCGAGATGTTCTCGGCGTTGCCATGGCAGTGGAGGACGGTAGCTCGGGCCGGTTCACAGGGCACGTACCAAGCCGCCAGCGTCACGCCGTCGTCGGTTGTGAGTGTCACGTCTTCGTAGGACAGGCCGACATCGGCGGGCGTCCTGTTGTAGGCTGCGCGCGGGTAATAGATCAGGCGCCGTTGGTTCACGAACATGACCGCACATATGGCGATGTAGGCGGCCACGATCGTCACAGCGATGATTATGACAAGGCGTCGCAGCCAACGGCGGAATGACTTTGGCAGCTTGCGGGCGGCGCCAAGCGTGGTGGAGGTGTCGGCTTGCGGTTTACTTTCCTGCGGCTGTGCGGGACTGTTCACGGCTTGCCTTTCGTACTCTGTGGTCTTGGAGCTGTGTGTGCTGGGGATGATACCGGATGGTGGCAGTGTTGCGAAGTGCGATTGTGCAATCGGGTATGTTGGCAGTCTGTGTTGGGCATGCCCGCGCTTTAGCGCTTGGGCATGGCACCCGGCGCACACATGCGGGGGCCCGGAGCCTACGGAGTGATAGAGTGATAGAGTGATAGAGTGATAAAGTGATTCTGCAAGTCGCCCTTTATCACCCTATCACTTGATCACCCTATCACCTTGTCGCGGGGCTCGGCACTGCTTGAAGCTGCGCTTTCAAGCAGTGGCACACTAGGCCAATGTCAAGGAGGCCAATGCCAGACGAGCCGGCGGCCGGTTTAGGCGAGTGCGTAGCGCAGCCAGACGATGCCCGCGCCTACGCTCTCGGCGCTGATCAGGCGGGCTGCGATGGGGCTGTCTGCCGCGCCGAGGTCGGCGGCGCGGTAGAACGAGCGCGCCGAACTGCCGCCCACCAGGACCGGGTGTACGAGCACGCTTACCTCGCTCACCAGACCGGCGCGCAGCAGCACGCCGCTGAGCACGCCGCCGCTTTCAACGCGCACGACGCGCGCTCCGTACTGCGCGGCCAATTGCGCCAACGCGGCCTTGAGGTCCACTTGCTTTTGTCCCGCCACCAGCGCCGGAATGCCGGCTTTGGCCAGGTATGCCATGTGGCGGGCCGGCGTAGTCTGCGAGCACAGGGCAATGGTCTGACGCCAGTAGCCCGCGGCTAGCAGCGCTGCGTGAGTGTGGACCCTTCCCCGGCTGTCGACGATCGCCAGCAGCGGACGCGTGTCGCCGGGGTCCGGCGCGGGCAACGGTTCTTCCGTGGCAGGGGCGTCCGCCTGCGCGGCCGCCAACAGGGTGTCGCTCCCGGCCAGCGTCACATCTTCCTTCCAGGTCGCGACCAGACCGTAAAACGTGCCGAGATCCGGTGTGAAACCGTCGATGCGGCCGTCGGCGCTCACGGCCGTGTGAATGATTACTCGGGGTAGCATCTTTGCTCCATTTGTGAAAGAGGAGCCGGCCAAGACGAAGGTGGCGACTTGGCGGGTCACTTACGTCAGGCGGTAGCGCACGCCGCTCACCGTTTTTTCGGCGAATAGTTTGCGGACGGCCTGAACGCGATCTATGAAACCTGGCAGGGCTTCGGATCTGACGCGTCCGGACGGCGGGTAGATGATGAGGGCCGTGCCGCCGCCCGCGATGCACATCGGCGCCATGTTCATCAACGCTTCCACGCGAGGCAGCGTGAACAACTGCCGGACTGCGTCTTCGGCCGGTCCACGGAGCAGGTAGCGCTTGGAGAACTCCGGGTGTTCCTGGATGTCTATGTCCTGATAGCCGAAAGCGGCGCCGATCTTGTGGAAGATGTTCTCGGGACGAAGCTGGAATTCGGGCAGATCGGTTGCCAGCCGCGGAAAGGCAGCCACGGTGTGCCGGTGCGTGCGCCGGTTCTTGCCTGACCCGGTGATGTATTGGTAATCGAAGATCCACAGCTCCTCGCCGCCCTGGCCCCCGCGCAGCCAATGCTTGGCGCGCCGGTCGTGCCCCTGTTTGAAGAGGTGAAATTGCGGCAGTTGCGACAGCACCTCGCCCGCGTCCGCAGCCAGTTGCAGACCGGAATGCGCGGCAAACTCTGCGAAGGCCGCGGCACGCTTCTTTTCGGAAATCGCGGCCAGCGCGACGGCCGATAGGACTGCCAGCAGGCCCAATGAGACTACGAGGAGAATGAAATAATCCGGCATCGACAGGTCCCTTCCGCCGCGGCGGCTCGTAGGCTCCCCGGTGACTTATCCTCCGCCAGTATCGCGCTCTTGGGGCCGGGAGGCAAGAACTGGAATATTGGGCGAACGCCGGCGCCCCAAGCAAGAACGCGGCGCAAACGCCGCGGCTATGGCAGTCGATTAGCGAGGGCCGGCAGGGTGCTTTGCTGCGCAGGAGCAGCTCGCAGTCAGCGCATAATCGGCGCGCGACCACGCCTGCTCCAACTGCTGTTGGACTTGGGCTGCCTGGGCTTCGTCTCCGCGCTGGCGTAACGCTTGCGCCAGGCCGTATAGCGACCAGCCGTTGTTCGGCCAGCGCTGCAAGTCCTCCCGGTACACCGCTTCAGCCTCCGCCGGGCGCCCGGCGGCCAGGAGGACGGCGCCCAGCGACTGGCGGACGGGCTGTATCCACTCCGGCGGCTCCATGTAGATAAGCTTGTCTTCGAGTTCAACGGCAGTGCGTAACTCGGCGATGGCTGTGTCGTAGTCTTTGCGACGAAAGGCGATTTCGCCGGCCAGCACATGGTCGGCGATGGCCAGCATGTGGCTGGCCGGATTTATCATCAACATCGTCTCCGGCGGCACTTCGGCCGCGGCCTGGCGGAAGGCGGCCTGCTCCTGAACGGCCTGGTCGAGTTGGCCAAGCGCGGCATACGCAGAGGCCCGCGCGAAGCGCCAGTATGCGGTTGCGACCGGCATGTATTCAGGCGGCGCCGGCTCACGCAGTATTTCCTGCCAGCGGCCGAAGCGCATCAGCACTTGCAGAGGTACGGGCATGAGCGGATCGACGTGCGCCGTGTGCGATTCGACGAAATCGGGCGGGATGTCCGCGATCATCTCGCGGGCCGCGGCGAGCGCCACCTCGCTGCGGCCTTCCATCATGGCCGTAAAGGCGAGGAAGTGATGGTTGTGGGCCATGTAAACGCGGTAGAAGGCCTGCTGCGGCGAAACGGCGCGGTACTGCTGGTCGGCGGCGATGGCCCGCTCGTTAGCTTCAGCCGCCTGCTGCCAGCGCCCGGTGCGGGCGTAAATGTGGGCCGGCATGTGGACCAGATGCCCGGCGCCCGGCACGAGTCTGGTCAGCCGGTCGGCCGAAGCCAGAGCCTTGCCCGGCTCGGGCGAGGCTTCGACGGCGTGGACGTAGAGGTGGTTCGCGCCGGGGTGATCGGGCGCTTGCTGCAGAGTTTGCTCCAGGACCGCGACGACTTCTACTGTTTCCGGGCGCGGCCGGCCATCGGTGGTCCAGAGGTCCCAGGGGCGCAGGTCCATCAGCGACTCGGCGAAAAGCGTGCTGACGTCGGGGTCGTAAGGGTGCGCCAGCCACACTTCGCGCATGGCGGCGGCGTAAGCTTCGTCGAGCGGGCGGCGGTTCTCAGGCGGCGGGTCGGCGTAACGGCTGGCGAGCGCCTGGATGAGCGCGCGGTCCACCGGCCTTGCCTGCCACTGCAACGCAAGCGCCTTCTTAAGCGCGTCCCACGCGGCCTGCGACTGGCCCGGGCTCATGTGCGGGTTGTTTATGTGCGGGCCGTTGGCCAGGGCGATGCCCCACCAGGCCATGGCGAAGTTCGGGTCGAGCCGCGCGGCCTCCTTGAATGAGCGGATGGCCTCATCGTGGTTGAAGGCGTACGCAAGCACCAAACCTTGGTTGAAGTAAAGCTGGGCGACGGGTGACGAAGTGTTCACCGGGCGTTCGTACGTACCGAGGCCGGCGAACAGCGGCGTGTCCGACGCGTTCGTCTGGGGCGAGTAGGGGTGGCCGGTGGCCGTGGTGATCAAGACGGGGCACAAGAGGAAAGGAATGGCGCAGCGTGCGAAGAGGGCGCGCAGAGTGCGGTGTTTTTGCATTACTCAAATCTCCGGCGGGGGCGGACGTTTTTCACGGGCGTATACCCATGCTTTCCTGGTAGCGCGATTGTAGATGTGGCGCGGGCGGGTGACTGAAGAAGGTTGTTAGTTGTTAGTGATTAGTGCTGGCGCTGGTTGGCGGCTTGGAGGTTGCGGGCTAGCCGAATGCCACACGCGGCACCCCGGCGCTGGGCTGAAGATTTTTTGAACTATGCGGGTGGCGCGGTATACTGGACGAGTGCAATTGTCGTTCAATTGCGAGAAGGCA
>Ga0123335_1004135_pt1 | contig 19206 bp, 20 predicted proteins | sample BiotimSIPDNA_2_FD_89707 | JGI IMG/M metagenome (GOLD analysis project Ga0123335, IMG submission 89707) | Anaerobic biogas reactor microbial communites from Washington, USA - Biogas_R2 time_0 SIP DNA | ecosystem: Engineered > Bioreactor > Anaerobic > Unclassified | place: Washington, USA...
AAGTAAACTACTTACATAACTGGTAAAGGAGAAATGCAAAGTGGATAAAGGATCAACAATAAATCTTGACTTTCTAAAGAGTCATCAGAGCGAAACAAGAGAAATCCTTACCCTTGTTTTTAGTGCTATGACTGAAAAAGGGTACGATCCCGTAAACCAGCTTGTTGCATATCTGATGTCAGGGGATCCAACCTATATAACAAGCCATAACGGCGCTAGAAATGCTATTAGAAAGTTGGAAAGGGATGAAATAATGACTGAGCTTATCCAGTACTATTTCACATCAAAATAACTGAATGATAATTATTGCAATAGATTATGGTGAGAAGAGGATAGGGGTTGCCAAAAGCGACCCTTTAGGTTTGTTGGCGCAGGGAGTAACAACTATAGAATGGAATAAAGATATTAACAAACCTCTTGACATCATTGAAAAGATAGTGACAGAATATGGTGCAGCCAGCATAGTAATAGGTCTTCCTCTTAATATGGATGACTCAGAAGGTGAAAAAGCATTAAAAGTCCGAAATTTTGCATCTATGTTAGAGGAAAGATGTAAAAAGCCGATTATATTATATGACGAAAGGCTTTCTACTGTTGAAGCGCATGATATAATACATATGCAGGGGAAGAAGACAGGAAAAGATAAAAAGAGAATAGATATGGTAGCTGCCTGTGTAATACTGCAATCATATCTTGATAATATGGATAACAAGAAAAAAGATAAAGGAGAACACAGTAATGGAAGATGAAAGAGACGATATAATAGTGATGGAAGATGAGCAGGGAAATCCTGTAGAGATGGTTGTTCTTGAAATGCTTGAATATAAAGAGAAAACTTACGTTCTAATGCAGACAGTTGATGAATCTGATGAAGATTCCTATATATTTGAATATGAAGAAGAAAATGAAGAGGATGCAATACTAACTCCAGTTGAGGATGAACAGCTGTTAGATGAACTTTTCGATCTTTTTGTCAAAAAAATGGATTCAGACATGGATGAAGAAGAGGAATAGTAAGTGATGTTTGATCTCATAAATGTTGAAAAACCCGCTAGATATACAGGAGGGGAATTTAACGAGATAGTAAAAAACCATGCTGAAATGCTTTCAAGTTATGCATTCTGCTTTCCGGATACTTATGAAGTCGGAATGAGTCATTTAGGAATGCGTATAATGTATTACGTTATAAATAAAAGGGAAAGTACTGTTTGCGAAAGGGTATTTGCTCCATGGATTGATATGGAAAAGCTTATGCGTGCAAATAATATTCCGCTTTTTTCACTGGAAACTAAAAAACCTTTAGGCGAATTTGATATAGTTGGTTTCACTTTACAGTATGAAATGAGTTATACCAATATATTGAACATGCTGGATTTATCCAATATACCAATAAGACGTATTATGAGAACTGAGAAACACCCAATAATAATGGCAGGAGGCCCATGTGCAGTAAATTCTGTCACTTTAAACGAAGTTGTTGATATGTTTATTATCGGGGAAGCAGAGGAAGTTATTAATGAAGTACTGGATCTTTATGAAGATATAAAAAAAGAGGGATTGTCAAAGGATTATTTCTTAAGAAAAGCTACACAAATCGAAGGGGTCTATGTGCCAAAATACCATGATCTCAAAAAAAAGGTAAGGAAAAGAATAATAAAGGATCTAAATAATGTTTCATTTCCTACCAACCCTATAGTCCCATATTTGAATATTGTTCATGACAGGGCTTCTTTGGAACTTTTTAGAGGATGTATCAGAGGCTGCAGGTTTTGTCAAGCAGGTTTTATATACAGGCCTGTAAGGGAGAAAAAAGCATCTACACTGATTGCTCAGACAGAGAAAATACTATGTGAGACCGGATATGATGAAATCGGAATGGTTTCCTTAAGTACATCAGACTTTTCTGATTTGAAAACTTTGTGTGATGGTATGCTTGAACACACTGAAAAAAGAATGGTGAATTTATCAGTTCCATCAATGAGAATAGATAATTTCTCTATTGATTTGATGAAAAAGATACAGAAAGTGCGAAAATCAGGACTGACTTTCGCACCTGAAGCAGGAAGCCAGAGATTGAGGGATGTAATTAACAAGAATATTACAGAAGAAGAAATACTAAATTCCGCAAGAATTGCAAAAGAAGGCGGATATGACAGTATTAAATTATATTTCATGTTAGGATTACCAACCGAAACTGATGAGGATGTAATAGCAATAGCAGACCTGGCTAAGAAGATACTTGATGTATTTGGAAGAAAAAGCAGAATTAATATTACAGTATCGACTTCCTTCTTTATACCAAAACCTTTTACACCTTTTCAATGGTGTAGTCAGATTTCGAAAGAAGAAATGATTAGAAGGCAGAAACTACTTAAAAGTCACATGCAGGATAAGAAAATAAAGTATAACTGGCATGAGTTTGATACTTCAATTGTGGAATCAGCAATATCCAGAGGAGATAAAACAATTGGCGAAGTTATTATAAAAGCATGGGAAAAAGGATGCAAATTTGACTCATGGAATGAATTTTTTAATATGGAAAAATGGGTAGAAGCTTTTAATGATTGCTCTTTAGATATATATGAATGCGCATCAAGACAGATACCCATAGATAATGAGCTTCCATGGGATTTCATTGATGTAGGTATCACAAAAAGTTTTTTGAAAAGTGAATATGATAAGGCCTTCAAGGAAAAAACAACAGAGAACTGCAGAGCAAAATGCAGCACATGCGGAATTGCAAAGTATAAATGCGGAGTGTGTCTTGAAAACAATCAGATTTAAATTCAGAAAAACCGAAAAGGTCAAGTTTATTTCTCATATCGAGATGATGAATGCTTTTATGCGTGCTCTTAGAAGAGCTGAATTGAATGTAGTGTATACGCAGGGTTTTAATCCCGGTATGAGACTGGTTTTCGCTTTACCTTTACCAGTAGGTGTATCATCTGATAGCGAATATGTTGATATATGGTTTAATATTGAATATGAATGCCAGTATGCAGCAGACATGCTCTCAAAAGCTCTGCCGGATGGGTTCGAGTTGCTTGAAGCGTTTTCAGTGGAGAAATCCACTTTAATGGAGGATGTCGGTTCAGCTATATATGGATTTAAAGTTAACAGCAGCTGCAATCTGAAGAAATCGCTCGACAAGCTGCTAACGCTAGATGGTATTGAAGTAGATAAATCTAATAATAAGGGTCCTGTAGATATCCTGCCATATATCTACAAAATCGATTACCATGACGAAAATAGTTTTTCAGTTTTATGTAAAGCCGGTGCAAAAGGAAATCTTCATCCGCGATTACTGCTTAAAGCTTTGGAGAAGTATACTGGAACTCATATTGAAGAGATTTCAATTAATAGGAATAAACTGTTTTTAAAGGTCCAATGATGAATCTGTAATAAAACGACGGTCATTTGAGATATTTCATTTGTAAAAAATACTTATTAAAATGTATAATATGCATATGATATACGAAGATGAAAGGCTGGATGATCTTCAGCTTGATGGTTTAAAAATTATACAGAATAAAAAACAGTTCTGTTTCGGAACTGATGCTGTCTTATTATCTTCATTTTCCAATGTACGGGGCACATCAACTGTTATTGACCTTGGTACGGGAAATGGTATAATCCCTCTGCTTCTGTATGGCAAATACAAACCAAAACAAATTATAGGTATTGAGATACAGAAAGACATATATGAACTTGCTGTAAGAAATGTCAAACTGAATAATCTTGAGGAACGGATTTCAATTATAAATGGGGATGTACGTAATATAAAGGAGTATTTCCAAGCAGGGAGTTTTGATCAGGTCGTAACAAATCCTCCTTATCTTAAAGCAGGTACTGGTATAATAAGCGCAGCTGATGCAATGGCATATGCAAGACATGAGATTTTATGTACATTAGAGGACATATTGAAAGCAACCAAATATCTTCTGAAATCAAAAGGTGTCTTCACAATGGTCCACAGGCCCCAAAGGCTGAATGAGATACTATCATTAATGAAGACTCATTCGATTGAGCCTAAAACAATCAGATTTGTGCATGTAAATGCTAAGTTGCCAGCCATTTTAGTATTAATACAAGGATTAAAAGATATGAATCCATCATTAACAGTAGAGCCTCCTCTCATAATTCACAAACCTGATGGCACTTATACTGAAGAACTGAATTTGCTTTACGGGAGGAACTGACAATGCTTTATCTTGTAGCAACACCTATTGGAAACCTTTCTGACATATCCAAAAGAGCAATAGAAACTTTATCCAGTTGCGATTATATTGCATCTGAAGATACAAGACACACATTACGTTTACTTAATGCTCTTGGTATAAAAAAGAAACTTGTAAGTTATCATCAGCATAATATGGAGTCAAGCGGAATAAATATACTTAAGGATGTTATGAACGGAATGAATGTATGTCTTGTTTCAGATGCAGGATGTCCAGCAATATCAGATCCAGGCAACGAGCTTGTAAAACTTATGCATCAAAATGACCAGAAGGTAACAGTCATACCAGGAGCAAATGCTGCAATCAGTGCTTTGATGATATCGCCCTTTGATACATCTGCTTTTTGTTTTGAAGGGTTTCCTCCTGTCAAATCATCTCAAAAGAAAGATTTTTTTGAAAAAATTAAAAATGAATCACGCACCTGTATAATATATGAAGCTCCTCATAAGCTTATTAAAACTATTAATCTTGCCAAACAGATTATGGGTGGCAAGAGAAAAGTATCATTAGTTAAAGAGATAACGAAAATATATGAGACAGTTATTGTAGACAGTTTGGATGGTATATCCGCTTATCTGGAGCAAAATGAACCAAAAGGTGAGTATGTCATAGTTTTCGAGGGAAATACTGATATGCATCAAGAAACAAATAATGTTCCGAATAATACTGATCAGGATATTACTATAAAATACGAGGAACTAATAAAAAACGGCTTTTCCCGCAAGGATGCAATGCGAAAAATTGCCGTAATGTTTAATATTTCAAGAAATGATGTATATGCGATTTTATTCAGATGCGGAAGATGATAGCTCCTTGATACATTCGCTGCATACCTTATTCCCATTGTATGTCTGAAGTTCATCTGTTGAACCGCAGAAGCAGCATCCAGGTTCAAATTTCTTAATAAGGATGCAATCATCATCTAAAGATATTTCAACAGCTTCTCTTTTTCCTATATTAAGGGATTTACGTAATTCTATCGGAACAACGATTCTTCCTAATTCATCTATTTTTCTTACTACTCCTGCTGATTTCATTTTAATCCTCCAACCATTTTGTTATTGTTCATTTTATCAATTTACTCATCATAATGCAATAATAACTTAACTGTTAATAAAAATAAGTCGTTCTTCAAGCGCTATAATATCTTAGCACGTCTATAAGTGCAGTAATATTTTCGTATGGTACATCATCTTGGATTTCTTGGGCAGGAGCAGCGATATATCCGCCATTGTTACTCATATTCATAATAACTTTTTCAGCTTCATTTCTTACCTGAGCTACTGTTCCGTAAGGTAGAGTGCGTTGAGTAGATATTCCACCCCAGAATGTCAGCTTATTCCCAAAAGATTCTTTTATTTCAAATATGTCCATACATTCCGGCTGGATCGGATTGAGCACATCCACTCCCATTTCGCATAAATCCGGCAATATCTGTCTGACATTTCCACATGAATGTACCCATACATCCTTATTATATGAATGTATAAGATTATATTCTTTTTGTTCTCCTGGTTTAATCATTTTTTTCCATACCGAAGGAGACATAAGTAAAGATTTCTGAGATCCCCAATCACTTCCTAAGAGGACACCGTCAATATTCTCATTTGTTATAAGGTTTTCCAACATCACAATATTCTTTCTTATAATTGTATTTAGAAGGTCATTGGAGAACTCAGGTTCGCAAGCCATATCCGCAAGAAAATTCTCTATACCTCTTGCAAAATATGCTTTTTCAAAATGACTGCCCCAAATGAAAACAGTTACATAACAGCCGAAGTTGTCTTTCAGGAACTTTGTATATTGTTCATACTCCGAATAACTTCCTGTGCCTTTTGTTTTTGGCATATGCGATGGAGGGTCCTGTGTAAGATAAAATTCCTGACAGTCGTACCAAGACCACCACGGAGCGCTTACTCCGACTGCATGATTTCCGATAGATAAATATATCGCATCACATCTGGATATCATGTTTTTCTGATAAGCATTCATTACATCTTTATTACAATAATCTTCTAAGAGTTTTTCTCCGTATTTCTCATTTGCTTTCCTGGTAATTTGGAGAAGGTAGGGTACCTTCAATGTTGATTTATGAGAAATGGCATCTTTTATATAGTTAATATCCATACAGGCCTCCTGCTCAGTTATTATACCATGCTTTACTGCGGACCATAATTTTTATTGACATATAAGCAAAAAAATAATAAAATTACAAATTGTATGGATAATTTATTTAATTTTACATATGAACTTTGAAAACCGAATAAGGAGGTAATAAAAGGGAATGACTCTCAGAGAAATCATAGGTCTAGTCATTATCGTTGTTCTTATAATATTTTCAATAGTAATGTATTTTTTGGGGATTCGACACAGAAAGATAGTTGCTGAAAAGGAAATAGGCAGTGCGGAATCTGAAGCAAAAAAACTTGTCCTTCAGGGTGAGAAAAATGCCGAAGAACGCAAAAGAGAGATATTGATTGAAGCCAAAGAAGAAATCCATAAAAGCAGGATTGAAATGGAAAGGGATCTAAAAGAAAGACGAAAGGAAATCCAGAGGATGGAAAGCCGAGTAATCCAGAAAGAAGAATCCTTAGACAAGAAGATAGCTTCTATGGAAAGCAAAGAAGAAGTTCTAAATAAAAAAATGTCGGATATAGATTCTAAGCAGAGGGATATTGAGCAAATCCACCAGGATAAGCTTACTGAGCTGGAAAGAATATCCGCACTTACAGTTGAAGAAGCCAAGACATATCTTCTGAAATCACTCGAAGATGATATAAAACATGAGAAAGTCCTTCTGCTGAAGGAGTATGAAGCAAAGACAAAGGAAGATTCCGAAAATCTTGCTAAAAATATTATTTCCTCAGCAATCCAAAGGTGTGCTACTGACTATGTTGCAGAAAACACTGTATCCGTTGTAGCATTACCGAATGATGAAATGAAAGGACGTATCATAGGCAGAGAGGGAAGAAATATAAGGGCTTTAGAAACTCTTACAGGAATTGACCTTATAATTGATGATACCCCAGAGGCAGTAGTGCTCTCAGGATTTGATCCAATTAGAAGGGAAATTGCACGTATTTCACTGGAAAAGCTTATTGTAGACGGCAGAATTCATCCTGCAAGGATAGAAGAAACCGTTAACAAAGCTAAGAAGGAAGTAGAGAATACCATCAAGATAGAAGGCGACAAAGTTGCTTTTGAAGCAGGTGTCCATAACCTTCATCCTGAAATAGTCAGACTTTTAGGAAGGATGAAATATCGGACAAGCTATGGACAGAATGTACTTAAACATTCACTTGAAGTAGCGATGTTAACAGGCATAATGGCCGGAGAACTTGGTCTGGATGTTACTTTAGCTAAAAGAGCAGGACTTTTACATGATATAGGCAAATCCATAGATTTTGAAACTGAAGGTTCTCATATTGATGTTGGAGCGGATATAGTAAGGAAGTATAATGAACATCCTGTCGTACTAGATGCAATAATGTCACATCATGGAGATAAGGAACCAGAAAGCGCAATTGCAGTTCTGGTTCAGGCAGCTGACGGAATATCAGCAGCAAGACCAGGTGCTAGAAGAGAAACTTTGGAAGCTTATGTCAAGAGAATTGAAAAACTTGAAGAAATAGCAAATTCATTTGAAGGTGTTGAAAAATCCTACGCCGTACAGGCTGGAAGAGAAATCAGGATTATGGTAAAACCTGAAAAAATGAATGATGACGATATAGTACTTACATGTAGAGATATCGTTAAGAGAATTGAAAACGAAATGGAATATCCCGGACAGATTAAAGTTAATGTCATTAGGGAAGTAAGAGTTGTAGATTTTGCAAAGTAAGCAAAAGGGCATGTGAAAACATGCCTTTTTATTATATTCACAACATCTCGATTATATTGTTATTTATTAATCCGCTAGTTTAATATCCTGTCTGGCTATTTGAAGCATTATCGCACACTCCATTCGCTTTTTAAAAAGTTCGCACCCATATTCATAAGTACCTAGAATACTGCCGCTTGCATGATATGCATTTGCTGCACATCCGCCTGAACAGTATAATTTTGCCCAACAGTCTTTACATTCTTCTCTTGAGTATGCATTACACATTCCAAATTCTTTCTGCAAAGAGATATTTGTTATACCTTGCCATACATCACCCATACTATAGTTTGAGTCAGATACAAACTGATGACAAGGGAAAAGCTCTCCCCATGGTGTTACAGCAAGATATTCTGTACCTGAACCGCAGCCGGATAACCTTTTGTATATGCAGGGTCCATGAGTTAAATCTATCATATAGTGGTAAAAGACGAACTCTTTACCTTGTTTTTCTCTGTTTAGCATCTCTTTTGCTAAAATCTCATACTGTTCAAGAATTATAGGAAGATCCTCTTTTGTCAGTGCATAAACATCTTCAGGAGGACATACTACTGGTTCCATGCTAAGCTCTGTAAAACCAAGGTCGGCCATATGAAGTATGTCATTTGTGAAGTCAGTATTAAAATGCGTGAATGTCCCTCTTACATAATATGTCCCTTTAGTTCGGTTACTGACTAGTTTTTGGAACTTCGGCACTATAAGATCATAACTGCCATTTCCCTTAATATCCTTGCGTAGTCTGTCATGTACGCATTTTCTTCCATCAAGACTTAGTACGACATTATCCATCTGTTCGTTTGCAAACTTAATAACATCGTCATCTATTAGTACTCCGTTTGTAGTAAGAGTAAAACGGAAATTTTTATTATGCTCTTTCTCGATGCTTCTTGCGTATTTTACCAGTTGTTTGCATACATCAAGATTCATCAAAGGTTCTCCACCGAAAAAGTCGACTTCAAGATTTCTTCTGGTACCAGAATGATTTATCAGAAAATCTAAAGCCTGTTTCCCGACCTCATAACTCATCAGAGCCCGTTTGCCCTTATAGTTGCCTTGACTTGCAAAACAGTACTCACAATTTAAGTTGCATGTATGTGCAACATGAAGGCATAATGCTTTTACTATATTACTATTTGATCTTTTTCTAATTGGAATGTTTGAATATGTATCCTCGCTGAACAGCTTATTTTCCTTCTCAAGCTGTGATATGTCTGATAAACACTCTAATATGTCATCCTTTGTAATCTCTGGATGCATTTCAAGCATAGTATTAATAATATCCTCTGTGGATTTCTCTTTGTAGATTGAAATAATATCATAAGCGATATCATCTACTATATGTAATGAGTTACTATAAACGTCGAGTACTATGTTATATCCGTTAAGCTTGTATTTATGTATCATTATTCCTCTTTTTTACAAAAAAACAGCCGTCATACCGCATAGTAGCAGATAAGACGGCGTATAAACAATAAAGAGCTATTATTTCTGAGTATTTTCGCACTTTTGGTTAGCTACTCCGCAGGAAGTTTTGCAGGCTGATTGGCAGGATGTCTGGCATTCGCCGCAACCGCCATCTTTTATGCTGTTTACTAAATCACGAGTCTGAATTGTTTTAATCCTTTTTGCTTTTTCCATTTCTTATACCAGTCCTTTTGTAAGTTCATTCTGTTTTTACAGGATAATTCTAATTTAAATATACTAATATGTCAATTAAGTTAAGAAATTCTCTTTTCGAATCAATTATTCAATACAGTAAGGTATCCTTTTTTATTTTTGTAATCACTTTTTAACTCAATACCATCATTTATCATTTCTGTCAGAACACTTATCATTTCTGAGTTTACTTTTTCTCCTGGAATTAGATAGGGGATTCCTGGAGGATATGCCCATAAATATTCAGCGCAGATATATCCATTAGCTTCTAAAATGGGGATGCTTACACTTTTTTCTTTTCTTGCTGTTCTGATACCCATACAGCGTTCAGGTATCTTAAGAGAAATAGTCTTACCATTCTTTATATCATATGCATCAGTCTTAGAATAGAGCGTATCTATGTCAGTTAAAGCAGCACACAATTTTCGTATTGAGGATTTCTTGTCACACATAGATGTCATCACCAAGACATATGAATTTGAATACATTTCGCAAAAAATATTATAATCATTTACGAGTATATCGAAAAGCTGCTTGCCATTGATACATAAATGATCTGTAGAAATTATAAGTTTGGACCTGTCATATGCATATATATCCTTATACACCTTATTTTTCGAAGTGCCATGATAAAAAGTTCTAATATTCTTTAATCCTGCAAGATTAGCATCGATGTAATCAAGGTTTTTTATCCAATCTGAATATAGGATATCTTTTTTTTCAAGTAAAAGATCGATACATCCTTCAATTGAAGCCATTAAAAGATAACTTGGACTGCTTGTCTGAAAAACAGATAAATATCTTTGAAATTTATCACGATCTACAGTATTGGTGCAAATATGCGCTATAGCTGTTTGCGTCAGGCTGGGAAGTGTCTTATGCAGGCTTTGTATTACAATGTCAGCTGAAGATGAAACAGCACTGTTGTTAAAATACTCATTCAGCTTCAGATGAGCGCCATGTGCCTCGTCCACAACAACAGGTATATTCATTTTATGTGAGATATCACATATTGATTGTATGTCACTTATAACGCCTTCATATGTCGGACTTGTTAAAAATACCATCTTAGCATCCGGATTAGCTGATATGGCATTATAGACGATTTCCGGATTAATCGAGCCTGGTATACTTAATTCTGCACAAATAGGTAGATTTAAGAATACTGGTTGCAAATCAAGAAGCTCTATAGCGTTATATACCGACTTATGGCTGTTTCTTGCAACAATTATCTTATCCCCAGGGTCAGCCAGGGAAGATATAGCTGCAAGTATACCGCATGTGCTTCCGTTTACCAGGAAAAAGCTGTATTTGGAATTCCAAAGCATCTCTGCCTTTTTCATGGCATCGTAAATTATATCTTTAGGGTCATGCAGATTGTCATACCCTGGTATTTCAGTTATGTCATATCTTATACCTAACTTATTCAAATGCGCTGAACACTTCATATTTCTTTTGTGTCCAGGCATGTGGAAAGGGATGCTTTTTTGTAAAGCAGGCTGTCTGAGTTTGTGGAAAATACCTTTTAGTCTGATTTTCATTAATTCCTCTTTACCATCTGGTTATTCAAATAATATCTGAAAAAGTGAAGCAGTGCAATAAGTCATGATTGCTTACTTCTCAAAACACTGTATTTGGTCTATAATTATATACTAGAAAAGAGGTTTTTGTGAAAGTCCTATTTATTGGTGATATATATGGCAAGACAGGAAGAGTCATCTTAAAGAGCAATATTACCAGATTAAGGGAGAGATATTGCCCTGACTATATAATCGCTAACGGTGAAAATGTGGACAAAGGGAAAGGTATAACTCCCACATTGCTGCAGGAATTATTGTCAATCGGTGTTGATGCAGTTACATCAGGAAATCATATATATGCCAAAAAGGAAATACTTCCAGTTATGGGAGATAATGTTAAACTTATCAGACCTATAAACTATTCAAAGGCATGTCCTGGAAAAGGGTACATCATACTTAAAAAGAATGATTCTGCACTTTGTATAATCAATGTATCTGGCAGAGTATTTATGGAACCTTGTGATGATCCTTTCGTGGCAGTTGAAGCAGTTCTTGATGAAGTAAAAAAGCAAGCTACAAACATTTTAATAGATTTCCATGCAGAAGCAACAAGCGAGAAGACAGCATTTGCATGGCATTTTGACGGGAGAGTATCAGCAGTTTTAGGTACTCATACACATGTTCAGACTGCAGATGAGAGGATATTGCCTTTTGGAACAGCTTTTGTATGTGATGTCGGGATGACAGGACCTTATGAAGGTATAATCGGAGCATCAAGAGATGCAGTAATAAAAAAGTTTCTTACAGGAATGCCAGCATTTTTTTCATGCCAGGAGGGGAAAGGGCAGCTTAATGCTGTGTTCCTTGAATTATGTGAGAAAACCGGTAAAACAATTAGTATTGAGAGGATAAATTGGATTGAGAAGGATTGAATTTAAAAATTTATTATGGCTTATACTTAGCATAACAATTATATCCGCAGATCAGATAACGAAGTCTGTCATCATGAATAAAATGCAGATAGGTGACAGTATTGAAATTATTGAAGGATTTCTGTATATCGCATACACTAAAAATACTGGCGCCGCATGGGGTATTTTCCATGAACATACTGAATATCTGGCAATATTTTCAGTTGTTGCCACTCTTGCTCTTATATATATGCTGATGCACATGAAAAGAAAGTTTGGAGCATTCTCTTTAGCAATGCTAATTGGAGGAGCTGTAGGTAATGCAATAGACAGGATTAAGCTGGGATGGGTTGTGGACTTCATAGATACATATATTTTCGGATATGATTTCCCGACATACAATGTTGCTGATGCAGCTATAACGGTTGGTGTAATTTTGCTGCTGATTTATATGCTTTTTATACATAGGGAGATGCAGCAATGATGAATATATATGATGAAGAGATATCAGTTGATAGCGAAACGCAGGATAAATTAGTATTTCAAGCAGACCAGGATTTGGGATTAAGGCTGGATTCATACCTTACCAAGTATATGGAAGATTATTCACGGTCATTTATACAGAAAATTGTAAAAGATGGTTTTGTTACTGTTAACGGTATAGTCAGAAATGTAAGTTACACTGTAAAAAGAGATGACATTATCCTGGTAATGATGCAGGCTGCTAAACCTTCTAATATAGAACCGCAGAATATACCTTTAGATGTACTATATGAGGATGATGATATTATTTTAGTGAATAAGAAGAGGGGAATGGTTGTACATCCAGCTACTGGAAATTATTCCAATACACTTGTAAATGCTCTTTTATTCCATACTAAAAACAGTTTAAGCGATATAAATGGTATTGAACGTCCTGGAATAGTCCACCGGATCGATAAAGATACTTCGGGTATTATCGTTGCATGCAAGAACAATAACTCTCACAGGATTCTGACTGAAACATTTTCAAAACATGATATAAAAAGAGAATATATAGCATTAGTTAAAGGATATCCTGATTCAGATAAAGGTCTGATAAAAGCTCCTATCGGCAGGGACAGATTTAACAGGCTGAAGATGGCTGTTGATTCAAAAAATGGGAAAAATGCAGTGACTAATTTCGAAGTAATTAAAAAGATGGAAGGCTCTTCATATATAAAAGCCGTGCTTGAAACTGGAAGAACTCATCAGATCAGGGTGCATATGGCATTTATAGGGAATCCTCTGCTTGGCGATGATATTTATGGCGGTAAGGACAAGAGATTTGAAAAAGGGCAGCTTTTACATGCAAGACTTCTGGGTTTTATTCATCCAGTTAGAAAAGAATATATGGAATTTACTGCTGAGCCCGATGACTATTTTCAGAACGCTCTAAAGATATTGGCGAAACCATGAGCGACATGATTTATGAAAGAACAATAAGGCTTATCGGAGAGCAGGCAATGAAGGAAATGTGCCGTAAAAAAATCGTCATAATAGGACTTGGAGGAGTTGGTTCTTATGTTATGGAAGCTCTTGCAAGAGCAGGTATCGGACATCTTATACTTGTCGATTTTGAAAGGATTGAAAAAAGCAATATAAACAGACAGATACTGGCTTTGCACTCGACTATTGGAATGTATAAGACTCAGGCGGCATATGACCGAATAAAAGATATTAATCCAGAAATTCATGTAGATATTCATAATATTTTTGTTGATAAGGATAATATAAAAGATATAGTACCACTGGATTCCGATTATGTTATAGATGCAATAGATACAGTAAGTTCAAAGATAGACATAATTAAATATGCTAAGAGAAATAGTATAAATATAATATCCTGCATGGGCACAGGAAACAAGATTGATAATACAGGTTTTAAAATTGTACCTATTGAAAAGACTGATACATGTCCATTAGCAAGGAAAATCAGAAAAATATTGTCTGCTGAAGGTATAACCAATGTTGATGTCTTGTATTCAACATGCAAAAATCAAATAAGTGGGTCTGAAGTGATATCCAGTATTTCTTATGTTCCTTCAGCTGCAGGCCTTATGATTGCAGGTTATGTTGTTAGAAAATTGATAAATATGTAGATGGAGGTCTTTATGAATTATTTATTGGGAATAGATATTGGTACTTCTGCAACAAAAACTGTTTTATTCAGCCAAGACGGGAAAACTGTAGCATCAGCATCTTATGAATATCCTCTGTATCAGCCGAATCCTGGTTGGGCAGAGCAAGACCCGTCTGACTGGTGGGAAGCTGTGTGTTTTACCTGTAAGAAAATCCTTGCTGACACAAATTTTGACAACAGCAGTATTAAAGGTATTGGAATTTCCGGACAGATGCATGGTCTAGTCATGCTTGATGATAAAGACCAGCTTTTAGGCCGTTCAATAATATGGTGCGATCAGAGAACTTCAGAACAGGCACAGTTTATTGAAGATAAGATTGGAAGGGATAAACTTATCAGCATAACAGCAAATCCAGCTATTACAGGATTTACAGCAGCAAAAATTCTATGGGTCAAGCAGAACAGACCGGACATATATAAAAAAGTTAGAAAAATCATGCTACCAAAGGATTATATACTTTACATGCTTACCGGTGAGTTTAGTGCAGATGTATCTGATGGTTCAGGAATGCAGCTTATGAATATCAGAAAAAGAGAATTTTCTAAAGAATTATTGGATAAACTTGAAATTGATATTTCTTTACTTGGTTATATGCATGAATCAGCTGAACCTGCAGGAAAAGTGTCAAAGCAAGCATCAATCCTAACCTCACTGAAAGAAGGAACTATTGTTGCTGCAGGAGGGGGAGATCAAGCCTGTGGAGCTGTTGGGAATGGAATTGTAAAAGAAGGCATAATATCATCAACTATTGGTACAAGCGGTGTTGTATTTGCACATACAGATAGTCTGCATATTGATAAATTAGGCAGAATACATACATTATGCCATGCAGTTCCTGGATGTTATCATGTTATGGGAGTTACGCAGGCAGCTGGACTATCACTAAAATGGTTTAGAGATAATTTCTGCAAAGAAGAAATTGACATTGCCGGAACGAAAAATGCAGATCCTTATATGATAATGGATGAAATGGCTGAAAAAACCGGAATAGGAGCTGGCGGACTGCTTTTCCTGCCGTATCTTATGGGAGAAAGATCACCTCATCTTGATCCATTATGTTCAGGTTTGTTTTTTGGCATTACCCCTTCTCATACCAAAGCTCATTTCATCAGGTCAATACTAGAAGGTGTAGCATATTCGCTTAAAGACAGTATAAGCATTTTAAGGGAAGATATGGGGATTGAAGTTAACCAGGTAAGGGTTTCCGGAGGAGGAGCTAAGAGCTCATTATGGAAATCCATACAAGCTGATGTTTTTGAAAGCGATATCGCAACTGTTCATAATTCTGAAGGACCTGCTTTAGGTGCAGCGATATTAGGAGGAGTAGCTTGTGGAACATTCAGGTCAGTTAATGAAGCCTGTGAGCTTGTAATTACAACTAAAAATATGCAAGAATACAATAAAACGAATGCAAATGAGTATAATAAGTACTACTCAATATATAAATCCCTTTATCCGATTTTAAAGAATGAATACAAGAAATTACGGGAATTATTACTGTAAATTAATTGTATTTACATGGTTACAGCATATTATTTAATTGCATAAATTATATATTTAATATATAATTGGCTTGATTTAATTTTAGATGTTTTATGGAGATGATTATGGCCTATACTATAGGCATTGACCTGACATTTATTAAGGATTATAAAAAAGCTGTTGGAAACGAGATAGCAGCTTTAAGTATTATCGAAGGTCTATACAGCAATATGAATGGATATAATTTTATCATATTTGCTAATGAAGATAATGCAGAAGGCTTAAGAGACAGGTACCCGCTGTTTAACGTGATAGCTACTGCAAAAGGTATACTTTTCTATAACAAATTTCTACCTTGGTTCATCAAAAAATCATCTGTTGATGTAATGTATTATCCGCAGGTTGAGCAGTATATGAATTTTAGGCTAAAAACAAAAATCGTTATTACCTCACACGGATTAATCAAAGGTGAGGATTTCTTTGTATTGGATAAATTAAGGCCAAGAATGTTGAAGAGAGTAGCTAAAGTAGTAGCCGTTTCAGATTTTGTAAAAGATGAACTTACAAATAAAAAGGGTCTTGACCCGTCAAAAATAATAACTATACCTAATCCGTTAGCACAGATGACCAAAAGTGTTGATGTGGTTTTCAAAAAAAGGCATCTTGTTGCAGTAGGAAGCGATAAACCTCAGAAGAATATAATACTTGCTGTAAAAGCGTTTGAAAAGCTTATTCCTATAATAGATCACGATCTTGTACTGGTTGGGGACATATCGGAAAAGGGAGAGATATACAGATATATAGTTGAAAACAACCTTGCTAATAGAATTATTATAACTGGAAGAGTGAGCAGGGAAATTCTCTTCGGATATTATAAAAATGCGGATTTATTCATAAATACTTCATCATATGAAGGATTCGGCTTGGCTCCTTTGGAAGCTATGGTTTTTAGTGCTCCTGTTGTCAGTACTCCAATACCATCTATCAGTGAATTGGAAAATGTGGAGTTTGATGCTGACCTTGAATATGATGATGATGAAACAGAGGTAGCCAATAAAATGCTTGCTGTATTAAACACTGAGAAGGATATGGAATACCTTGAGAACAGAGCTGAAAGGATTTTAGATTATTACAGTTTGGACAGTATAAGCAGAAAGTACATACAGGTATTTGAAAATGTATAAAAAGCAGGCAGGCCAGATTAATATTTATTCCTTTATAACGCCATTTGGCGGCATACTCAACAAAGACAACAGATGGGTTAGATATGCTGATATTATTCCTTGGGATGAAATAGAAAGGATTTATGCCAGCAAATTTAGCAGACGAGGCGCTCCAGCAAAGCCGTTACGAATGGTCTTAGGCGCATATATTCTAAAAAATGAGTATAATTTTACAGAATTAAGGATAATAGATGAAATAAATGAAAATCCTTATCTGCAATATTTTATTGGTCTTAATGAATATTTAAATAAGGTTCCTTTAAGCGCTTCTTTGATCCGTTCATTCAATAAAAGATTTTCTGAAGATGATTTAGAAAAGATAGAGACTATTCTAGGAAAGGCAAAAAATAACCTCAAGTCCAAATAGAAAAGCATTGTAAATGCTTTACTTAATAATGAGAAAAGTAATATAATAAGCAATAATTATACTGCCTTATAAGCATGTACGCAAAAGAAAAATAGTGAAAATGGAGAAACGAATGAGAAAGACATGTATAACAATCCTACTGGTAATCGCAATCATGCTATTGATGACTGCGTGCCAGAAACCTGAACAGACTGTTACCTCAGAACCTACAGATTCAGTTCAGCCTACACAGACAGAACAGAATAATCCGACACCTTCTGATCAGCCTACACAAAGCATATCTCCCGAACCGACACAGACAACAGATCCGGAAGAAATGGCCAGGCTGGAAAGAGAACAATTGGAATTACAGAGGAAAGAACAGGATAAGGAGTTTTATGTGCCATTGAAGCCATTGGGAGAAACAGGAGAAAAACCTGATGGTGATAATATAAGAGCGATGTATTTGGTTGATTCAGTACTTACAAAGAATTATGGAATAACCGGACAACCAGACTGGAGGCTTGTGCGTTGCGAAGATGCAAACATACAATTATATAAAACATATGTTGAGGCATTGACCGCAAATGAAACATCTAAAATAAATGAATTGAAATATTTGGAAAATAGCCTTACCACATTAGAGAAAATAATCGGTACGATTCTGGGTACAGAGATGAATGCTGTGGTTTTAAATATTAAGAGCGGGGATGGCGCTATTACTATACCTATGCAAGCAGAATGTATAACTCAGATTCAGTCAGAACCTCCACGGTTCAATGATATTAAATTTCTACTTGATACATTCAAGAATTATGGTATTTATACAATAGGCAGAGTTACTTCATTCCAGGATGACACCCTAGCTAAGTTTAATGAATATCAGCATGCAATAAAAAATCCAGATGGAAGCATATGGCTAGATGATAATCGTTCAGCATGGGTAGATGCATATGATGAGTGGGTCCAGAACTATAATATAGCTGCAGCAAAAGAGGCTGCACTTGCAGGTTTTGATGAAATTAATTTTGATTATGTAAGATTTCCAGAAGGACGTAAATGGGGAACATATTATCAGCAGTACATGCAGATACATGGAGACATCAGGTCAGATGAAATAATACATGGATTTTTAAAGGATGCTTATGAAGCGTTAAAACCATACAATGTAAATGTAAGCGCTGACATATTCGGCCTTGTTGCCAGGCAGTGGGATTCAGATGATTGTTTGAAAATCGGACAAAACTGGTACAGGATAACCACAGTTGTGGATTATATATGCCCAATGATTTATCCAAGCCATTACACAACCGGATGGTATGGTTTTGAATATCCGGATATGAATCCATATGGGATGGTACTTGGTGCAATGAAAGATTCAATTGAGAAAAATGCAGCTTTTGAAGGTAATGCGAAAGTCAGGCTATGGGTACAGGACTTTACTGCAAAATATCTTTATCCTGCTGATTCAATTTATTATTACGGATATGAGCAGGTATATGGACAGGTCAGAGCTTTAAGGGAACTTGGATCATTTTCATATATGTTCTGGAATAATGGAGTGAGCTATGATCCGGTTAAATACATTTTTCCTCAGGACCAGGACAAGTACCCGTTGAAAGATGGGGATAAAGACCCAATCGGAAGAACACCAGCAACAGCTGCAAAGGAGTACCTGTCAGTTCTAAGCAATACAAGTATTTTAAACCAGTATATGCTTTTTGTACTAACTCCGCTTGATGCAAGAGTTGCAGATTATGATGAATGGCTGGAAAATACTTTTCCAAT
>Ga0123335_1004139_pt1 | contig 19197 bp, 11 predicted proteins | sample BiotimSIPDNA_2_FD_89707 | JGI IMG/M metagenome (GOLD analysis project Ga0123335, IMG submission 89707) | Anaerobic biogas reactor microbial communites from Washington, USA - Biogas_R2 time_0 SIP DNA | ecosystem: Engineered > Bioreactor > Anaerobic > Unclassified | place: Washington, USA...
AACCGCTAAGACAAATAAGGCAGAGACATGGACAATATAAATCAAACATGGGTAGAAACATTACAGCGCGAATCGGGAATACGACGTGCCATTTTATTGCATGGCGATATCTTGGACGTGTATCAATCTCCCCAAAAAACTAAGGATTATGTACCGATTCAACCCATCGTTTGCTCGACCCTCAGAGCGAAAGGATTTACTGACATTATTTTTTGGGATGCATTTGAGGGCGTAAAAAACATAGAGCCAGAACGTTGGCAGGAATTGCAAAAAGCAATGATTGCAACACCAGCCGCTCAAAAGGAAAATGAACCAACGCCTACTCCTTATGATATGGGGGATGTGTCGTTGGAAGACTCTCAACAAACAGCTCAAGGGTCAGCTCCACCGAATATAGATGACTTTTTGACCGTCGTGCATTTTTATTTGACGCGCCAGACTACAGCGCGCATTGCTTTTATACTCGACTGGTCACATTATCTCTTCACAACCAATGCTTCCCTAGGAGAAGAAGACCGCAAGAGATTGCTGATGCTTTCTAAGTCTATCAATAACGCTCCGCTTGGCTTTGGAACAAATGACGAAATGAAAAATATAGGAAGTCTTCTGGTATTACTCACTTCCAAGATACAAAACATACCGTCCATTTTTTATCAAGGCAATCCATGCGTCAAGGATATTATTGTAACCCCACCAGGACGGCAGGAAAGAGAAAAATTTTTGGACAGGGAGCAGAGCAAATGGAATTTATCTCTAAACCCAATGCTGAGCAAGTCCAAATTTGCCGACTTTGTTGATGCGACTGACGGATTCATGATCCGTGATCTTATCCAACTTGCGCGCTTGTCACGACAAACAGCGGGTGAACCTCTTCCTCCCGAGAAAATCATTAATCTATATCGTTATGGCGAGCAGAAAAGCCCTTGGGAGGATTTAAACAAAGAAAAACTCCGCACAATCTCGGAAAAACTTCGTGAGCGTGTCAAAGGACAGGATTACGCGATAGAAAAAGTAAGGCAAGTTATCATTCGGGCTTATTCTGGACTTTCGGGAGTTCAACATAGCAAAAAGCAACGGATGCCTAAGGGGACTTTGTTCTTTGTTGGCCCAACCGGAGTCGGGAAGACTGAACTCGCAAAAGCATTGGCTGAATTCCTTTTTGGTGATGAAGAAGCCTGCATTCGTTTTGACATGTCTGAATTCAACCATGAGCATAGTGACCAGCGCTTAATTGGCGCACCGCCTGGATACGTCGGTTATGAAGAAGGAGGACAATTGACCAATGCTGTAAAAAAACGTCCTTTTTCGGTTCTACTTTTTGATGAAATAGAAAAAGCTCACCAAAAAATTCTTGACAAATTCCTGCAAATTCTTGAAGACGGCCGCTTAACAGATGGCAAAGGCGACACTGTGTCCTTTGCTGAAACAGTCATCATCTTCACCTCAAATATTGGAGCGGCAGACGTAAAGTTATCAGACAACTCAGGCAATATTCAAAGCGATGGTCTCATTCGTCAAGAATTTATTACTCGTGTTCGCGAACATTTTACGACAGAGCTGAAACGGCCTGAATTATTGAACCGCATTGGCGACCACATCGTCCCCTTCAATTTTATTACCAGCGATGAGTTCCTTTTTGCCATTGCAAAAGCTAAAATGCAACCAGTCAAAGAGGCACTTAAAGAAAAATATGGAATTAGTGACGTGTTGTTTACTGATGAAGAAAAGGCATTCTCAGCCGTCCTGGCCTCTCATGACAGAACCACGGGCGGGCGTGGCGTGTTGAACGAATTAGTGAAGACTATCATTGACCCGCTGTCACTTTTTATCTTTGAAAATGAAATAGTTACTCGCCAGAAGCGTTTATTCATCGCACTATCTGACTCATCTGAATTTTCGTTTCATCTTGCGGAGTGAGTTATGGCCAAAATCAACATTGCTCATTTCATAGAGAATACAGAAGTCGAGGGGCCGGGAAAAAGATTTGCTGTTTGGGTTCAAGGTTGCCTTCGTCATTGTCCTGGATGCTGCAATCCTCAATTCCTTGACTTTATCCCCAAGACTATTTTGGACTCCCAACAGCTTTGTTCCCATATCAAAACATCACAATGCGACAATGGAATAGAAGGGGTGACATTTCTTGGCGGGGAGCCCATGCTCCAAGCTAGAGGTCTCTCAGAGGTTGCCAGTTTTTGTCGAAAAATAGGCTTGTCAGTCATGGTATTTTCAGGATATACCCTTGAGGAGCTTCAAAAAAATGACATTCCTTTTACCGAAGAACTCTTGCAATTCACCGATTTACTTGTGGATGGTGCTTACGACCAGAACAAGCCAGAAAAGGAGCGCAATTGGGTGGGATCGACAAATCAGCGCTTCCATTTTTTGACTAACTTCTATAAAGACGGGATTGAATTCGATGAACGATTCTCTCACAGTTTTGAATTGCGTTTTATTTCAGATGGGAGTATAATCACCAATGGTTTTCCATGGCAAGTTGTCATGGAGTCTAATCGTCCCTAAACTTTTAGATTAGGTAGGTAAAACATGGCTCAAATGATCTTCAATCCAGGACAATTCACTGCCCCAAAAGCTAAACCACTGCCAATTATCCTTCTTCTTGACACCAGTGGCAGCATGAATACTGTAACGAATCCGGAAGACGTTCGCCGTACAGGACGTAGGGGGGTTGACGACGGGTGCACTGTCGAATATGTCGAAAATGGGATTGCCCGTATTGACGTCCTAAATAAGGCGGTAAAGAAGATGGTGAGGACATTTGCTCAATACGAACGTAATGAGACTGAGTTTCTTGTCGCCATTATAACATTTGGCGAAGACACGCGCCTTGTTCTTCCGCCCTCACCAGCTTCGGATGTGCGTTTTACAAATTTGGAAGCAAACGGCAATACCCCTTTAGGCGAGGGCTTATCCATTGCCAAAAAACTCATAGAAGATAAGAATCAGATTCCAAGCCGTTCCTACCGTCCTTTGATTATATTGGTTTCTGACGGCGAACCTGATGAAGGATGGCAAACCCCATTTGATGACTTTACACAAAATGGACGCTCGGCAAAATGCGATCGCATGGCCCTCGCCATTGGCAACGATGCAAACCGTACTATGCTTTCCAAGTTTATAGAAGGTACGGGGCACGATGTGTTTGAAGCTGAAAACGCAGAAGAAATCACTAATTTCTTTAAATTTGCTACGATGTCTGTTGTCACGCGCACCCTTTCCAGCAATCCAGACATAGTGCCGAAGGACGCAGAGGTGAAAGAACCTCCAAGGCTGGCGCGAAAGCCAGGCAAGCCAGAGCCTATTGGAACAGAACAAGCTGCTTCAAATAAGCAAGAGTCTCCTGCTTCACATGATGACGACGACGATGACGATGACGATGGTTACTTTTTTGTTCGCAAAAAATAGATGCAACACATGCCAAATCCATATTAAGGATTACGCGGACAACTTCACCTGCCAATCGAATCCATCAGCCAGCGTAGATATGCTTTAGTTCCTGCTCCGCATGTGGCATCAATAAGCGTCTGAACAGGAAATCACCTGATTGAAGAAAGATGGCGAAAACAAGCATGCCTGTGAAGTAAAACTGGCTAACATTAGCAACTATTGGCATAGCATCTTGATAAAAAACAAAGGAATTGCCCCTGGAGTTCCTTCCCTAAAATTAGGAGTGTAGCGTGAGCCAGATGATATTCAATCCTGCTGCATTTGTTGCTCCGAAAGCCAAGCCCATGCCTGTTATCTTGGTGTTGGACAACAGCGGCAGCATGAGCGGCGAGAAAATAACAAGCTTGAACGAAGCCGTAAGGGTCATGCTGGAGACATTCAAGAAGGCAGAATGTGACGATGCGGCCTTCAATCTTGCGATTGTCACCTTCGGCACAGGCATCCACCTTCTCCAGCCCATGACTGGCGTGAGCCAAATACATTGGCAGGACATTCCCATCAGCAGCATTGAGGCATGCAAGCGCCTGACCGGAACCTGGGATGATGCTGCGGCACGTGGAACACCGCTGGGCGCGACACTGCGTATCCTTAAGGCCATGATCGAAGATAAAACCGTGATTCCATCCCGCGTCTACCGTCCAGCAATCATCCTGGTTTCGGATGGACATCCGACCGACAAGTGGAGCGATTCCCTGGCTGAATTTACGCAGGAAGGGCGTTCATCCAAATGCGACCGCTGGGCAATGGCCATTGGACGCGATGCAGATGCCGGCACCCTTGGCAAATTCATTGCAGGGATTAAAAATGAGGATGGCACACCGCGAAAATTGCTCTATGCGAACGACGCGAAGACGCTCAAGGATAACTTCTCGTTTATTACAATGAGCGTCACCAACTCCGTGGCCACAGCCTCCCAATCAAAGGTACTGACGGTCAGACCCATTACTGTTGTGCCGACGTGTGTGAATGAGGGTCACGATGCGCCAAAATTGGCTCAAAAACCGATGACGCAGCAGAAGGCGGAAGAGGATGATGATGGGTTCTGGTAAAACCATGCTTTACCTCATTTGTGATCTCTCCGGTTCCATGGCCGAGGGCGGCAAACGACTGCTTGTGCGCGGAATCGTCCGCGCTGTCGAGCAATACGTTCGCTTAGGCTATGCCGCCGCCGACATCAAACTGGTCCTTTGGAAAGCAAATGCTGCCATTGCTGACTGGAACCAGGATGACGAGGTTCCAGCGGAACTGCTGCAATGCAGCGGCTCTGCCAGCGTTGACGCCATAACTGAACTGCTTGATGAAAAGCCGAGCGGGCGTGTGCTTCTGCTCACAGATGGCTGGTGGACAAGCGAAAATGACAGTGCATTGAAAAAATGGAAGCAGGCGCTGCCGCTTGATACGATCCACATCATCAAGATTGGCGGCGATGCAAACCCGCGGCTGGAAGGAGACGACGTGTTTTCTGCCGAAGACTTCTTCTCCGCGCTTGATGGCTGGCTTACACCCACCAACCAAGATACTTTTAACTTTAAGAATAACGACGACAAAAGATGACATCAGCGTGGAAAGCCTTTGGCGCAAGTGTTCGGGGCACCAGCCATATTTGCGCCTGCTTGCCAAACCAAGATTTCTTTATTATCGCCAGGCACCTCTGGGGTGACGTCATTGTCGCTTCCGATGGCCTGGGGTCACGTCCAACTTCCGAATACGGCTCCAAGGCCGCTTGCCGCGCAGTTGTGCAAGCCGCATGGAACTGGAAAAACATGAAGGGAGACACAGAAAGACTTCTGGCGCAAATTCACAAGAATTGGCTTGCCTGCGTCGAGCCGTTTGAACCTCAAAAAAGCATGGCCACTTGTCTTTTCGCGATTCGTCCAGCCGAGGGGCAGATCATTTTTGGGATGCTGGGCGACGGGCTGGCTGCCGTCATAACAACCGATGGCGCCTACAAAGAATTGGTCGATGACAAGGAAGACAGCTTTTCCAACCAAACCGATGCGCTTTCGGAAAAGACGCAAACCAAGCACTGGCGCATAGCATCGGTTGCCCAGCATGAATGTTGTGCCGTGCTGCTTTGCACCGACGGTGTCGCCGACGATTTGCTTGCTAAAAAACGAGGGGACTTTGTGCGGCATATCTACGAACAGGGACAGCAGCTCGCTTCCGTTACAATGGCCCGGGAACTCCGAAAAATGCTTGAGGGCTGGCCGGTTCCCAAACATTCCGATGACAAGACATTGGTCTGCCTATATCGCCGCGAGAATGGGAAATGAGTGAAAAAACAAAACAACTGGTTGACGAATCTGGGAACATCCACCAGTGCGCCAAAGAACTGGCACGAGGCGGACAAGGCGTTGTCTATCGTACCGAAGATGAAAACCTTGCCATAAAACAACCGTTAGGCCCAGACGGGGAACTCGACAATGACGCAGATATGCACAAAACATTTCAGCGCATCCGCACCCTGCCCTTGCCCAAAAACATTCCGATTTCGCTTCCATTGGCCATCCTTCGAGACGAACCCGGCTATGTAATGAAACTTTTGAGCGAAATGAAACCTTTTGCTATCTTCTCCCTGAACGGCGAACAGCGTGCCGAGCAGGACAATGAAGTGCTGCCACAATGGCTCTCCGGCATTTCTGACAAAAAAATGGCGCAAGATTTGGCGCATTACGCCCAAACCGGTTCTACGCGCCGCCGTCTGTACGCGCTCTATAAATGCGCCGCCATCCTGGTGCGTCTGCACAATGCTGGCCTTATTTACGGTGACGTTTCTGTCAACAATTGCTTCATAGGCGAAAACATTCCCTGCGAATGTTGGTTGATTGATGCGGACAATCTGCGCCTGGAGCGACTTTCAGGCGGGAACACCGTCTATACACCTCATCTCGGTGCTCCCGAAATCGTGCAGGGCCTGGATTCATCCCGACCACGCACCGACTGTTGGGCATTTGCCGTGATGGCGTTCAACATGCTCGCCCTCTGCCACCCATTTATCGGCAAAAAAGTGTTGGAGCCTGACGAGGAAGCTGGCTGGGATGCCGAGCCTGCCGCCGATGGTATCCCTGCCGATTTGGATGAACAGGCGTACGCAGGATATTTGCCATTTATTGACGATGAAGATGACGACAGCAACGAGCTTCCAAACGGAGGGCTGCCGCGTCAACTTGTTCTAACACCACAAATACGCCGTCTCTTCCAAGAAACCTTTGGTGCAGGAAGGACACAACCGCACCGGCGCCCCTCAATGGCGTTTTGGGCGTTGGAATTGGCGCAAGCGTTTGACAACTCTATTGTCTGTCCAGCATGCAGCATGAGTTATTTCTATGTGCCAAACGCTGAGATGTGTCCCTATTGTCAAACTCCGCGGCCGGCATTTGCCATCGCCAAGACAAACCGCTGGCAAATGAATCTCTTGCAAGACGGTGCGACGCCGCTGCCGCATCGCCTCTTCCACCCGTTTTCATTCACATCAAGCGACACCACGGAATACGAAGCAGATGTGAGCTTAACCGCCAAAACCGCCAAGCGCGTGCGCGGCACAAGCCAATTTCCAGCAGAACTCACCTTTGAATTTATAGAGGGTGCAAAATGAAATTTGATGACATCCCCGCACCTCGCCTATCTCTGCGCGTCAAGCCTCTGAACGCTGCCAACACCCTGCGTGATGGCCCTGTCCTGTCCATCAAAACAGCCACGCTTCGCGGTGAATTCGAGTTGTACACAAAAACAACCGTTGCAACGGTTATGCCAACCAACTCTGCCGATGTCAACCCGCTGACCGACGTGCTTGCCACGGGATGCGCCATCCTCGCACAACTCACCAACCCCGCCCCTGATGGAAGCACCGAATTGCAACTTGTCCTCTTTAATGGCGAACAACTTGAAATGGGCGAACTCGAAATTGGCATAGACGAAAAAGTTATGCAAGCAGTTGAGAAAATTGCCCAACTGAAATCACTTGACAAAATCGCCCAATACTTGCAGGAGCAGTGCGTTTTTAAACTTGAGGAAAAGACCTTCTTTTTCATGTTTGCCGGCGAATCCGCAAAGGCCTATCTCGAAAAAAACATCCCAGACCAAAAAAACAACCGCAGCAAAGGCGGTGATGATGAAAAAACTGCTTCTGCGGACTCCGCATCTGATGATGAATCTTCTGCCAATTTGGACGAAGAATCGGAAGAAGCCATAGCAAATGACAAAGCGGAGTACAGCAACCGTCACTTTGCTGTCTTAGGTGCAAACATCAGCTTTGCACTCGCTGAAAAGGAAAAGACTGACGGACAGACGATTTTTCTCGCCTCGCGCATCAGGCACGTCCGTAACCAGCAAAAAGAATCAGGCCTGCGCATTGCCTGCGGCAACCTTAAATTCCTTGATTGGACTGCTGCTGGCGAGCGCGCCATGCTTGCAAAAGCGCAATTGGAAAAACTCCTTAAGAACGATGGGAGTTACCTCAAAAAATGGGACGAATTCGGCAACATCGAAGACGCTTTGTTACTTGAACGCGCGCGCGCCGTCGGCGAAGTTACGTTCGAGGTGACCAGCGAGAACAAAGATGGCACTATCACTATACAGTGCGACTCTTTGACGCCGCAACAGAAGGAAGCGTTGGCCAATGTTTCTGAAATAGAAATTACAGATGCAGATGAAACTCCGGAGTACTTGACAAATCCGAGCATGACATTTAATGAATATATTGATACGATTTCAAATAAAAATACCAATAATGTCATGCTGAAGGTGGAGTATTTCAATGTTGCGACAAGTGAATTACTGTTGCGTTCAGATTCCAAGCCCTCCGGCACCAAGTTCATTTATTCCATTGTCGGCGAACTTGCACAAAGCAAGCGGCGTATGCAAGCACGGAAACTCATCCAAACCACACGTTCTGCCAACCCTAATCTCGGGTTGCTGATAGAGGAAAACGGAGACATTCCTCCCTGTCAACCTCCGCCGAAGATGAAGCCGCTGACAGCGTTTGTGCGGAAAAAAGTATTTCGAGACTCTGCTCCCACTATGGCGCAGGAGCGTGCCATTGAAGTCGCGCTCAACACGCCGGACATCGCCCTTATCCAAGGCCCGCCCGGCACCGGGAAAACCACCGTTATCGCCGCCATCGTCGAACGCCTTAACGAAGAATCAGACAAACGCAGCAGCACCCGGGGGAGCATTCTTCTTTCCGGGTTCCAACACGATGCAGTCGAAAACATGATTCGGCGAATGGCGTTCAACGGGCTGCCAGTTCCTAAGTATGGACAACGCTCAGGAGAAGCTCAAAATGCCGACTTGTCACGTTTTGAGAAAGACCTGCAAGCCTGGTTCGAAAGATGGGCAGAAAAACTGCGCGTTAAAAATCCGCAAATTAATGAATCGCTGGAAGAAAAGCACCTGCGTGGGCTTTGTGTTCAATACCTTAAAACTCCAACGCTTACGTTGGCAAAAAATCTCTTGGAAGCCGCTTTAAAGCGACCAGATTCCACGCTTGGGGAAGATTTGCGAAAGCGCTTGCAAGTAGAGCTAAAACGTATTAAAAGCGAGCAGAACGACCTGCCAAAAGCCAACCCTCATCTCACCGTTGTACGCGGCATTCGCGTTACGACTCATGGTTTCAGTGATGACGGCCCAGACCGGGCTGCCGACGCGCTGTTTGCCCTTCGCGACGAATTGGATGAGGCAGACAAAAGCCTGCTTGCCCAAGCGCAAAAATGGCGGGATGCGGAGTCTCCTCCATTTTTGAAAGAACTGAAAGCACTAAGAGACAAGTGTTTAATACATTTCACACCGGCTCCGATGTACAGAGTGGAAAAAGCACGTGACACTGTGGTTGAACTCATCCAGAAAACTATTGCCCGTATTCGCTCACATGGCTTTTCTGCCAAGGACAAAAAAAACGCAGCACTCGTCGAACTCCTCTTGGAAGTAGAGAACAATCCGTCCAGCATCTTGGAGGCTGTCTCAGATTACAGTTTTGCCTTTGCCGCGACTTGTCAGCAAAGCGTAAATAAATTGATGCAGGAGGTGAAGGGTATTAATCCCAATGTCGCTGATGCAAAAATGGAGTATCAATTTGTGATTATTGACGAGGCTGCGCGTGTCAGCCCGCGTGACCTGATGATCCCAATGGCGCAAGGGAAGCGCATCATCCTCGTTGGCGACCACCGCCAGTTGCCGCAACTTATTGACGAAGAAGTTGCAGCAAGAATGGAAAAGGAGAAAACGACCATATTAGACTCTTCGACGGGAGAGAACTCGCAAGACGATAGGACGCCGATAGATGAACAAGACTGGCTGAAAAAAAGCATGTTTGAGTATCTTTTCACCGAACGCCTTCCACAACTTGAACAAACTGACGGCATTACGCGCCATGTGACGCTTGACAAGCAATACCGCATGCATCCACTCCTCGGCGACTTCATCAGCCGTAACTTTTATGAACGCTTTAACCATGAAGAAAAATTCGGCTCTGGCCGCCCCGAGAGCGATTTTGCGCACAACTTGCCTGGCACCAATGGCAAATGCGCAGCATGGCTGGACGTGCCATTAAAAAGTGGACAAATGGTTAACCAAGGAACATCGAAAACCCGCCCTGCCGAAGCGGATGCGATTTGCGCTCAACTAAAAAAATGGATGACGTGTGAAGAGGGGAAAGGGCTTTCGTTTGGCGTTATAGCGTTCTACAAAGCACAAACAGAGCTCATTAAACAAAAACTCGGTAATAAATTCTTTGAAACTACCGCATGTGAACGACTGCCTTCCGGCGAGGAGCGCCTTCGCGTTGGCACCGTGGACTCTTTTCAAGGCATGGAATTTGACGTAGTGTTCCTTTCACTGGTTAGAACCGAAGTCATTAAAACCGGAGTCAAAAGTTTTGGCTTTTTGAAAGTCTATAACCGTCTTAATGTCAGTATGAGCCGTCAAAAGAAACTGCTGGTTGCTGTTGGCGACGCTGCATTTTACGACACCGCCGCTGGCCGCGAAGAGGTTCCAAGCCTAGCAGACTTTTTGAATCTATGCCGCACGAAAGGGGTGGTGATGTGAAAAAAATCTTCGACTACAACGCAAAAAAAATTCCCTGCGGCATCATTGGCCGTGCGCGCGAACTCGCCTGGCCATGCGAAATGTTCCGTATCACTTTACCCAAGTTAAAGCGCGTCGAAGATAGCGATTTCAACCCCCTTGAAATGTGCGTTCTCAAACTACTCGCCTACGGGCGATACGAAGCGGAAACATTGGCAGAAGAAACCTGCCTTCCACTCGACCTCATCGAACTCATCCTTTTGCGCCTTTACGAACATGAAAAAATTGACGAGTATAATCAACTGTCATCCAACGCACGGAATGAGATTGAGAAACTCAATACTAAAGATACTACACCGACCGACTATGAAACTTGCGTCATCTTCCGTGAATGCATCGACGGCGTGCTTCTGCCATTCATCAAAGATAACGATGATGCGAAACCCGTAGAGCTTGAAGATGATTTTACACTGAAAGGGAGTATTCGGCTTAGAGAGCTCTTTCCGTCGCAAAAGACATTTCCAACGCCAACAGTCAATGATATTATATCGGCCTTGCGAACGATGGCACGGCGACACAAAGTGTCCAATGATGATTACCGCATTCCTCCTGTGGAGTATATTTCGGTTATTCCAGATGGCCCCTGTGCTTTGCGTGTCCGCATGGTCATCCAGCGGAACAGCGATTGGCGCATCCTCAATCCGTTCGGAAAAGGATTTACGCCGGAATTAGAGCCGGTGTATGACAACCTGCTGGAACGGAACCAAGAGGAAGCCAATTCCTTCCGCCAATGGCAGATGAAGAACAAAGGCGAACGCCCGGTGCGGCAGTCAGGGGAGCGTGACCGCAAGGTAGAACCTTACGAGACAGAAGAGAATCGCAGCAGCTATCCTGAACTTCTCTCAGCGTTAAGACGTGCCGACGGCGTCTATGCCGCCCTCGAGTGGGCTTTGTACTATGCCCTGCAAGAGGTACCCTTTAAGCCCATTGTGCAATCACTCCAAATCGACACAAGAGAAAACATCGTGAAGCGACTTTCCGAAGCCAGCAATGACTTGGAGTTGGAAGTAGAACCCAGATTGCTATCGTGGCTCGTGCCTACCGAAGGCAAATTACAATCATTCCTTGAGCATGAAGATGCACAAATGGGAGTAGTCTTGCCGCTGGCTATTTTTGCGGCGCACGCCGACTCGAATAGTATGTTCCACAAAGTTGCCAAAGCACATCCAAACCTGGTGCCACGCATCTCCGCCCTGAAAGAACGACGAGATATCAAAGCACACGGCAAAAACCGGATGGAGCAAATTTACGGAGAGGACGACTGTGCATTTATGCAAGATGTCGTCACCACGCTCTTGCCGTCTATCATTTTTTCAAGCTCGCCGACAGAAAAAAAAGATGATAAAAACACCAGCGCTGACATTCGTTTCGACGCCCGCCTCGCCTTGCAGGACTTTTTTGGGGTAGCTGTCTTTAACCGCATGGACAGCAATTTACAAGAGAACTTGCTGAGAGCTGAGATATTCCAGCAGGAACACGCCTCGGAGCCAACCAAGGAAGAAACCACGAAGGCTCAAGAGACATCCAGTTCCAGTGATAGCATTGCAGAACGCATTGATGCCCTGCCGTGCATCAATGCGTTGTATGCCGCCGCGCAATGCGCGTTCCGTCCTTTTCTCGTCGGCGGCGAACAGCCTGCTTCTGCCACCATTGATGCAGCCGCGCAAAAGGCCGAGAATGTCGGCTTTGGCGAAATGCCTGAATCCCTGCGCACTGTCCGGCAGGATATGCTGCAACGGACTCTGGACGGTGATGACCAAACCCTGGGGGCAAGTGTCATTGCCTGGCTCTTGCTGGCAGACAATGACCTTTTGCAACAAGTAGCGAAAACACTCCCGTCATTTTTTTCAGACATTGACAACCTGCTAACCTTGCGTGGGCACGGCAACCAATCGAGTATGATGCAAGAAAAAGAAATCAATGCACATTGCAAAGCCATTTATAAACTCATAAACACCATCATGGAGGCGTAAGACTATGGGATTATCTGAAAAGCCAAAAGCGACCCCCAAGAGAATCGCAAAAAAACAGGAAGCGCAGGACATTGAGCTGAAAAACCGTGAAAACGATGTCAAACAAAATATGGAAAACATCGCGCACGAGCGCCTTGCTCTTGAAAAGTGGCGCGATGAATTGACCGAAGCCCAGCAGAAACAAGCGGCAGAAGCAGCCGACCTCGAACATCGCCGCCAGGAGGTCATCCGCCTCGAAGCTGAAGCAAAGGCAGGCTTTGCCCAAGCGCAAAAGGACAGCTTCAAAGAAGTCATCGAAAAACGCCTTGAAGAACTCGACGCTCGCCAAAAGGATTTGGATGCTTTGGAGAAACGCATTGCGGCCGACCTCGCGAAAGTGACGGCAAAAGAAGGCGAAGTGGCTAAGCGTGAACTCACAGTTACTGAGCGTGAGCAAAAAGCCGACGCTGGTTTTGCCGACAAAGCGGCAGTGTTGGCAAAGGAGGCAAAACGCCAACACGAAGCAAATCAGCAGCAAGCCGATTTATTGAAAGAACGCACGGCGCAATTGTCGAATGAAAAGAACAAACTTGAAAAAGCGAAAGAGGCATTGCGCCAACGCGAGCAGGCGGTTGCCGAGGCCGAACGCCAGCGTGACTCGGGCTACACCGATGCTCGCACCGCCCTTGACGCAGAACTCAATGGCAAGCGCTCGGCATGGCAGGACGAGGCAGCCCAGCAACGTGCTGATCTGCAGAAAGAATTGACCGAAAAGAAGGCGGGCGGACTTGCTTCATTGGAAGCTGAAATGACGGTCATTCGAGAAAAGCGCTTCGCAGAAATTACTGCTGCTGAAGAGCAGGAGCGTGCCCGCATTCGTAAAACTGCTGATGATGAGGCAAAGCGGATTCAGGATGAAGTCGCCAAAGAACGAAAAGATTGGGAGAAAAAACGCACCGATCAGCAAGAGAATTTGAAAAAACAGGCCGAAGCGAATGAAAAAAAGGCGGCCGAACTATCTGCCAAGGAAGACAGCCTGTTAGGCAAGGAGCGAGAATTGCAGCTCATAGAGCGCCACCTTGAAGAGCAAGGCTACGCACTTGAGAAAATGGTTGAGGAACGAATCGCCGAACGCAAGGCGTCATACGAGCAACTCGAAGAAGGACGCCAGGAAGAAATCAGCCGTCTGCGCGATTCGCTGCAAATCCAGACCGATCTTGTTGGTGCATTTGAGCATTTGAAGCGTCAACTCGGCGACAAAGACCCAGCTGAAGTCCTGCGCGACCTGAACACCCAGAGCGACGAACTGAAACGCCACCGAGACGAACTCGCCAAACGCCCCTCCGAAGAAATTCGCGAACGCTACAAGGCTCAAGAGGCAGAAATTAAAAAACTCAAAGCCGATGTCGAAAAACGCGAACAAGAACGCCAGAAGATAGATGCGCAACTAAGCGAAACCCAGGAATTACGTCGCAAAAACAGTGAGCTGGAAGCGGACCTCAAGGTGACCAAAAATCAAAAGGAATTGTTTGAGGATGCGGCAAATGAATACAAAACCGAACTTGACCGCCTCCGCGCCGCCTACAAACGTCCCGCAGAGACCGCTGACTTTTACAAAGAAATCGAAAAGCCGCTTATCCCCGCTAATAAAATCACGTTTTTTAACAAAGACAAAAAGCAAAGAGAACTTAAATGGCTTGGCAATCTTGACGAACTGGAGTGGCTTAATAACATTAGCAATGCCTGCGATCAATATGGATTGCACTTTTCGCCACGCATTCTTAAATCGTTCCACACCGCGCTCAAAACAGCAGAGTGGTCGCCGCTTACAATCCTTGCTGGCGTCTCCGGCACTGGCAAGTCGGAATTGCCGCGGCTCTATTCCCACTTTGGTGGGCTGATGTTCCAGCCCCTCTCTGTCCAGCCGAACTGGGACTGCCAGGAATCCATGCTCGGCTTCTTCAACCCCATTGACAATTGTTTTTGCGCCCAACCTGTTTTGCAATTCCTTGTGCAAAGCCAAAAAGAATGGACTGACGAATATCCCGGCCTCTCAGATGCCGTTTGCCTCGTTCTCCTTGACGAGATAAACCTAGCACACCCTGAACTTTATTTTGCCGGATTTTTGAGCAAGCTCGAACAACGACGCGGGATGAAGGCGACAGATGTTCCCAGCCTGCCAGTGAATATTAGCTCCCGGGAAAAATACCCACTTCCGCTCGGTCGCAATGTTCTTTGGACAGGAACAATGAATCAGGACGAAACCACCAAGTCGCTCTCCGACAAGGTGCTTGATCGCTCCATCGTCATCCATTTCCCACGCCCGACCCAACTTAAACGCCGGGAAAAACTGACCCCCTTGGATAATATGAACCGCAGCCCACTTTTACGCCAAGAAACTTTCTTCAGTTGGGTTACACCAGAAAGCACATTTACTGACGAACAAATCAAGCCTTACAAAGACTTTATCGAAGAGATAAACAAGTCGCTCGGTGTTGCTGGTCGCGCTATTGGGCACCGCGTCTGGCAATCGGTTGAATACTATATGATGAACTATCCAGACGTGCGCGCCGCACTCAAAAACAGCAATGACGAAGCTACGTTCAAAAAAGCCATGCATGTCGCCTTTGAGGATCAACTTGTCCAAAAGGTGATGCCCAAATTGCGCGGCATTGACACACGTGGCAAAAGTAAAAGCGACTGCCTTGACAAAATCCGCGGACAGCTCAGTGAAGGTATTGATGGTATGCCGTTCAATCTCTTAACTGACTTCGACCTCGCCTGCGAACTCGGCTATGGCCAGTTCATTTGGCAGTCAGCTAATTATCTCGGAAATGATGAGAACGACGCAGAGGGTGAAAAGCCGGTTGCCGAGCCGCCCGCTGCGCCCGAAGAATCACCTGATAAAAAGCCGAAGTCAAAAAAGGCGAAATAATGACAATCACTGAACTTTACCGGCTGTTCCCGCAGGATACACCTGATGGCGAGAAGGCGCGTTTGCTGCTAGCGCAAACACATTGGTATTCTTCCATAGCGGATTTTGACCCGAAAACGAGTGAGGCTTTGCCAAGAAACATAAGCAGTGTGCTGAAAGATAGTTCTGATTATGGAAAAATCGAATTTTCACCTAGGAAAACCACAAGTCAAACCACTCAATCGACAATTAAAGACCGCCTCTGGCGCATCACTGAACACGTCCGCCCGTCGTTAGAGAAACTTTTCCGAACACTCAATGAAAGTCCGCGCCGTGAGCATGCGCTCCTGCATATTCGCGCAGTGCGCGAACTCGACACCTCTTCGTTTCTGGCCTTGTCTCGCCGTCCTGGACGCACAATCCGTGAGAAGCTTGCAGGCAAGCCCTATCTGCAAGCCGTGCGGCGCTTTCAATCTGTTGACCTGCCAGAAAACCGCCTTTTAAAGGCATTTGCGGAACAATTGGCCGAGCTGCTGGAACTGCGCATCCATAACCTCGGCGAAAAACCCGATGAGCTGCTCGAAAAAATCCGTTCTTGGCTTATGGCAGATGAAACAAAAACTATTCGGCGCTGGGACAACCTGCCTCCCAATAATACGCTACTCTCTCATCGGCATTATCGTGCCGTCTATGACGCCTGGCGATGGCTGCAAACGCTCGATGATGACATTACAACAGACATGGAACATCTCGACGGGCGACAGGAAACGAAGCAGAAATGGCTGGAATACGGAGAGATGTACGCTGCCGGCCAACACCTTTTCGCCGAAATGCCAGTCCTCTTCAATTATGATGAATTTGAAATTCTCCCCTGGACAAATAATCTCCTCTTTATCCAAGTTGAAAAGCCACTCGTACGCCAAGGCGCTCCAGACCCAATCGACACTCCCGCCTGCATTGACTTGTCTGAACTTTATCCGAAATATGCTACCATTAAAAATGATAAAACAGGCGAGACTTCAGGCGCAGGACATCCCTATAGTTCTGTGGTAAAACGACTTCCGTCCTGTCTGCTCTGGCAACGCTGGCAAAATGCCAATGAATCCGTGGATATCGAACTTTTCAACGCTGATGCCGCCTATCTTCATCCTGATTCGACTATCATTTCCTCATTCGACCTCTTGTTCTCAAAAAAACATAGCTTCGACCATCTCGACAGTGCTGCCCGCGCCTTTGCGAATAAGCTACGCGAAATATTCAAAAACGACAGTCTATTATGGCTTCTTCCCGATTACCTTAACGACTTTGAACTTGAAATTACTCGTCGCAATCTCAATGCATGCTTTCCCAAGGCAGAACCAATCCCGCGTTCCATTGCTGCCATATTTGAAAAAGTAGACTTTAGCAGAATTAGGGGTAGCGGTTATTCAGTAGTCGTCATAGATTCCCTTGGCGGCAAACATTGCGCCACAAAACTGGAAGCGCGATTTAACCAAGAACTGGCCAAGCGTCTGCCGGAAACATACGGATTCTATTGGGAACGGCATCCACCAATTATCCTTCAAGATACAGAGCCACTAAGCGACACGGAAAGTGATAAACAGACAACACACGGCATCATCACCGTAGATGCACAGGATAAATGGCATGACGCGACGTATCCCAAAAACACTGGATTTATTGAACAAGACGCATTGCGCCAAGATAAACGCATTGGATATTTCACATACCTTATCACGTTGACTACAAGCCCAATACGCGGGGGCATCAAATTTTACCCCCTGCAACAACGCGCCGGGGAGATTGCCCTTTGGCGCGATTATTTGCCTGAATTATCCTTTACAGATATACCCCAACAGCTCACGGAAAAATTCTTTTGGTGGGGAGATTTCAATCTTGTTGAAAATGTGTACATAATTCCAAGAAGAGGAAATGCCACGGATATCCCGATTGAACGCACTTTCACCCTGCCTGTCAACCCTCAAAAACCTCAAGACCATTACCGTTTTGGCTTGAGACTAGGCGAGGGGCAAAAGGAACTGAACTACATCGCATATTTAAAATCGCCGGCTTTCCCTTTAAAAGAAAATACTGAGTGTAAACTCAAGATGACTTATAACTATGGGGCGGATGATCCATACGAACTGCGCTTTATCCCACAGGACCCAGCAAAAGCAGGTTTCCAATCTGTCAAGGTTGAATGGCGCTTGGCGTCAGAAGATGGCGCTAAACGCCTTGAAGATTTGCCAATACCAACTTTCCCATCCCCTAAAACATGGGAGGATTTTCAAAAATTTCCGGATAGGGATGGCAATGGTTCCTCCAACCTTTTGGAAAGAATGGAAAGGGACATGAAAAAAATTTCTGACATAGCACGCTACGGGCGCATATCGGGAGTAGTTACCGAATGGATCAACAGAGGACATGACAATGTATTCTGTTTCATTGACAATACGTTCATACACAAATCTTGGTTGCCTTTAGTTCCTGCACAGGATTTACCTGAACCGGAAGATACTCTTTCATTCTATAAAATAGAAAATGAATCCGGAAAATTTTCTGCAGAAGATATTACAATCGGAAAATCTCAGCCAACTCATCGTTTTTGGGCTAATGGTCTTAGATTTCGAACCCTAACCATCTGGAATCATGGCAATTCGCTTTCAGAATTGGATGCACCTGACCATTTCAGGCATGCAATACAAGAAGGAATCAGAAATAGCATTTCGATAATTGAATCTGAAGACATGCCGGAAACGCTTAAAGAAGAGCTTTTCTTCTTTTTGTGCTGTCTTCATAAGGATGCGCCTGAAATCGTTGCAGACCGACTCCTTGAGATTACAAGAAACAAAGAGCTTTTGCGGCGATATAATAGGAACATTGCATTTGCAATCGGCAATGCTGAATTGTCATACCAAAAAAAGCTGCTGGATAATATAGTAGATCCCATTGAAAATGAGGGACGAACCAAATCAATTACCATGGAAGTATTGTCAATAGCTCTTTGGCGTTCCCAAAGACTTATTTTCATGTTATCCGATAAGAAATTGAAAAAGATATGTACTGATTTACATCAATGCATTCTCTTTGATTTACGAGAACTGAAATCCGAAATTTCTGAATTGCAAATTCAATCCCATCTTCAAAAAGGACTTACCAGAATAGAAGCACACGAGAAGGAAAGATTCTATCAGGAAAATACACTTTGCAAGCACTTGGAACTCCTTTTGGCACTCCTTCGTAGCCGAGAAAACTTCAAAATGTTTTTAGCTCCGCAGCAAGAGATCACTAAAGAATTTGTAAGGTTAATTGACAATATCTATTACACATTGATTGATAAAAACATCGAACTTAAATCGCGAATCAGTCTTCAAATCGAAAAACCTGCCATGTTCAGCGACGCACCTGACCTGCTTTACGCTCTGCGGATGTACCTCACGGGTGACTCCGGAGCAAATTCAATCACAATTTCAGGCGTAAGGGACGATGAATAATATATAAATCGCGCTGGACATATTAATTTATGGCTTTTTTTCCTGTTTTTACGAAGAAAGCGAAGTCACGATTTCGTATGCCTCAGGCAAACTCAAAGCTACGGAATAATATTGCCCACATTCTCAATGGCGGCGCGGATATGATTTTTTTTGACCATAAACATATATCGTGAACTTCCTAACATTTTTACACTCAATAGCGTATCTCATTGAATTATAGGACAATACAAAGTTAGTATTGAGTGTAAAATAACACTCATAATTTCCTTTTGATTTTTGATACAATCACTTC
>Ga0123335_1004142_pt1 | contig 19190 bp, 21 predicted proteins | sample BiotimSIPDNA_2_FD_89707 | JGI IMG/M metagenome (GOLD analysis project Ga0123335, IMG submission 89707) | Anaerobic biogas reactor microbial communites from Washington, USA - Biogas_R2 time_0 SIP DNA | ecosystem: Engineered > Bioreactor > Anaerobic > Unclassified | place: Washington, USA...
GTTGTGGATAAGAGCTGAAAGCATCTAAGCTCGAAGCCTCTCCCGAAAAGAGGCAGCCATTCCAGTTTCACTGGACGAAGGCACCCATAAAAGATGGGTTTGATGGAGCCGGGGTGTAAGCTAGAAGACTTCGGTCGACTAGCTCAGCCTGCGGCCACCAATCGCCTGAGATGTCGAGTCAATGGAGTGTCTGAGCGATATTTGGTTTGAGACGCATATTGGTTCAGTTAAGTAAGTCGTATGCTTGACCTGTGCATGGTTAACCGGCATTATTGATTTGTTTTTGTGGAGTGCAGGACTCGTTAGCGTTTTCTGCGCTTGACCTAACTCTGATTTTTAGTTAATTTCTTCGGTTCGTGAATTTTTTCCAAATTAGAAGAAAAGAATACGACACTGTTACTTCATCTTCCATCAGTCTTTGCAGAAAATCGATTTTTTGGTTCAGCGTTTGGTTTGGGTTGCAGGCTGGTTGAAGCGTTTCTACAAGTTACCGCTATAAACCAGCATAGGTTGCGTTCTGTTGCTATCAAGCTACCTCTTTATTCCCTGTATTAGGCGGGTTTTTAAGACCTACCAGTCTCACAGCGACCTCCCCTCCCTTATTTAAAGGCAAAAAGGGTCAGTTGTTTTTTTTGTGAGGGTAACGCAGGAAAACGCCCACCAGAACAACAGCGATAAGAGCCACGATGGCTGCAGCAATGAAAGCGTAAACGATCTTGGAATCGGGGGTTCGGGGCTGCCAGAGATTCGTCGCCGCAACTTCAGAGAACACCATGCAGTCCTCAAGCGTCGTAGTTGCCTTGACCATAACACCTGTTTCTTTATCCCACATAAAACTCGTGTTAGCCGCTTCGCCTGCCAGCACAGTTCGCTCTGCGCCCGCAACCATTAACGTCTGAGTGCCTGTTACGGTGATATTACCTTCGTATACACTAAAATAGACGTCGCCCACAGTCAAGTTGGTCGGAATTATAGCGCCTTCACCGACCACACCCGTTGCCACATTAAAAGTCGTGTTCGGCTCAAGCCAAAGCGTGCCGTTACCCAGCCGCGTCTGGGTATCAGTGTTTATCTTAGAACCCATAACTACTTTAACATCTAAGCGTGCCCAAGTTATGTTATGGATAGGTGTGGGGTTGCCTGTTGTGGTTACGTTGTATTCTATCCAATCTCCGGCTTGGACGGTGATGCTTGTTGAAGCCCCAGCTGTACCAATGATTGGACAAATTAGAAAAGTTATTAGCAGAAATACAAAAGCGAATTTTATCATGGAGCCCCTAATCAGGGGGTGGTTAATTCTACATATATAATTTCCTAATAATGCCTACTGGTTCAAGGCCATGGCTACAAGCGTCTCTCTTTTAACAGCTTTAACAGCGACTCTTTTCCCTCGGCAGCGGTAAGCGGCACCTCGTTAATGTATCCCTGTGCCTTCAGTTCACCGAACAAGTCCACAATCGTCGGCGGCTCCAGCCCCGAGGCTTCAAGCATCTTTTTGTCTTGTAGTACTTCGCCGGTTTTACCTTCGACGAGTTTTTCGCCGTGACTGATTACGACTATGCGGTTGGCTAGTTCAGGGATGGCTTCGGCATCATGGGTGGAGACAATGATTGTTGTGCCTGTCCTACTAAGTTCATTGAGTGTGTCGATTAAGCCGCGTCTGGATACAAGGTCAAGGTTAGCTGTGGGCTCATCTAAAATCAGCAGCTCCGGCTTAAGCACCAGTGCGGTTGCGAGTGAAACCTTCTTTTTCTCACCAAAACTCAGCCTATGCGGCGGTCGGTCTTTGAGATGAGCGATTCCCATCTTCTCAAGCACATGTGCGCTCCGCTCGTGAACGTCTACGTCAGGTAGCTTGAGGTTTTTTGGTCCATATTCGATGTCTTCTATTACGCTTGGGGTGAAGAGTTGGTCATCGGGGTCTTGGAAGACTATGCCGATGCGGCTGCGGAACTTTTGGAAGTCTTTAGATGTAGTTTTTTGTCCGAAAACCTTGATTTCCCCGCTCTTAGGAGTAAGAAGCCCCGCGATGAGCAGTATAAGTGTAGATTTGCCTGAGCCGTTTGGTCCCAGTAATGCTATGCGTTCGCCCTGCTTGATATCAAATGAGACGCCGTGGAGCGCAGATACGCCTGCTGGATAAGAGAACTTGACGTCTTTTACGGTTACTATTGGCTCGGACAATGACTTGAGGCCTCTTAGAGCATTGCAATAGCGGCGAAAGCGACTATTATAGATGACGCGAATGCTACGTCGCGGATTCGGAGCTTGGGCATCGAGTGTTTGCTGTTGTCTTCGATTTGGAAGCCTCGTGCTTTCATTGCCAAGTAGACGCGTTCAGAGCGTTCATAGGTGCGGATAAATAGGGACGCGATGATTGAGCCGAGGTCTTTTAGGGATTGCAGGTTTAGGTTACGTTTGTGCACGTAGGTTCGGGCTTCTTTAGCTATTAGTACGCTCTGTGCTTCCTCAACGGAGACGAAGAAGTAGCGGTAAGTTAAGCTGAAGAGTTGTATGACTACGCTTGGTACCTTGATTGATGCAAATAGTTTGATTGTTTTATCGAAACCTGTGGAGAGTACCAGCATGATTAAGGATGCAACGCAGAACCATACGCGGACAGTGAAGACTGTGCCACGCATCAACCCTTCTAATGTTATGCTTAAATTGAATCCGCCAATGCTTGCTGCCCAAACTGCTGTGCCCGGTGTCATGAATAAGGTAAGTGTTGATAGTACCGCCGCAAATAGGGCGATCATGGCTGTTCTTAGGAAGAACTGTTTAAGCGGAACCCGTGAAGATACTGCGAAAACCATCGGGATTACACATATTGTGAGAAGAACTGTTAGATTAGTGATGAATAGCGAGGCAATAATCATACCAATAATTGCGATAAGTTTAGCAAGTGGATTTATTGCTTGCATGAGGCCTTTTTTCTCGCTGAGGTCTTCAACGTAGACGAGGGATTCTGCCCCCGCCATTATGTCTCTTAGTGAAGTTGGCGCATTCATTACTGTTTACCTCTCTTTTTTAGCACTTTTGCTACGCCGAATCCGACACCGAACAAGAGCAAAGTTGCAGTTACCCCTACTGCTAGGGCAATCCATTGACTGTCTGAACCCCCAACAGTGTAGTCAGCGAAGGGTGCAGTCCAGATTTGATGCTCCTGTGCGCCTAATTCTTCCGCTTTAACGTCAAAGGTTTCCAGTGCATAGGAGAAGACGGTTACGCCTAATACTACAAAGATGAGAGCTGCGATCAACCCAACTATAATGGTTTTCTGGTTAGTTTTTTTGTTTGCCATTCTATGGCTCAACCTCTGTTTTGTTTTCGAAAATGGCTAGTTTGCCCAGTATTGGGCTGCTCTGGAGGACATCTGGGCGCAATTTAAGCAGTGTTCCGATCATTATGACTGCGACTACGCCTTCTGCAACGCCGATTATGGAGTGGTTGATGATCATCGCAGGTAGGGTTACGCTTAAGCCGTACTGGAATACGCCCTGTGATAGGCTAAGTTCGACTGCAGCCGCAACTGCTGCAAGCAAGTCGCCGACGAAAGCTGAGACGAAGACCATGCCGAGTATGCTGCCTCTGGATTTAGGCTTAGCTGCTTTGTTAAATATATAGAAGAGCGCGCAGGGGATGAATACGCCGATTACCGCCATATTCAGCACGTTGGCGCCTAGCGTTGTGATTCCGCCGTCGCCAAAGAGTAGCGACTGCAGTACGAGGATGATTGTCATGGATATGCAGCCTGCGAATGGGCCGATGATTAAGCCGATTACTGCTGCGCCTAGCAGGTGTGCGGTTGTTCCAAAGAGGACGGGGTAGTTGGCGAACATTGCAGCGAAGAAGAGCGCTGTGAGGAGGCCCATCATGGGGACTTGCTGTTCGGCTAGTTTGATTTTTCTGAAGGAGATGATCCAGAAGACGATGACTATGGCGAATGCTGCTACTGAAACGGTTGTTGTTAGGTATCCGTCGGGTATGTGCATGAGTTTAGGAATCCTCCAGTAACACGATTATGTTGAAAAGTATTACGGCAGTAATAAACTTTTGTGGTAACGTGTTACTAAATCAGAGGATTCAATAACCATTTTCACTAAACCCATAAAATAAAGATTAAAAGAGAATAATACGACCTTTGTTTATTTGCGGAATTTTGCCGCCCTATTAGCAATTAAAGTAGCCACCGCACCCGCTGCAATCCCGCCGTCGATATTCACAACCGCCAAACCCAGCGAGCAAGACTGCAACATAGCCATAAGTGTGCCAACGCCCTTTTCGCCGAAACCGTAACTGTTCGAAGTTGGCACCGCAATTACAGGCACATCCACAAGCCCCGCAACAACCGAAGCTAGTGCACCTTCGCGGCCAGCCACCACAACCACCACATCCACGGCGTCAGTGATAACCTGCTTAATTGGCTCAAGCAAGCGATGGATTCCCGCGACTCCCACATCGTAGGCGGCGGTTACTTTGCACCCCATCTCTTCCGCAATTATTTTAGCCTCTTCCGCGACGGGGATGTCGCTTGTTCCAGCAGTTAAAATACCAACTCGGCCTCCGTTAGCGACCATAACATGGTCTTTCTTTTTGAGAATCGCCATCCGCGCTCTATCTTTAATTTCCACTTTCAACCCGTCAGTTGGGATAGCCCTGATAGCGTCGAGGTGTTCTTTGCTGCAACGGCTAACGATAACTCGGCCATTGTGGGACAGCATAACTTTGCAGATTTCTGCAACATCCGCAGGCGCCTTACCCTCTGCTAGAATGACCTCAGGGACGCCCTTGCGCAGTTCGCGGTTGCCATCCAGCTTTGCCAAGCAACCCAACTCGTCCACCGCAGAAAGCCGCAGCATCTTCTCTGCCTCTTCGACGGAGATCTCGTTGCGAGAAACCTTGTCTAGAATTTCTTTTAGCGACTGCATAAAGTAGACAATACTTAAAAAACTACATAATAATATATCTATTATGCTTGCTTGCTAAAACCGCTTTTATGTGATAGTTATGACTAAACGGATTCTAGTTATTGATCCTAACGGTTCTGGAATTGCAGGGGATATGCTGCTTGGAGCGCTGCTTGATCTGGGCGCGAATGTTGAGCGCGTTATCTCTGCGATTAAATTCCTCGAAGCGCCCGAATATGGCTACCAGCACATCGATATAGCTATCGATGAGGTGACACGCGGCGAATTCCGAGCCACCCAAATCGACGTAACCAGCACAGCCGCAACAAAACGCCATGGCGCCGAACTAATAGAAATTGTTGAGAGCGCCGCAAAAGGTATCTACATGGCACAGGCAGCAAGAGATTACGCTTCAAGAGTTATCCGCACAATAATCGAGGCCGAGGCGGAACTGCATAAATCCAGCTTCGAAGACGCCCATCTCCACGAAGTCGCATTAATCGACACTGCCGCAGAGATAATAGGCTGTGCAGTCGCGCTTGACGACCTGCACCTCTTTGAGGAAGGCTCCAGAGTTTACTCCACTCCAGTTGCAGTAGGCGGGGGAGTTTTTAAATTCAGCCATGGCATCGTTTCAGCGCCTGCGCCAGCTACTTTGGCGATTCTGCAGCGCAAACAGTTCCCATTCCACGGTGGACCCATCGAGAAGGAACTGGCTACCCCGACAGGCGCGTCGCTTCTGGTGAATCTGGCGGAGACAGTCAGCGTCTATCCGTTGGTGAAGCCTCTTAAGGTCGGTTACGGCGCAGGTACCAAAGAGTACCCCGAGTTGCCGTCGGTGTTGCGCTTAACGTTAGGTGAAGTCCCAGAAGCGGGATTGGCGCATGATGAAATCGCTGTCTTGGAAACAAACGTCGATGACATGTCAGGTGAGGTTCTCGGTTACGCCATCGATCGGCTTTTAGCTGAAGGCGCTAAAGACGTGAGCATAATTCCCGCGGTCACTAAGAAGAGCCGCCCCAGCCACATCATTAAAGTTATCGCTGACCAAAAAGACGCAACTCGCCTCTCCGAAGTCCTAATCGTGGAAACCGGCACATTGGGCGTCAGGGTTTACTACTGCCAGCGCCACATCATAAGTAGGGAGCTGCTTATGGTTGAGTTACAGGTTTTAGGCAATAAAGAGTCTGTGCGTGTGAAGGTTTCCAAGAACGCTAAGGGTGAAGTTATCCGTGTTAAACCCGAGTTTGAGGACCTTAAAGCGCTGGCGGAGAAGACAAAGAAGCCGCTTCGTGAGCTAATGGATTTGGCGGTTTCCAAGGCACAGGAAACATATAGGACAGGCGAATAGATGGACGCAAAACTAGCGGCTAAACTTTTAGACCTCAAAAAATACATTGCCGAGAAGGGCAGTACTGGAGCTGTCATAGCTTACAGCGGAGGGGTAGATAGCACCACTCTCGCAGCAATCAGCCATGAAATTTTAGGTGACAGAGCCGCCGCCGTCATCGCCCAATCACCAACATACACCTCAGCGGAGCTTAAAGAAGCAAAACAAGTAGCCAAAGAAATAGGCATCAAACTCTACATCACCCTAACAGACGAACTAAAAAACCCTGACTTCGCCAGAAACCCCGAGAACCGCTGCTACTACTGCAAAAAAGAACTTCTGCAAAAACTCGCTGATTTTGCCCATAAGCATAACTACGCAGTTGTCTTCGAAGGCACCAACCTCAGCGATTTAGGCCAACATCGTCCTGGCTTCAAAGCGGTGGAGGAGGCAGAAGACGTTTTTAGCCCTTGGGTTGACTTGAAATTCAGTAAAGACGAGATTCGACAGGTTGCTAAAAGGCTGGGTTTAGCGGTGCATGATAAACCTGCGGCTGTGTGTTTGGCTTCAAGGATTCCGTTTAATGAACAAATCACTGCCAAGAAGCTACAGCGCATCGAAGCAGCCGAGGATGCAATTCGCGAAATCGTCAGTGTAAAGCAGCTTCGAGTCCGGGACCACAACGATTTAGCCCGCATAGAAGTCGGCGACCACGAGCGTGAGTTGTTCCTAAAAGTTGACGTTATGGATTTGGTTGCCCTTCGGCTTAAGCGATTGGGGTTCAAGTACGTGGCGTTTGATTTAGAGGGCTACCGAAGCGGCAGCATGCTTGACGGTTTAGACCAAAAAGCATAGCTGAATCCAATTTTTACTTGCGAGAAGGGAGGGGTGCCGGGTTGAGTCTAAACCCCACAGCAATCACGTATCCTCCTTAGCGCGTAACAAAGCCGTTTCCACCTTGATGTAATCTCCATGGACGGTCTTTATCAGCCACCGAAGGACTGACCGCGTGTTGATGTGAAGCGTATTCCTCAACCGGCAATCATTCTTTGTTTTTATCAAATATATTTCTCTGTGACTGCATTGTGCTAGCAACAAAAAGGGCGGATGGAGCGGCCGGGAATGGCTACGCGGGCACCTGCATCTTCTCCTTACGATTCCAATGTCTATGCTGGGCTACGGCTTGACTAAACTGCTTAGCAAACGCGTCTAAATCGGCGGTTTGTCTCGCTAAAACTATACCGCGATCACTTACAACGCCAGCGCCGGCTTTCGCCAGATTTTCAAGCCCCGGGATATTCGATGCCATGAGTAAATCGAAGCCTTCGCCAGTTGCACCTAATGGTTTGCAGTGTTTAAACGCTTCATTGATAAAGTGAAGTGCCTCGCCATTGGTTTTTAACGCTTCAACGCTCTCTTTTCCGCCGGGTACATAAACAGCGTCGAACACTACGGAGGCTGTACTGATAAAGTTCATATCCACCGCCACGTCGCTTCCGTCTACACTCTTAAGTGAACCTAAGGACTTAGAAATCACCTTGCAGTGCGCACCCTGCATCTCCAGCTCCTTCTTTACAGTCATTAAATCTGCTGAGTGAACGCCATTCATTGCCAAAATCGCTATTCGCCTGCTCTTGATCGTATCCTTAACCGTATCAGCCATGCTTACTGCAGGCGACGATTTCTCGCTGGCACGCTTCATCGGTCCACTCGGCGGATTGGCCCCGACGCCTTCAGCGATCTTTACAGCCAAGTCGCTGTCAACGTTGCTGAACAGGTCAACGATTCTCTGTCGCGTCTGTGTATTCTTGACTTTGCCAACCTCGAAATGGAACGCTTTGATTATGTGCTCCTTTTCAGGTTCTGACATGCTGTTATAGAACATGGATGCTTGACTGTAAAAATCCTTGAATTTCTCGCTTCTCTGCCGCACCTTTTGCCCTTCCACCTTTTCAGCGTAATGTACATAGCCGTTCTGTTCTTTTGATGCAGGCTTAGGGTCACTGTCTCTTAATGCATTGGGGAAGTAGCTTGTTTTGCCCTTGTTGATGGCCATGCGGTGGTAGCCGTCGCGTTGATTATTATGCACTGGCGCAAGTGGGCGGTTTATTGGGATTTCTGCAAAGTTAGGCCCGCCTAACCGGATAAGCTGCGTGTCGAGGTAAGAGAATAATCTGCCCTGCAGAAGCGGATCATTGCTGAAGTCGATGCCGGGAACTACGTGTCCGGGGTGGAATGCTACCTGTTCGGTTTCTGCAAAGAAATTGTCAGGATTACGATCAAGAACCATTTTACCTATCTTTTTAGGCGGCACTAATTCTTCAGGCCAAAACTTGGTGGCGTCAAGGATGTCAAAGTCGAATTTGTCTTCGTCTTCTTCCTCTATCATCTGCACATATAATTCGAATTCAGGGTAATCCCCCATTTCTATGGCTTCCCAGAGGTCCTCACGGTTAAAATCAGGATTTTTGCCAGCGATCTTCTGTGTTTCATCCCATACCAATGAATGCACGCCCAGCAGGGGTTTCCAGAGCAGCTTGACGAATCTCGCTTTGCCTTCAGCGTTGACGAATTTGAATGTGTTTACGCTGAAACCATCCATCATCCTGTAGCTTCTCGGCAGAGCCCTATCTGATAGAACCCAAAGTATCATATGTGCTAATTCAGGCGTGTTGGCGACGAAATCCCAGAAGGTATCATGCGCTGCTGAAGCCTGCGGAATCTCATTATCGGGCTCCGGTTTAATAGCATGCACCAGATCAGGGAACTTGATGGCGTCCTGTATGAAGAATATCGGCATGTTGTTTCCTACTAAGTCGTAGACGCCGTCTTCGGTGTAGAATTTAGTTGCGAACCCGCGTACGTCACGGACGGTATCTGCTGAGCCGCGCGAGCCGACCACGGTTGAGAATCGCACAAACACCGGCGTCTTCTTTGAGGGGTCCTGGAGGAATTTGGCTTTGGTATATTGCGCCATGGATTCATATGGCTGGAAGTATCCATGTGCACCTGATCCTCTCGCGTGCACTACCCGCTCAGGTATGCGTTCATGGTCAAAATGCGTCAGTTTCTCTCTGAAGTGGAAGTCTTCCATCAAAGTTGGGCCACGTGGACCAGCTTTTAATGAGTCATCTGTGTGACTTACACGCACTCCTTGGTTGGTTGTTAAAAGCTTACCCTTGGAATCTTCACGGTACGCTTCAAGGTCTTTATTTTTAGAATCCTCTGCAGCAAAATCATTACTTTCTTTTTTGGTTAAAAGAATCACCGAGTTTTATGGACGCCTGTGATTATTATGACTTTGTTGCTGGTATTTGTCAGCCACAGTTTAAGGTCCACAAAAAAGGCTGATGGTGCAAAAATAGTCAAGTACAGGTTGAGCCAAAACCCCACTTTTGGCAGGTATTTCCCCATAAGTTCTTACTAAGACCTTTTCTTTGATGCTTCTCAGAATGGTCTTTGATAGCCACCTATGGACTATACATCTGCTTTTTGTGAAGCTTATTCCTCAACCTGCAAGAGTATACCCTCATTTATCAAATATAATACTGCGTTGGCACCCTATGCTAGCAACAGCAAAGCATGATTCGACCCAAAAAACTTAAAGTGTAGCATGCTGACTCTATTCGGATGCTGGTGGCGGGGTATCCGAGCCAGGTCTAAATAGGGCCAGATCAAATTGCCCCTAAGATATGGAGGAGGACTTAAGATCCTCTGGCGCAGGCCTTCGTGGGTTCAAGTCCCACCCCCGCCACCACTCTCGCTACAAAAAATACTGGGGTCCATCCTGGCGGACTCTTTCAGTATTTTTGTTATAGTCTATACAGATTTGCGAATGCTACTATCGCTGAGCAAGTAATACCGTCGTTTTGTGATTCTCCGAAGCAAGTGCTTCTTGATCCAGCGCTCGTTAATGTATAAAAAAACCATCAAGAAGAAATTGAGGGCGCAAAGGAATCTAGCGGCTCTACAATAAGCGTTAAACCCTCGCGGGAAACAATCCTCACCCTCTGCTTAGACGCAATAGCTTGATGTGAGATGGCTTTCCAGTGTTCACCCTGTAATAGAACAAAACCCAGTTTCCCAGGGCCTATCTCGTCGACTGCTACCGCTATTTGGCCGACAAACTGCAACATAGTCGACTTTTGTTTAGCCGACTCATGCAGCTTGTAGAGTATTATCACTAAAATAGCGATGGCGGTAATGGCTATTACTCCAACTTCAAGGACGAAACTCATGAATTATCACTTCTGAAGAGCCGCATGGTGAAGATAAGCAAACGGGGTATCTGCTTATGTAAGCTAACCCTTAGCAGCCATTCGCTTGTCGCCGTCTACAGAGCGGGTTAAAGCCACCACATTTCCCAGCTGGCTAACATCCGAGGTTGTGGTGACGACGATGAGGTTCTTTTCACGCGCTATTTCTGAGAGCATTTGCAGCTCCCTTAACCGCAGAGACATTGGGTTCTTAGCGTAGAACTCCGCTGCTGCAGTCATCTTCTGGGCTGCCAGGAATTCTCCATCTGCCACGATTATTCTTGAGCGTCTCTCCCGCTCGGCTTCGGCTTGTCTTGCGATGGCTCTCTGCATTTCTTCGGGAAGCAGAACGTCGCTTATGACGACTGCGCTGACTTTTATGCCCCATGGATCTGTCATTTCGTCGATTTCAAGTTGGATTTGCTTTGTCAACTCCGGCGTTTTGGTTAGTAAGTCATCGAGTTCTGCATGCCCCAGTATGTCTCTTAGCACGGTTTTTGATAGGTTTTGAGTAGCCTGTACGTAGTCCTCGACTTCCATGACGGCTTTAATTGGGTCGACTACGCGGTAGTAGACGAACGAGTCAACGTCTGCTCTTATGTTGTCTTTGGTTATGACTCTGATTAGCCGTGCATCGTAGGTCACTGTTCGTAGATCGATTACGCGGATTCGATCAAAAATCGGTATAATAATGAATAGTCCCGGCCCTCTAGCGCCGATTAGTCTTCCCAGCCGGAAAAGTACGCCTCTTTCGTATTCCTTCACTACCTTGATTGATGCTCCAATGAAACCTACAACGATTATGGCTACAATAACGGTCGCTGCAATTTCTATTGCCGACAAAAAATTACACCACTAGGTAATGGTGAATTCACAGTTATATATAATGCCAATCAGCTAAATGGACACTTACTCGCTGTATCTCAGGAAGTGTAATTGACAACAGAAGACAACAAAAGAGACAATCGGATATAGTTTACAGATATAAATGACTGAGTTTCAAAAGGTTGAAGACACCGACTCAGCTGAATTTACACAGGCACTGACCCTCTACAGCGAGTCAATTCCAGCTAGCGAGAGACAAACGGTTGAAACAATAAAAGAAAGAATTCGCTCCGGTAAAGAGGAACTTTACATCGCATCCATTGATCACAGGGTTGCCTCTATGGCGCTGTTATACTCACTTGAAGATACGCAGTTTGTTTTACTCGATTACCTGGCAGTGAAGGAAACGTATCGTAAACGCGGTTTAGGTTCAGAGTTCCTCAGAAACGTCTACGAAATCGCCGGGTTGAAGAATAAGCTGATTATCTGTGAAGTTGAAGACCCAAAAACAGGCGCCGATAAAGAGGCACGTCAGCGACGAGTTTACTTTTACCGTAAAAACGGAGCAAGAATCCTAAAAAACGTTCGCTACATGCTGCCACCTCTGCAGGGAAGCAAGCATAACGAGATGATTTTAATGGTGATTTCAAGTAATCGACGTTTGCTGTGGCTATCTGGAGATGCAATTAAAGAAGTGGTAGCACAGATCTATAGGGAACTCTACGGCCGAGGCGAAACAGATCCGCTGTTAGTATCCACGTTGAAATCGATAGAACCGCAAATTACACTCCAATAACCATTCATGGAACTCTACCTACCCTTAGCTTCAATGACTGCGGCTTTAACGTGTCAGCGCCGATTAAAGAAAACATTCAAATCCTGAATTGAACTGTCGTCTTTTTCTGTGATGATGCATGGCTAAGTGCCCTAAATGCGGTAAAGAAACCTCCAAACCAACCAAGGAGCTAAAGAATTACCTCTTAAGCCTAAAAGAGTACACCTGCCAGAAATGCAGACACCGCTTCGTAACCAACAAGTAACGCTAGGCATTGAGTAAGAGCTGGGCGTGGTCAACGCTGATGCAGTGGTAGCCGCGTTCGAAATAGGTTTTAAAGGCGCTTTTTAGCAGCATGAACTCCTCAAACGCAAAGCCCGCTGAAAGTGACGACAGCAGTATATGCCCAAGCGCGACACGCACGTAATCAGTCAGCAACTCTGGGTCTCTTCCTCCGCACTCGCCAGCTATCCAAGTTTTAACTTCCTCGACGTTTATGTCCGCGTCCCGCGAGTACCAGGTGCGCAGCTTCAAATAGTCATCTACCCAGCGGTGCACACAGGAAACGTCGCCGCAGCTTATCACATTCTGCTTCAGAAGCAAAGCGTCCAATACGAAGTTGATGGCTTTGGTCAATTCTTCTTCGCCTAACAACCAATCGTTGACCCCTATTAAATTCACTTATGAATCGGCATAATAGAACAATTTTATAGTAACATAATCCTCATTGGCTCCATAGGCAGGGTATCCGACCAATACCAATTTAGAAAGTCATAAACTATGTTTTCCGTTTGCCCAACTTTAAGTAAACCACTAAACCCCCAGCCGCCACAGCCAAAGCAGCAATCGCCAAATACAGCCCTACAAACCCGCCTGGGGAAGCATCGTCCTCGTAGAAGCTGACAGTAACCTGATGAACGCTATGATGGTAAGTAAAGCTAAGAATCCAGCTTTCACCCTGGGATTCAAGAATATACTCTACTCTGGCGTCGTCTAAGTAAACCGCCAACTTGGAAGCATCGGTGATTAGCGATTTAGGGATATTCACGTTAACATAGCCAGTTGTTCCATTGTCGCCTGATACGGTGAAGAACAATTTGCTGCTATTTGAATCGAAAACGAACCCTGTAAGGGTTGAGTTGGTGTTAACCGATAACACATTCTGCTCACTGCAAGGCTCCAAGGCGAAGTTGATCCGTGTTGAGGTAGAGGCGTATTCTTCGTCTCCCTCATAAACAGCTTTTAGGCTATAGTAGCCTGTAACTGAAGGACGCCAATGCGCACAGTAGCTGCCATCCGAGCGGGTTTGTACAAGAGCTAAATCAACCCATGATTTGCCGCCGGTTACACTGTAGGATAGCAGAATCGGCGCATCCGCAATGGCTGTCCCGTTAAAGGTTAAGGCACCGCTGATCTCAACCGCGAAATCCGCTATAGAGGCTGAACTGACACAGCGGGCTGTAAGCGTGGGCTCTTTAGTTTCAATATCTGCCGATGTAGCGTCGCCCTCAAAAATCTGTACGTTATCGTAGCAGACAGGGTTTTCAGTGTAGCGTCCGCTTACGGCTATTCCGTCAAAGATGTAGCCGCGTTCACTTCCCCTGATAGATTCACCTTTGAGTTCGCCGTCGATGTATACGGAGATAAGCTTGCTGGGTCTGTCAAGAATGAACCGAATGTGGTACCACTGGTTAGGCACGTAAGACTGCAGAGCGGTGCCTGTGCCTTCCGCTTCCACGTAGTCCCGTGCTACTATGGTGCCGTTATCGGTGAACGCTACCCCATCGTTCCATTTAGCTTGACCCCAGTTAATTTGATCCCAGAACCCCACCTTTACGTTATCACCCGCTGTGCCTGTAACGTTGGTTACTAGAACACTTACTTCGAAACCTAACAAGGTCTTGTTACTCTGGAAGTACCGCACGGCATCAGCAGCCCAGTTCCGCTCGCCCTGCATTCTAAAGCATTTATTCGATGAATCCACGGGATCAGTTATAACCTGCTGGTACTGGTCGCCTAATCCATTGAAAACAAGCGTCCACTGAGAGGGAAAACTACCCAAGGGATAACTCTCAAAGTCGTCACTGAAAAGCAGCTTATCAGCCGAGTCTTCAGCGGCGGCCAGCGGGGAAAACGCGATTAATAGAAACGCCAACACGAGACTGGACACTGTGAGCGTTCCGTGTCTGCGGTTCATCCTCATCAAGGGTTCTAGGCGTTTTTTACTCTTAATATAGTTTCGCCGAAAACGCCAACTACCAAAAAGTGTTACAGATACTATTGTTAGGTGCGAGAAAAAAGGAGTGAAGCAGCAGATGCTGCATAATCCAGTCAGCTTATGGCGGAATCTCTTCTTCTACCAGATCAGTGCATATGTGCCCTGAGCATTCAAGCCAGCTCATCTGAACCCACGAGGGAACGCTAACCCTAACCCACGCGGGACTCATCAGCGAAGTAATATCGATCTCGTATCCAGATAGTGGCGGCGAAGGCATCAGCGAAACGATCTCATGCAGCGGTTCAGGTGTACCAATAGGATAGAACGTAAGCGACATCGGAGGTAGAACAAATGTTTGGTTACCGTACGCGGCGAGAGCTGTAGGTAGTAGGTTAAATGGAAGCGTGATAGTTACGGGGGCGGTGAGGTTTGCGACTATTTTGCTGCCGTCGCGGTAGACATCAAGCGTTTGACTGTTCACTTGGATAATATTATGCATTATGGGATTCCATATCGGTGTACCGTTCCAGATGGTTTGGAGGTAGCTGATTAAGTTAGGGTTAGAGGTGCTTACTATCTGCGCTACTATAACGAAAGAGTTTGCTGCTGGAATCCATAACTGGATTAGGATGTGGTCGGCGGCTCCTTGACCTGATCGTTCATCGAAGGTTGTAGCGATGAACCGCAGAGTAGTCGGATGAATGGGCATGCTAGAGTTAGGCAGAGTTGAGGGCTGGGGGAAGGTTACGATTACTTCACCATGTTCACCGTAAGCTGTGCTTGAATCAACATTAGCCTGTGCGTTGACGAATGTTTGAGCTGCAACGCCGACGACGATTGCTACTAAAAGGCATAACGAGAGGCTTAAGGCATAGATCTTTCTTCTCAAAAGATTCACCTCCTTAAAATGCACCTTTCTCTATCTCGGTCGAAAAAACAGGTGATTAAAAACAGGCTTTTCTTCGGCGGAAAATGGGAAAAATAAATGCGTAATCACTATGTTTATTAAAAATTTAAACAAATTGCCGACTAAATGATTAGCTTTTCAACGCAATCAATGCAAAGCACATCAATAGATCGCAGAACCCAGAAGCATAAAATCGTAAACGATATTAAAGCTTGAACCGGAAGCCATTATGGGGATAGATGTCAGATGTCAAGAAAACCACTAATTATTGTAGTAATAGTCGGTTTTGCAATAGGCTTATTCGCCGCTTATACTCTACTAAACCTGCCCCCGAATCAGACATCGCAAAACCAAACGCCAACCCCGGCGCCCGCTTCAACTCAAACGATGACTTCCAATCCAACATTATTTGATCAAAGAGTTTTCTGTTCAGTAGATAAGTACCAATCCTCGAATTCATGGGTTGGCTCGTCTCCCGTAATCGCGCATTATTACCCTGACGGTGACTACCAGCCAAGCTATCTGCCGCCGCCGCAGACGGCTTACTTGTACCTTAGAATAACCAACAATAACACGCAGCCCCTCTATGGTGTTATAGCGGAGGTTCGATACCAGTCATCTGGCGGAAGCTGGAAAACCGTTCAATCAGAAATCGGCTTCATAGAAGTCAACGGATTAAGAACAGCAAACCTTACCCTATCAAATCCAGCCATAATAGTTTCCAACTCTACAATGATCAATATGCACGATGCGAATCACAGATTTGTAAACGTAATCAATTACGTGCTAGGTCCACATGAACAGGACGCTTATGGATATGATAGGGAGCGGTAATGCATCATCCGTTGGTGATTATACAGTTTTAACTTTTCAGAAGGGTTCTGTTGTATATCCAGTCGGCTTTTAAGTGTTTGACTCCAGCATAGGCGAGTAGCTCAGTACGGATAGAGCATCAGCATCAAAACATAACTTCCTTTGCTGGTGGAGCAGAACTTCCTAGTAGGGGATAGCTACTTGGGTGCGTGATTCTTCTACAATTGGTAGGACTTGGCGTAGTTCTTTGAAGTGTTTAAGAACGGTTATTCCACGGGGTGTAATCGCGTAGACCACTCTTTGTTTTCCTAGTGTGCGCTCTTCAACTAGCTCTTGTTTCATGAGGAAGTCCAAGTACTCTTTTAGGACACTGCAGTTAACGTTTGCTTTATACATGATGTGGGTTAGCTTCAGATTTCCTTTCAAAGCTAACGCTTGAAGGATTCCAACGTACATTTCAAGTTTAGAGCGTCGCATAGTGTATACTCGTTGTGCAATTCAGTTATTACTGTTATGTGTGTGTAGCTGTACACTTACAGGTCTATTTAATAAGAAATCAAGCGCCAGTGCGGTTGCTTGTTTGGTTCAAGCGGTTTTACTTTAACCTAAACACAATGAAATTAGCTTTTTATGTAGCGATTCTTGTATCCTCGCTCTTGCCATTCTCTTCTAAGTAAAGAAGCGATCTCTCGATTTTAGAAGAGTATGTAAGTTAGTGTTTGCGTTTTCTGCGTGGCGAGTAGCTCGGTATGGGATAGAGCACCAGCCTTAGGGCTTAGTAATTTCTTATCTATCTCTGTTCTGATAGTAAAAAACTGGCGTAAAGATACGCCATTCACTAATCGTATTATGTACTTGTTGGCGTTGGTGAGGATGTCATTGAGGTTGGAGTTGGTTTAGCAGTCTCAGAAGATTCAACTGTAGCTTTCAGAACTGGCCTTAGATTATGACTAGCGCTTATGGCTGCTGAATCAGCTGTCATGTCAACTAGAACGTTTGTAGTTTCGTTCTCCTTAATTTCGAAATGAATAATTACATCTATTTTCTCTGATGGCACGGTAAGATTGTCTGTAGTGTCATCTTCATAGGTGGCTGTTGCATCTTGTACATGTAAGCGTATTTTTGTATAGTTCCCAGTAGATATTTGTGTGGTCGATAATTCTTGTGTGATATTTTGAAGTGTAAGTAAGTCAACTTTAACAGATTGAACGCCGTCTATGAAAGCAAGGTTGACCCAGCTGCTGTTTTGGCTTTGTACCTCAATACTATCGATGGTAACTTCAAGTTTGGAGAGATCAACTGGTGCATCTGTAATCGATACTTTTAGCGTTCCTGACGCGGTTGGTTTAGTGTTCCAATTCATTGCGAAAAATGCTATTATTATTACTGCGATAATTGCTATTGCTAAAATTGAATACGCTGCTATTTTCTTCACATTTTATGCCTCGAGCTTTTCTTGGTTGAATAGCTAAAAAAAAGATATGGGGGTATGGGGGTTTAGATTAGCCCTACAAGTCCTAGTATGCCAACGATTATTGCGATGATTCCGATGATTGTTTGGAATCCGCCTAGCCATTTGGCGAGTTTCTCAAGGTATTTGCCTAGTGCTGGTATGCTTGATAGGATACCCATTGCTAGTATGAGGCCTGCTATGATAGCGAGGGTGCCTTGGATTAAGCTAAAGAAGACGATGCCGACGATGATTGCTATGATGCCGATGATGGTTTGGAATCTGCCTAGCCATTTTGCTACTTTTTCTAAGCTTTTCCCTATAGCGGGTAATGCAGGTAGGATACCTATTGCTAAAATTAGTCCAGCAATAATGTTCATTATTTCAACTATCATATTTTTCACTGGGTATTCAATATTCGAATAACAGCCTTATAGATTTTGCCGCTTACTTGGTACTTAAAATAATAAAAATTAAATTCAAAAAAGAGGAAAAGTATTCTTTAAAATTATTGTTTTGTAAGGATTATTTCAATTGATGAAATATTCCTCGGTTTGGTTTCTCCTTCTCTAGGAGGCATCTCCTGAGTTCCCAAAGAGATTGCTTTGACTTTTATGTCTTTTAAGAAGCGGTTTCTAGCTATTTCGGCCGCATCAACCGCGGTAGCTATAGATTTTCCTCTTGCCATTAAAGTAACCTCCTTTGCCTCACTTGATGAAAAACCAGTAATGATCGCTAACACATAATCCATTGGTGTCTTGTTTCCTATGAGTATGGTCTTTGGCTGTAACGCTTCTTTTGAATTATTAGAGAGAGGTTTTACGGCTGTTTCTGTTGATGGTTGCGTGAGGTCAACGATTTCTACATCACATAGTTTTTTGAGGGCTTCAATTCCATTTAGGCATCCGTCTTTAGTTTCATATGCTTCCCCTTGGGCGATTACTTCTCCGTTTGGGGCTAAGAGGCGAAATCGGTACTTCGAGGCCAAGTCTGTGTATATTTGATATTTTGGGTTAGATATTCTTAGTCCTTCGGTTGTTAGGTCTTCGGTTTTCGCATTGCAGTTTTTCTGAACGCTTTTTATACCTTTTATACAGCTTGCATGTTGCTCATAAGCTTCACCGAATGCCACTATTCTATTGTTTTCTGCTTTAAATCGGAATCTATATTTTCCCTCGTTGTCCTTGTAGATTTGACATTGTGCAGTCATAAGAATCACGAAATACATGTTTAGCGTAGGTAATAGAAAAGGCTTTGTTGAAAACGCCTCGAGGGGTTCGCTGTTTTAGCTTGTAAAAGTCCCCTTTGTTCCCTAAGATAGGGAAAGGGGATTTAGGGGTAAAAAGGTGTGATAGCGCACTATATCCTATTCCTTAGAGACAGTGGTGAATTCGACGCTGCTATGCGAAGAGGCGGTAGTAAGCGTGGGCGCTTTTGAGGTAACTTGATAGGTGTCGAGGTGCCCCTTTGTAGGTTAATTCGCTGTTTTGCTGTATAGAAGGGTTTGTATATCTAGTTGGCTTTAGAAGTGACTGGTTTTGTGGGCGAGTAGCTCAGTACGGATAGAGCACCAGCCTCCTAAACTGCCGAAAAGGTAGTGGAGTAAGTTGGGGGTCGAGGGTTCAAATCCCTCCCCGCCCGCCACGAATAATCCCCTCCCATTTTTGGTTTACTTTCTACACCAAGGGGTTATTTGCGCTTGCGGA
>Ga0123335_1004143_pt1 | contig 19187 bp, 11 predicted proteins | sample BiotimSIPDNA_2_FD_89707 | JGI IMG/M metagenome (GOLD analysis project Ga0123335, IMG submission 89707) | Anaerobic biogas reactor microbial communites from Washington, USA - Biogas_R2 time_0 SIP DNA | ecosystem: Engineered > Bioreactor > Anaerobic > Unclassified | place: Washington, USA...
CTTGATAGTCTTTGACCATTCCAATATCACGGAATACTTCTTGCATTCCTTCACGAAGAAACCATTCCCACGAGTCCTTTTGAACGGCAACAAGATTCGGTATGCCTCTGTCGGGAATGTGACCGAAGCTCTTTCTTACTCTCGTGCCTTGCTTTACATCCGTTAAATTTTTCATCAAAACCCATCCATTTCATCGGCAAAAGCCGAAGTGTTTTTCGGTTGTCCGTATACTTGTTAACATTCTGTTCATAAAAAGTTTACAAAAAATTTACCCGTCAAAAATGCTGAATGCAAAGCCTTTTTTGGTCTCTCTTTCGTCATTTTGACGACAAATTTTAGTGCGTTTTTGAAAAACGGCGTACACTTTCCATAATAACATTAGTTTAAAATTCTACCACATTTATAACAAATTGTCAAGCACTTTTTCAAAAAAATTTTTCTCTGTTTTATTTGGCAATTAACAATCAGATTTTGCAACTCATAATCCCTCATAAGCAAATAAAAAAGACGGCACAAGCCGTCTGATTAAGAAAATATTAAACTCAGATTGAATAGAACGCAACTGCGAACTCGCTTCCGGAAGCATCCTTTGCAATGTTGAGCATCACGGTATTATCATCCGTAATTGTGGGAATTATGATGTTTTTAAACATATCATTATAATATATATTCGCAGCACCATCTGATTTCCCGACAACGATAGCTGCATATTCCAAATCGGCAGCACCACGAATAAAATATGTACCGTTTTCATCAATTTCAAATAAATCCGGTTTGAAATCAACATTGTCGGGAATGGCTATCTTACTCGTCTTATCGCCGGAAATATCATAAATTTCAAGAGTCAGGCGGTTTAATAAATATTCTCCGGAAAGAATATAATCTTCGTAAAAATCACCGCTAAACTCATGAATAAGGGTAGTTTCTTTGGAATCAGGCTTATAAACGGAAAGAGCAAAACCATCTTCTGTTTTTGCAAAATGACGAACTCCCTCGTCCGTGTTTACGGCATAAAAGCCGACTATATTCTCGATATAACGATCATTATCGGTATTGTTGCCCCAGTTGCCCGTCCGGAAAATATCCATCTGATAATCATTCTTGAATAAGCGATAATAACGGGATGAAAAGAATAAAAGCTCATCTGCACAGTCACGGATGACGGCATCGGTAGTCATGCAATAGTCCGCACGAGGAGCACCTCTGTCGTCGATAGTGCGATTGTCGGCAACTATGAAACGGGAAGTGGCTTGATTGGAGGTATTAAAACTGAAAGATTCTTCGTAAACCTTATCATTTGAATAAATATCGGTCTTATCAGTATCAATCAGAACGAGCATCTTGTTTGATGACGCAAACCTTTCAGGCAAGTCAAGAAGATAGAAGAATGCGTATTCATAAATCAAAACGGATTCATCGTCAGTTGCAAGGAAAAGACCGAAACCGACTGTATTATCCTCATCATCGGTATAATAGCTGACGTCGGCTTTTAAATCCTGATAAGCACAGGAAACCGTAATTTCATAACTGCCGCTTGCCTCAACTTGAGAAAGAGCCGTTCCGGAAAGTCTGAAGAAGGATACTTTACCGGCAGTATCAATGGTGTAGAAAATATCATCAAGTGCAGTCTCCATAATCGGAGTAGACATATCACTTGATGATTTTACGATAGATAAATATGCGTTTTTGTCAGCACTTGCAGCAGGAGAAATGGGTTCTGTGGTCATTTCGCTATTGGGATTATTGATGTTTATCATATCTTTGCCCACAAAAACAACCGCAACCATCGCAACAGCAAGCAGAACGACAACAGCAGTGATAATATAACTTTTTTTCATATATATACCTTACATTGAGCGTTTAATGACAACTGCAGCAATGGCACCGAATGCCAGCACGATAACGACTGCACCTATAATCTTTTTTGTTCCTGTTCTTGAATTATTGGTGTTTTCAGACTGCATACCTGCGGGAATGGAGTCTATATTCTCAATTTCACCGCTTGTGCCGGCAGGAGTCTGAGGCTCAAGAGTTTCAAGTACGGTTGTGCTGGGAACGGTTGTCGGGACAGTTGCAATCTGGATTGCTGTTATCTGAGCTCCGCCATAATTATAATAGTTCCCCGTATAAGCCTGAGTTGTAGGCATTGTGACGGGAGGGAAAAGAGTTGTTGCCTCAGTAGGTTTATTGTTTTTATTCCCGCCAAGTCCGCCAATATTAAGCGAACCGAGCGAACCTAATGAACCCAATGAACCTAAAATTGAAGCAGGATCAGTGCTTCCGCCGGTGACGGAATTTATGGCACTGTTAAATCCCGAAATAATTGTGGAGAGACCACCCGAGATACCTTCGGTGTTGCCGGCATTGATCCCGCCGGTCTGACCGCTTTGATTCTGGCTTGCTCCGCTGTTATCTCTGACGCCGCCTGCACTTGTCGTAGTTTCAATAATACCGGCAGCAGTACCAATGTTATTAAAAAATCCGCTTAAAAGTCCGTTGGATGTGCCGATATTACCAATAAAAGTAGAAGCAATATTGCCTAAAGCTTCTGCAGTGGCATTTCCAACTTGATTTCCTCCGGGATTTGTGGGATTGTTTGCAGGAGGCTGACCGCCGGGGTTCTGAGATGGAGTTTCGGTAACAGGCTCCTTAAACATTTCTCCGACTGTACCCATTATAGCATCCCAGTTAATCTGACCGGCACCTTCCATAATGGTATTCAAGCCGTTTCCTATTGCACCTGTAATACTACTTATATCACCTGCAACACCATCGATAATGTCCACATAGTTGCCATCGCCGCTTTGAACCCTGTCAATAGCACCGCCAAGCTGTGTCTTGTGACTTGTAGTCGCTTCGTCACCCGTACCCGTCGGGCTCGGATAAAGAGTAGGAGGCATTGTATACGTAACCGGCTGTGGCTTTGTACTGGTTTCACGATCCGGCAAGGTCAATGTCGGCATCGAATCAGCTTGCTCCTCTCCAGTAGCGACTACCCCTGTACAAAATACACCCACCCAGACTGTGATTAATATTATTGCTGTAATAACTGCAACATGTCTTTTCATTATTATCTCTCTCTTTCGTTGCGTGAAAAGATACTGGTAATCCATAATACAAACTTATATTACTACATTTTATTTCAAAAGTCAAACAATAATACGTAAATTCTCAAAAATTTAACATTTATACACATTTTGTCGAAGTCTGATTTTTTTTAATACAAAGTGCATAATTCTTCAATTTTGGCAATAAAAAATGAACGATGAATACATATTTGCAGACATAAAATTTGCAACCTTTCCGTAACGATAAAAATTCACAATTTAGCAACAAAATGACGACAAAAGTTAGAATATCATACGAAAATGAATTTTTCTATTGCAAAACTAAAAATAAAGGAGTATAATGTTATAGTGATATTATGGGGTGTGTTTATGGAACTTCTCAAAAATCGAATCCGTACAGAAGGAATTGCACTAAATTCTGATATTCTTAAAGTCGATATGTTCCTTAATCATCAGGTGGATGCCGAACTTTTGGATGCTTGCGGCGAAGCGTTTGCAAAAGCATTTGAAAATGACGGCGTAACCAAAGTTCTCACGGTTGAAGCAAGCGGTATTCCCCTCGCGTTTTCGACTGCACTGAGATTAAAAGTTCCTTTCGTATTTGCAAAAAAAGGGAGCCATTCAAATATCGGTACTGACCTTTATGCAGCAGACTGTCACTCATTTACAAAAAACATGGATTATGCAATGGTAGTTTCGAAAAAATTCATCAACGCAAGCGATAATATTCTTATCATTGATGATTTTCTTGCTAACGGAGCAGCCTGCAACGGTCTTATGAACATTGTCGAGCAGGCGGGAGCAAAACTCTGCGGTATCGGAATTGCAATCGAAAAGGGGTTCCAGCCCGGAGGCGAAAATATCCGCAAAAAGGGAATTAAGCTCTGTTCCCTTGCCATAGTAGAAGAAATGGGCAAAGGATTTATCAAATTCAGAGAACAATAACCTTGCTCTTGTCACTTATCTTAACTTGGAAGAAAGACATTCTGTCTTCTTTGATAGATTTCATTCACATTTTTTAACGGAGGATTTTCAAATGAAAAAGTCACTCAAATGGTTAGCTCTTGCTCTTGCAGCAGTTATGATCATCTGCTTTGCAGCATGCAAAGACAAGCCGCCTGTTGATGAGCCTACAACAGCAGAAGACGGCACAACAGCCGTTAATGACGAAACTGATGTTACTCTCACTCCTATCGCAATTGAAGACATCAAGGTCGGGTTCATTTTCTTACACGATGAAAACTCCACTTATGACAAGAACTTCATTGATGCTGCTGATGCTGCAGTTGCTGCTCTCGGACTTTCCGCCGATCAGGCAATTTTCAAGACCAACATTCCCGAAGGTCAGGAATGCTATGATGCTGCTGCCGACCTTGTTGACCAGGGTTGCAACATCATCTTCGCAGACTCTTTCGGTCATGAAGACTACATGATTGAAGCTGCCAAGGAATATCCCGCAGTACAGTTCTGCCATGCTACCGGCACAAAGGCTCACACAGAGGGTCTTGCAAACTATCACAATGCATTTGCTTCCATTTATGAAGGTCGCTATCTTGCAGGTGTTGCCGCAGGCTTAAAGCTCAATGAAATGATTGAAGCAGGCGAAATCACTGCTGAAGAAGCCAAGATCGGTTATGTCGGTGCTTACACCTATGCAGAAGTTGTTTCCGGTTATACTTCATTCTTCCTTGGTGCTCGTTCCATCTGCGAATCCGCTACAATGGAAGTAACATTCACAGGTTCATGGTATGACGAAACAGCTGAAAAAGAAGGTGCAACAAAGCTTATCGCCAACAAATGCGTTCTTATCAGCCAGCACGCCGACTCTATGGGTGCTCCCACAGCTTGTGAAAATGCAGGTGTTCCGAACGTTTCCTATAACGGTTCAACAATTGCTGCTTGCCCCAACACATTCATCGTATCCTCTCGTATTGACTGGACTCCTTACTTCACTCTTGCAATCGAATCCGTTGTAAACGGTACAGAAATTCCGGTAGACTACACAGGCACAATCGAAACAGGTTCTGTTGTTCTTACCGAAATCAATGAGACCGTTGCTGCCGAAGGCACTGTTGCTAAGGTTGAAGAAATCAAGGCTGCTCTTCTTGACGGTTCCATCCAGGTATTTGACACCTCCACATTCACGGTTGACGGTGCCGAATTAACCGAGTACATGGCTGACGTTGATACTGATGCTGCTTATACAGGCGACACAAACGTTATCATCGACGGTGCCTTCATGGAATCCAAATTCAGAAGTGCTCCCTACTTCGATCTTAAAATTGACGGTATCACACTTCTTGACACAGCATTCTAATATTTAACCACATAGGGTTGGGGGTAAAACCCTGACCCTATTTTCTCATTTATTCGACACAACATACATCCTGAACAACAAAATACAAATACTATACTGCCAAAAAAATACCGTTAGCTCCTCCATACTTTTTCAGAATATTCATTCCCGAAAGGACGATATAATGAACGCAAACCTTGCCATAGAAATGAAGGGTGTAACCAAGAAATTCGGAAATATCTCTGCCATCGAAGATGTCGGTTTGCAGGTATACACCGGCGAAATTCTTGCTATTTTAGGTGAAAACGGAAGCGGAAAAACAACGCTTATGAATATGCTTTCGGGAATTTATTTTCCCGATGAAGGTCGTATATTTGTTAACGGCAAGGAAGTTGTTATTCGTTCTCCAAAAGATGCTTTTGCTCATAAAATCGGAATGATTCACCAGCATTTTAAGTTGGTTGACGTGTTTACCGCCACCGAAAACATCATTTTAGGCGTGGAAGATGAAGGTAAATACAATATAAAAGATGCCACAAAAAAACTATGTGAAATTACAGATCGTTACGGCTTTGTTGTTGACTTAAACAAGAAAATTTACGAGATGTCGGTTTCGGAAAAACAGACAGTTGAGATTATCAAGGTACTTTACAGAGGTGCAGATATTCTCATTCTCGACGAACCGACAGCCGTTTTAACACCGCAGGAAACAAATAAATTATTTGACATACTCCGCAAAATGCGTGAAGACGGAAAATCGATTATCATAATTACCCACAAACTCCACGAAGTGCTTTCAATATCCGACCGCGTTACCATCCTTCGAAAAGGCAGACACGTCGGTGATATTGCCACAAAAGATGCCGATGAAAAGATACTTACTGAGCTTATGGTCGGCGAAAAAGTATCCTTAAACATTGAAAGAGAAGAACCGAAAAACTCAGTTACCCGTCTTGAAATCAAAAACTTGAGCGTATGCGGTTATGAAGGCAATAAGCTGCTTGATAACGTTAATTTCGAGGCAAAAAGCGGCGAAATATTGGGGATCGCAGGTATTTCAGGTTCAGGACAGAAGGAACTTTTAGAAGCAATTGCCGGTCTTCAGAAACTCACCGACGGCTCCATCATATATTATAATCCCAAAACAGGTGCAGTTGAGGAACTTCGCGACAAAAGTCCTCTGCAAATCCGCAATTTAGGCGTTCGTCTTTCATTCGTTCCCGAAGACCGCTTGGGTATGGGGCTTGTCGGAAGCATGGGTATTACTGACAATATGATGCTTCGCACATACAGACGAGGCAAAGGCGTTTTCCTTAAACGCAAAGAACCTAAAGAAAGAGCCGACAAAATTATTGCCGACTTGCAGGTAGTTACACCCGATACAAATACTCCCGTCCGCCGTCTTTCCGGCGGTAACGTTCAGAAAGTTCTGGTTGGTCGTGAACTTGCGGCAAATCCGACAGTATTGATGTCCGCATATCCCGTCCGAGGACTTGACATCAACTCATCGTTTATGATATACAAATTGCTCAACGAACAAAAAGCAAAGGGTGTATCGGTTATATTCGTAGGTGAAGACCTTGACGTTTTAGTTGAGCTTTGTGACAGAATCATGGTTATCAACAGCGGACGAATTACAGGCATTGTTGACGGTCGCACGACAACAAAAGAAGAAATCGGTTTTCTTATGACAAAAACCGAAGAAAGAGAGGGTGCATAATGGCTGACAAAATCGAAAAGAAAGTCCGTGAACCTCTTTTTCATGTAAGTAAACGCAGCACACTTCCTTGGTATAAAGCATGGGGTATCCGTATTATTGCCGTACTTCTTGCACTTATCGTATGCGGTGTTATAACCGTAATGCTTACAAACATCAATCCTATTGAAGTATATGCTTCGATGGTAAAAGGAGCATTCGGAACATCCCGACGGGTGTGGAACCTCCTTCAAGGCATTGCAATGCTTTTATGTATCTCTCTTGCAGTTACTCCCGCATTCAAGATGCGGTTTTGGAATATAGGTGCTGAAGGTCAGGTGCTCATCGGCGGTCTTGCGTCCGCAGCTTGTATGATTTTGTTCGGCGATAAAATACCGAATGTTTTGCTAATTGCAATGATGTGCGTTTGCTCCGTATTGGCAGGTGCGATATGGGCAGTTATCCCCGCTGTTTTTAAGGCAAAATGGGGAACAAACGAAACCCTCTTTACGCTTATGATGAACTATGTCGGCATGCAGCTTGTCGGTTTCTTTATGATTTATTGGGAAGTACCCAAGGGTGCCGGAAAAATCGGCATAATCAACCAGAGTTCTCACGCAGGCTGGCTTCCGAAAATCGGCGAATATGACTACCTTCTCAACATCATAGTCGTTCTAATTCTCACACTTGTTCTCTATATCTATCTTAAATACTCCAAACACGGTTATGAAATATCCGTTGTCGGTGAAAGTGAAAATACGGCTCGCTATATCGGTATCAATGTAAAGAAAGTAATTATCCGCACAATGCTCATTTCGGGTGCTATTTGCGGTATCGCAGGCTTCCTGCTTGTCGCCGGCACTGACCACACTATTACAAAAACCACCGCAGGCGGTCGCGGATTTACCGCAATAATGGTATCATGGCTCGCTAAATTTAATCCGCTTTACATGGTATTCACCTCTTTCCTTTTAGTGTTCTTTGAAAAAGGAGCAGGCGAAATTTCCACCGTCTATCGTCTTGACAAATCCTTCTCTGATATTATTACCGCGATTATTTTGTTCTTTATTATCGGTTCTGAATTCTTCATTAACTACAAAATCACATTCCGTCATGCAAAAAAGGAGGTAAAGTAATGTCATTCAATATTATTATTACCTTATTTCAACGTGCAATTTTACAGGGTATTCCGCTTCTTTACGGCTCAACGGGTGAAATTCTTACCGAAAAATCGGGCAACCTCAACTTAGGTATTCCGGGAATTATGTATGTCGGCGGCATTTCGGGAGTTATCGGTGCCTTCCTTTATGAAGAATCGCTTGTCAATAAAGCCGATGCAAACGCATTCTTAGCAATAATTATCCCGCTTCTTTGCTCCGTTATCGGTTCTGCTCTCTGCGGTTTAATCTATTCATTCTTAACCGTTACTCTTCGTGCAAATCAGAATGTAACCGGTCTTGCACTCACCACTTTCGGCGTGGGTTTCGGTAACTTCTTCGGTGCTTCTTTAGTTAAACTTACCGGCTCCGCTGTCCCTTCTGTTGCTCTCTCCACCACAAGTAATTTCTTCAGAACAACCCTTCCCTTTGCAGATAAATTGGGAGTTATCGGAGATATATTCTTCTCATACGGATTTATGACATATCTTGCCATCGGCATCGCTTTGGTATGTGCATATGTTATCAAAAAGACCCGTGTCGGACTTCATCTTCGTGCCGTCGGTGAAAATCCCGCCACCGCAGATGCTGCCGGTATTTCCGTAAACAAATATAAATATCTCGCAACAGTCATCGGTTCGGTTATTGCAGGTTTCGGCGGTTTATTCTATGTTATGGACTACGCAAACGGCGTTTGGTCAAACGAAGGTTTCGGTGACAGAGGCTGGCTTGCAATCGCTCTTGTTATTTTCTCTCTCTGGAAACCAAACTTGGCTATCGTAGGCTCTATTCTTTTCGGTGGTCTCTATATCGTATATCTCTTTATACCCGGTCTTTCCATGAGCACTCAGGAACTTTTCAAGATGCTCCCATATGTCGTTACCATCGTCGTATTGATTATAACTTCCGCTCGCAAAAAGCGTGAAAATCAACCTCCCCAATCGCTCGGTCTGTCATACTTTAGAGAAGAAAGATAACCAAATAAAAAAATATAATCAAAGCTCTGTTTCAAAAACGAAACAGAGTTTTTATGTTCCTTAAAATATCTTTAAAATTTCTTTCTTGATATCGATATCTCTCCTCATTCAAAAAGCTCCTGCCGAAGCAAGAGCTTTTTTGTTATGGATTATCTTCCTACACCACTAATAAGACGTTTGATAGCCATCATAATGCTGTTCCACCATCTGATAATCTTCTGCCAGAAAGTGAGGAATTCTTCAATGACTGCCTTGTCGCCGGTAAACTCGACTGTTCCAATCAATTCATCGAAATAGTAGGGAGCATTGGCATCAATAGTAATAACAACCTTGATATAGCAATCAACTTCGTTTGAAGTAAGCATGTAAGACGGACTATCCGTACCGATTTCAATCTCAACACCTGCGGAAGTAACCCTGTACCACTTGTAGTGGAGGTAGTTCTGAGCACCGGTAACACCCGTTACATTTGCTGTAAGAGTTTCACCGACATACATTGTACCGGAAATTGTAACTGTGGGACTGAGTTTTGCGGCATTGACGGTAAGCGGAACTTTTCTTGTAACTGTCTGATAGTTAGTATCAGTGGGAGTGAATACCACTTCATAGGAAGATGGGAAGTAACCGACTGCCACGGGAGTGGTGTCGCCGTTAGCAAACTTGAATGTGCCTGCACCCGTACCGGGAACTGTGAATACAGCCTCAGAAAGTCTTTGACCGTAGTCAATAGTTGCAGCTCCGGGGAAGGAATATCCTGTCGGAATAGCCTTTGCAATATTAACAGTAAGGCTCGGATTTAAATAGACCAATGTGTAGTTACCGGCCGAAGAGCCATCCAATGTCGGAGCAACGAAAGCAACAGACTTGTTGTTTCCTGCGTTAGCATTTGCCATCATGCCTGTACCGTAAGAGAATGTGAGATAAACGTCATCATTCGGTCTTGCCTTTTGAGCGTTATTCAAAGTAAATACGATGTCAACGGTATCAATACCTGCACGGTATATTCTATCGGTAGCAGTAGCAGAAACTTCGATTGTTTTCGAAGTAACCGTAATGGTACCTGCTTCGTAAACTACATTATAGTTTGTGTTATAGAAGGTTGAAGAACTACTGTTTGTTACATAGTAGGAACCGACACCGCTATAACGAATATAGTTGCAAGATGTGAAGATTGAGCCTCCGAAATTAGCAGCAGATTCACCTTGAGCAAAGCCTGTAATTGTATAAGAAAGTGTCGGAACGGGAGCACCGTAAATGACTTCATGGCTGTCAAATTTAACTGTAACCGTTCTCTTTGTAACTGTCAAGGGAAGAGTTACTGTATATGTATTATAGTTTTCTGTATCAACAGGAGTATAAATAGCCTGATAACCTGAATTGTTTACGGCAATCTTAGTTGTCGGACTTGTCCAAGCCCAACCGGGAGGAAGCCCTATATCACTAAGTCTCTGAGCGTTATAAGCAACTTCATCAAGCACGGGAATCTCGAAACCTTCTTCTTCAGTAGATGAAGTCTTGTTTATAACTACCGAAAGATCGTTAGCATTAGTGATAGTAAGAACATAGTTGCCTGACTTTGCACCGCCCAAAACTGCACTGATGGAAGTAACCGGACGGGTACCTGCATTGTTATTTGTAACAGATGCTGCATAACTTGCAATCTGAACGTGATCTCTGTCTGCGGTAAGAACGCCGGAAAGAGAAGTGAAGGAACAAGTTACGGAGTAATCATCGGGGTCATAATATCTTGCAACAGTTCTTGCCTTAGTTGTGATATTTTTCGGAGTGATTGTAGCAGTAACGCTGTCATCAACTGTTATGTAATAGTTACCCTTATCCGTACCGGTCATAATTGCACCGGTCATTGTAACAGCCTTATCAACACCGACATTGGCATCAACGAAACGGAAGGAAGCAGCCTGAATGTTAACAGCAACATCATCGCCTTCAACGTTGTTTGAAATGGTAGCAAAGTCGCCGTCACGGGTAGCAATTGTCTTGCCGTCATAAACCTTATCAAGAACAGCGAATGAAACCTGAAGTTCTCTCTTTTCGATGGTAATATCACCAACATGAAGACCTGTTATGGGACCATAAGCAGTACCGGCAGTAACGTCAAGAGTAAGACGATAAGTACCTGCCTTGGTGGGAGCGGTCGGGGAGTTGTTGAAACGAAGTGAGGGTTCACCCATTCCTACAATTCCGTCTTTTACAGTAACATTAGCGACGAAAGGCTGACCGTCATAAACCTTTGTCGTGCTGCCATTCTCAAAGGTTATATTGAAATCGTTTGCAGTAGGTGCGGGAAGCGGGGGAGAAATAGGCTCAGAGATAGTGAATGCAGAACCGATATAGGGAACATCGGGATCGGCGGTTACAACCAATTTAAGATACTTGCCTGCCTGTCCCATACTGATTGCGTAATAAATATCAGAACCGACAAGGTTGCCTGCATCTTCGGGAGCATCAAGCAAATACCATGCGAATACATAACGACCTATACCGGAGGGATTCATACCGGAAACATCCGCAGTTACAGTCTCTCCTTCCATTACGGAACCTGCAATGGCGGGAATACCGGAAATCGGTCTCTTGGTGATTGTAACTGTTATCTGAGTGGATACTACGGAATAGTTCGGATTATTCGGAGTAAATATCAAATCATAGAGGGTCTGACCACCATCTTGATAGGACGGAACGGTAGAAGCATTTGCGAATGTCCAAGTACCTTGTGTTGCGATGTTAACACCTTCTGCCCTGACATCAGCATTGGTAAAATCAAATACAGCATCTGCAAGTGCATCTTCATAAACCAAGCTTGCCAAAGGAGCACGAATAAGTTGTGTCTGAATTGTGTTGACAGTGAGAGTACCGCCCTCAAATGAGAGGTTATAGTTATTGGATGTTACCCATTCGGGATCATTGTCAAGGTAGATACTGTAAGTTCCTGCATCGTCACCCTGAGTATAGTCGGTAGAAAATCCTGCAGGCTGAATTACATTCAATGCGGTAGAGGCAGTATCTCCGCCAACAAGACCTACACAGGTATATGTAAATGCCGGAACGGGAGCATTATAGTTTATTGTTTTATTATCCGCCCTGATTGTTAAGGGGGCTTTTGTAACAGTAAGTGTACCGTTCTGAGCAATAAATGAATAGTTGGTTGCGGATAATGATGCAACAACGGGAGTGATGGCATAAGTGCCGACAGAGCCGTTTGCATTACCGGGAACATAGGAACAGTTAAACGGAAGAGCTGACCAACCGGAAATTATGCTTACATTATCATCACCGACGAAACCGGAAGTAATCTTTGCCGTAAAGGTCGGAGCAGTCGCACCGTAAACGCAAGTCTTGTTTTCTGCGATAACGGTAAGCTGAACCTTGTCAACCGTCAAAGTACCCTGACCGTTATTAAAGCTGTAGTTGGGAGCATCTAAGGTATTTGTAACGGAAACAACATAATCACCTGCATCATCGCCTGCGGAATAACCGCACTGATAGGCTACATCACCGGTGCCATTGATAACATCAAGACCGTCAAGGCTGTTGGTTGTTGTATTCCATTCAAGCTTTTCATTATCCGTAAAGCCTGCAAATGTATATCTGAAACCGGGAATATTATCACCGTAAGAAATTGGATTAAGCTGTTCAATGGATATTGTAATCGGTCTCTTTGTAATTGTAACAGCGACAACACCGGTTCCGTTTTCATAGTTTGTTGTATCGTTGGGAGTGAAAACCAAGTTATAGTTATTTGTACCTACAACGGGAATAGCATCGGGAGTTGCCCAAGACCAATAACCCGGAGTACCCGAACCGTTGTCTGTAGTAAGAATATTATTAGTGGGATTTGCGGAGAAGTGAGTATTAACCGTCTTTGAATGGTCATAAACTGCAGACGGAACTGTCGGGACAACAAGAGTAGGTGCTTTCTTTGTGATATTAACGCTAAGAGTATTTACGTTAGATACCGTACAGTTATAGTTTCCTGCCTTTGCACCTGTCAATATGACTTTCCCCGGGTTTCCGTAAGTGTCAGTAAATGTAACGTGGATATTTGTACCGACAGAACTTTGGGCTGCCGCTCCGATAACATCATCGACCATAACACCTTCTGCGGAAGGAGCTGCGTCAACACAGTTGACAAAGTCAATGAATTTTACCGTAACATTTGGATTTCCGTCATAAACCTTATCGACAGCAGTTGCCGTACAAGTGATTTCTCTCTTGAGGATATTTACAGTACCGTCAGATGCCGTAATGTTATAGTTTGCAAGCATCTGATTTGTAAGTCCCCATGAATAACCACCGGTATTGACAACTAAATTCTTCATTGCGTCAACACCGATAAAACCGTTTTGATTTGCATTCAGTACAATACCGCTCGGACCGTTAATTCGGCAATTACTCTTGATAAACTCAAAGAGAGAAGCTGGCGTATCACTGCCGACAATACCCGTCCAGTTAAAGTCTGCTTCACTGAACTGTTTCGCGTCGCCGTATGTATGGGAAAAGTTCTTTGCGGCAATGGTAAGAGGAGCTTTATTTACTGTAAGGGTAAGCGGTTTAGTTACAGAGTTATAGCGATTTGCCCAGGTGGAATTGGGTGTCCAGACAAGTTTGACTGCATGAGTACCTGCACCGAGAACTGTGTTGGTGATATTTGTACCCTCCAGATTTTCCCAATGCCATGTACCCGCAATGCTCTGTGGGACACGAGTGTTGGATGAAATTGAATATCCGCTTACACTCGATAAAGTATTACCATATGTAATGGTGGGATTGGATGCGTTGATAACGGGAGTACGCTTGTTTATCGTAATTTCGCAGTTTGCGGAAGTTGCATATACGTTAACGCCGTTTTCTCCGGGATAATTTGCCCAGTTGCTGTCGGGCCGAGTATCTGCAATAGTTCCCGTAACCGTATATGTACCGGGAAGTTCGGGAAGACCGCTTCCGGAACTTGTTCCCGTATAAGACCAGACTATATCCTGTCTCTTGCCTGTTACATTCTTATTCCAGTTAAAGTCATTCAAAGTAAGCCCCGTGGGATTTGATGAAAAGTTAACAACAAAATCGGTACCGGGAATGATAGCCTCACCTTGATATTGGACTGTTGAACCCGCAGGCTGTAGTGTTGCGGTAAAGGTCGGTCTTAGTTGAACATCAACAAAGATGTAAATCATTTCGGTTGATCCAACAGTTGTGTTACCGGTAGAAAGACCTGACATAGAGTTAAGATCCGGATAAGATGCGGATGCGGCTTGTTTTAAGTATCTTATCGTTAAAGAACTTGCATCTGCATAAAACGGGTTTTTATAACTTGCACTTCCTGTTCCGCAAGCACCATTATAAACAAATTCACCTTTACCGTTAGCACTTGTTGTGTCGCCTACCATAGAAATACCGGTAAGGGTAAGGAACGGATTGCCGGATAACACTTTCGGAACATAACCCGTGTAATATTCACTTGTTGCAACACGAGTACCGGTAGAATTGTAAAGACGATAAATTACACGGACTTTTGAGCCGTTTACCATACCGCCGTACATATTTGAAAAACTATTTGCATTTTGACCGGTACCGGGAGAAGCACTATACTCTTTCCCAAATTCGTTCTTCCACTTAACTGGTGAATTAATTGTGAATGTGGCAGCGTAGTCACCATTTGGAGAAAGAGAGACGGAAAAGGAACCGACTGCACCGCGAACGGCATGAGGTGTACCATAGCTGTCGGAGGCATACATGTTGGTGTGTCCGGAATAATATTCAGTCTTAATCTGGCCGCCGACGATTTTGGGATAGTTGGTGCCGGTATAGTTTACACCGGTTGCAATGGAAAAATGATATCCATCGAGTTCACTTAAATCATTCCAAAGGAAGGAACCGTTGTTTTCAATGGAACCGCCGTACATATTGAAAGTACCGCTGCCCTGAATGTCAACACCTACGGAATATCCGAACAATGAAGGATAGTCGCTGTCATAGTTACCCGGCCAACTAGTTACTGTCTCGTCATCAACCAGAGCCTCACAAACAAGCGTACCGCCGTACATATTGACCGTTCCCGAGGCTGAATAGACGGGGATAGAGATACCATCCGAATAAGCACCGCCCCCTCGACCTGATGTGCCTCTATATGAACGTCCTTGTGTCCATGTTTTTGCCTCAATTGTACCGCCATATATGTTTACGGTACCGCCGTTATTCTGAACCGGAACAGCAAGGGATGCGGCACAGTGAGCATATCCGCCGGTAAATCTCTGGGATGCATAAACGTAAAGATAGGTGCCGTTTATATTAAGCGTACCGCTGTTTTTTACTATACGACCACTACGTATCCAGTCGGTTCGGTTGTTGCCACTCGTAGTTGCGACAATTTCGTAAGAAATCTTACCTCCGCCGGTTATCGTGAAAGTTCTTCCACTGCTTACAACGAAAAACTCCGGCAATCTTCTGGCACTTACTCCCGAATTATCAAGGTAAGCAATCCATGCAGGAACGGTGGTGGGACGATAACTCCAGTGATCACCGATTTGATTGTCCATACCGGACGAATAGGTAATTTCAAACCCGTTCATATTCAATATCGCACCGTTTCCGACGGTAATAGAAGAAGTAGCGGTGATATTACCGGTCAATACAGCTTCCTGTCCGCTTGAAAGTGCATTCGACAAAGCTGTCCAATCTCCTACATTGACTGCTTGAGTCTGAGGTGCGGTTGTGATTGCAATAACTGATACAAAGCCCAGCACAAGGCAGGTTGATAACAGTGCAATCACTATTCTTTTAAGTCGTAATGTTTTGCTATTACTCATAAGCTTTCTCCTTCCGAGGGACATTCCCCCATTAGACACTTTTTGATGATTTTATTATATCAATATTTTAGCAAGTTGTCAAGGTAGTTTTATAAAGTTATTGTTAACATTGTGTAAATCATTGAGCCTTTTTGCAACAATTTGGTTAACTTTCGGCAGGAAGTACAGACGGTAAAAGAAAGGTGTATAAAATGAAGATTTTTTCAAAAAACACTTGACAAACAAAAATGACTGTGATATAATACATTCTCGTAACGCCTCGCAATGCGAGAGTGGCGGAACAGGCAGACGCGCACGTTTGAGGGGCGTGTGATTATTCGTACGGGTTCAAGTCCCGTCTCTCGCACCAAAAAATGGCAGCTTGAGGGCTGCCATTTCCCATTTTACAAAATACAGAGGCATAAAAAAGCCTCCCGACAAAACAGACGGAAGGTATAACAATTAATGCGTTATGCTAATCATTTGGTGGACGTATGATGAGTGAATTTTTGAACATCAACGAAGATAAAAAACCGCCGGTTGCAATTAAAAAACTGCAAAACAAGCTTTCCCCGACACGAATTGTTGTATTGAGTTTTCTGCTTATAATCACAGTCGGCGGAATTCTTTTATCTCTTCCGATTTCTCATTCGGAAAATACCGATGTTTCCGTTATTGATGCATTCTTTACCGCTGTTTCCGCTGTTTGTGTTACGGGACTTGTAACTCTAACAACTGTATCGACATGGAATTTTTTCGGCAAGTTAGTGATTCTGTCCCTGATACAAATCGGCGGACTTAGTTTAGTTACAGTTCTTACATTTGTTATGGCAAATATCGGCAAGAAAATTTCACTTAAAAACCGTCTTGCCATTCAGACAGCACTCAATAAACCCTCACTGGGCGGTCTGATGCCTATGGTTAAGTTTGTTATCAAAGGCACATTTTTGGTTGAGTTTATCGGAGCCGTTATCCTGTTTGTTTCGTTCTTGACTAAAGGAATAGTTTGGTACAAGGCTGTTTTTTACGGGATATTTCATTCAATATCCGCTTTTTGCAATGCGGGCTTTGATATTATCGGCGAGGAAAGTCTCGTTCCCTATGCCGACAGTTTTGTAATAAATTTCGTCATAATGACATTGATTGTTTCCGGCGGTATCGGTTTTACCGTCTGGAATGAGGTGTTCGACAGAGTTAAGTCGCTCTTTTCTAAACAGAGGAAAAAAATAAAAGACTTTTCACTGCATACAAAACTTGCCCTTATCTGCACCGGAATTTTGCTGGTGTCAGGAACAATATTTTTCTTAATAGTCGAACGCAATAACCCCAAGACTATGGGAAATCTGCCATTCGTACAAAAGTTGTTGGCATCAATGTTTCAGTCGGTTACAACACGTACTGCAGGCTTTTTTACAATTCCACAGAGTGGCTTGACGGAAGCATCGAAATTATTTTCAAGCATTCTTATGATATTGGGCGGTTCTCCGGGCGGAACGGCGGGCGGTATAAAAACCGTTACAATTGCAATTGTTATTTGCAGTGTTTTCTCAATCATAAAAGGTCGCAAAAAAATCGTTGCATTTAAGCGAACAATTCCCGTTATCACTCTGCAAAAAGCTTTGGCAATTATCTCTTTGATGACGGCTTTGTTGTTTATCGGTACAACAATTCTTGCAATTACAGAAGATCACACCGTATTCCCACACAGTATTACCGACTTGATTTTTGAAGTATCCTCCGCACTCGGTACTGTCGGGCTGACTACGGGAATTACTCCTTACCTTTCAAGCATAGGAAAAATTGTGTTGATGTTGTGTATGTTTACAGGGCGTACGGGTCCGATAACATTGCTTATTTCATTAACCCACAGTTCTCAAATCGGCAATGAGGTTATAGGATATCCGAATGAGGATGTCATAATAGGTTGATAACAGACCTGAAATGTGAGGAATTTATTTATGGATATGAACAGAAACAAAAAGATACATATAAATAAAAATACGCAATTTGCAATTTTAGGACTGGGAAAATTCGGTCGCAGTCTTGTGAAAACGCTGTATGATAACGACTTTAATGTTTTGTGCTGTGATATTGAAGAACATATCGTACAGGAGATGGCTCCCTATTCAACTTCCGCATATCAAGCGGATTCTTCCGACAAAGAAACACTCGAACAATTGGGTATCGGTGATTTTGATGTCGTCGTTATCGCATTCAGCAACAATTTTGAAGCCTCGGCAATTACCGCTACAATATTAAAAGAAATGGGCGTTCCGTATATCATGGCAAAAGCCAACGGTTTCCGCCAAAAACAGATACTTGAGTCAATCGGTGTTGACCGTGTTGTTTTACCGGAAGAAGAGATGGGTGAACGTATAGCTTACAGTTTTATCACAAATGATTTAATGGCTCATATTCACCGTTCCGGAAAATATGATATAATAGAAATGAAACCCTATCCCGAATGGATAGGAAAAAGCTTACAAGACCTCCGACTTCGTCAGACTGAGGGAATAAATATCATAGCGATTATACGAGAAGAAGAAGTATTAGCAATGATTGACGGCGAAACAGAACTGCATGCAGAAGATAATCTTATTGTATTAAAACCGAGAACTTAATACTTTTCATGCTAAATAAATTTGTATTTGTGTTTGGAAAATTTAACTGCACAATAGAATAAATTTGCGTCCTCCTATGTTCAAAGGGAGGACATTTTTGTATTTGACCGTTATTTTTGCAAAAAAAGATGAAAAAATTGAAAAAAGTTATTGACATATGTCGGAAACTGTGGTATAATGTTGTTGAAAGCGACATATGTCGGAAACTATCAGGAGGTGAAAACATGCCGAGAAGAGATGGAACAGGCCCCTTGGGTGCAGGACCGATGACGGGAAGAAAGTTGGGTTTATGCACGGGAGCAAGTGCGATTGTATGCGGTGCCGGTCTCGGGCTGGGCTTAGGTTTGGGACTTGCTCGCAGGCAAGGTTTTGGACGTGGGTTCGGAAGAAGATTTTTTGCAAATCAGAACTCCTCCAAAACACAAAAAGAGTTGCTTCAGGAGCAAAAAGATCTGCTTAAAAATCAGATGGATGCCATTGATAAGCAGTTGGAAAATTTATAAACACAGTATAAGTAACCGGAGAACACTTCGGTTACTTGCTGTCATAAAATGAGGTGAAATTATATGCCA
>Ga0123335_1004152_pt1 | contig 19156 bp, 15 predicted proteins | sample BiotimSIPDNA_2_FD_89707 | JGI IMG/M metagenome (GOLD analysis project Ga0123335, IMG submission 89707) | Anaerobic biogas reactor microbial communites from Washington, USA - Biogas_R2 time_0 SIP DNA | ecosystem: Engineered > Bioreactor > Anaerobic > Unclassified | place: Washington, USA...
AATTATCCAGCGTGCCCAGCCGGTGACGTTATTGCCAAAGCCGTCTTTTTTTGCTTGTTCTTTTGCGGCTTCCAGTTCATCGGTTGGTATGCTGATTTTTTTCTGTTTTGCCATCCTCTCCATAACACCTCTTTAGCTGTTATTTAACAGCTTTTTAACAGTTGCAATAAGTGTTGTTTAGGAATATAAAACTTGTCTTTAACACCTACGTAACTGTTAAATAACACTTAATGCCTTAAATATAAAACAAGCACATAAGAGGTGAATAGAGACGCACAAAGATGCCAAAAAAGCAGCAAAAAAAGAGGTACAAAAGATGAGCCAAGAAAAGATCAGCATACCAAGCGACGAATGGAAACTAGTGCTTGAATACTACGAAAAACACAAAGAAGAACTAAAACTACAGGGCATAGGAAGCCCAACTAAATTACTGAGAAATTGGATGCTTGAGAAATATCGCGAGAACATTTCTCACGAATCAAAGAAATAAGAGCATCCTCAAAACATTCAGCCGGCTGCATACTTCTAAAAAGAGCAGTTTCAACAGCCGGTAGACTAACCGATACACAGTTCCTTTTCCGCTTCATCAACACAACACAACACATCTCCCCCAAGTGTAACGTTCGCTTTTTAATACTTGTTAAACTATCGGGAGCTAAAGCAAATTGTTCAACACCAAGATTCTCTACAATTCTAGCAAAAACTTTTGGAACCTTCGCATCTTCTCAGGATTACTATTAAGCATCTCCGTAAAAACCGCCAAAGCTTCCTGCTGTTTACGAGGCATAACACCCACAGGCGAACCCTGCGAGCCCCCCGAATAAATATTAAGAAAAGGCTCAAGCTTCTCATACTCCCGCTCCACAACACCCGGATAAACCCGTGGCGCGCCATCATAGACGCCTCCGACAACATCAAGCGGATTAGTGCGGTCCTGATCTTGAGGACTACTATGGCCCATCATAAAAGAAACATAACCTTTGCTAACATTACGCTCAGGCGGACTGGCCTCCTGCTCAAAAAACTTGCGAAAACCATGAGATCGCACAGAATGCGACCCCTTATAGAGGCCCGCTTTTTTGTAATGATACCAAGTAAGCGTATGATACTTTTTGGTGCTAAGCGGTTTTCCTGATTCAGTAATAAAGATATAATCGCTTTCCATGCCCAGCTGATTTAGAATTTTCTTTCGTTGTAGCCGCCACTTCTGAATCTCCTGGATCGCATCACGACTAATGAAGCTGAAATAGGCAAACCCGTTACCTTTGCGCTCATCAAAATCAAATCTGATGCGTTCCTTGCCCATGTCGATTTCTCGGAAAACACGCTTAGCTTGGCAGTTCATATCGACTAAAACCTGTTTAATCGCCTGCCCTGCCTGCAGTTGACACATGCTGATCGCACGCTCCCGCTGAGGCAACGCACCCAGCGCCCTCTTTACAAAATCAATGGTTAATGGTGTGTCTTTGGTTTTACGGCGCTCTTTTTTCTTAAAAAGCCCTGTCGAAGCCGTTAAGGGAACCTCATGGCAATCACAGAACCCCTTGACAGGTAGATAAAACGCGGAGTACTTGTAATGCATAGCACTATTTTTTAGGTCCTCATTGTCACGGCTATAAGATAGCGCCAACTTTAGCGCCCATTGACGCTCAGCTACTTTCTGCATCGAGCGCTTGGCAAGATGTGTGTCTAAAAATTCTGCGGGCGTCAAATCAAGATTGTGGACAACTTTAAGGTACCTAAAAAAGCGCACGATTCCTACAGACTTTTCGATATAGGTGGATCCGTCTTTGGGCCATTGGTTGAGATAGTCTTTAACGCATTCGTGCTGCTCTACAAATTCTTCGATTTCTACGTGTGAGACGCCGTATGTGAAGTAATCGCTTCGTCGAGCCTTAACCACTATATAACACCTAATTAGCAGTTAGTGTTTGACAGTACTTAAGGTTTTAGAGGTCAGTTCGCCCGTCGAGTCTTTCTCATTGCAATAGCTCAGACTCTAGTGCACATCATTCCAAAGGTACACACAGCAACAAAACATAAGACTCTTGCGGGACTAAACAGAACGGTTTATAGTAGGCATAGCGGTTTCGTTTTTTGGTGTAATCATGGAGTTTTTTGATGTAGTCAAAAGCAGAAGAAGCATACGCTCATTCAAGAAGCAAGCCCTAACGCAAGAAGTCATCAACCAGTTAATCGACGCAGCTAGATTGGCGCCCTCTGCAGGCAATGCCCAGTCATGGGCGTTCGTGCTGGTAACTAAGCCTGAGATTAAGCAGGCGCTCGTAGTTGCGGCGTTAGGTCAGAAGTGGCTTGAAGATGCAGCAGTTGTCTTTGTGGTCTGCGCGGACTTGAACCGCGCTGAGGAAAGCTACGATGAGCGGGGTAAGTCGCTTTACTGCATTCAGGATACATCCGCAGCGGTGGAGAATATTCTTCTGGCGGCTACTGCGCTGGGTTTAGGCGCATGCTGGATGGGCGCCTTCCGCGAGGAAGAAATAAGAAAAGTCATTAACGCTCCAAACGGGATGAGGCCAGTTGCGTTAATCCCAGTTGGAGTCCCAAACGAGTCGCCCCGTGCACGGAGCAGACGCTCAGCCAACGAAGTCGTATATATGGAGTCGTTTTAGCCGAAGCTAAAATACTGCTTGGGCGTGAGGTTGGTTTCCCAAGTCCAGAAGTGAGCTGTGCACTTGGCAACACGGAAAACTACGAGTTTTGGGCTGTCAGCGTCATAACCCATCTCTTTGAGGAAGGGTCTGGCTTCGATTAGTTTTTCTTTTAATTTCATGTTGTCGATTAGGTTATTGGGTTCTGGTTAGCGAATTTTATGCAATCTTTAACGTCCATGGTTGTTCACCGGTTGATAGTCAGGGTTTCAATAGTAAAATTTTTTGGATTAAAAATGTTACTTGAGTTGTCTGCATAAAATATTACAGCATAATGTTTAAAAGACCCAGTGACCCTTCTGATGGGTTTTATCAGAGGCAATCGGCATATGTGCGAACGGCATAACGCTTGATTCGCTGCATAACGATGCAATTGCCCATAGGAATAGGAGGATAAGAAAAGAAATGTTATCGCGAGATTGCGATGGATGCTCAGAAATGAGAGCATGCAGTAAACGCTTCACAATAACTGAAGTGTTCGACAAAGTTTACTGTCCAGACGGAACAGCCCATCTAATAGATGGACAATAAGAATCAAATCTATAGTTTAAACCAGAAAAGGAACTTCTGTGTTTCTTCTTTTTTGTTTTAGTATTTCTCAAGAGCAGACTTTACTTCTTTGATTACCTTTGAGAAGTCTGCTTCACCCGGCTTCATGCCCTTCTTTGAAACCCTAAGAATTGTCTCGTAGCCTTTAGTGGATAGTTCTTTTTCAACAGCTTTCATGGCGCGTTCGTTTCCGAAGAGTTTGTAGGTGCAGAATAGAATCGCTTTCTTGCCTGTAACCGTAGATAAGCTTTGGACGTAGGCTAATGCTTCTTTTGTTGGGCTTGCTCCCTCAACGGGGGTTCCGAAAATCAAGAGGTCATATGCGGCGACTTTTGCCGGTTCAGCTTGAGTTAATTCGAGCAATGGGGCTTTTGCGGTATCGGCGATTGCCTGCGCTAACTGTTTGGTGTTGCCTGTTCTTGAGAAGTAAACTACAACTGCATTCATAGCTAAATTTAGCGTTGACTTGGTTAATAAAAACTTTCTAATTACCTGTGCAAATTTTAATAACCCTACATCGGTGACTATCATTAAGAAGCGAGTAAAGATGGATTACCAAGTTATCGCCGATTCATACGAGAAAATAGAAGCCACCACCAAACGCCTAGAAATGACCGATCACCTAGTCGAGTTGCTGGAAAAGACACCTAAAGAGGTCATCGCACGTGTCGTCTACTTAACGCAGGGCAAACTCTACCCCGACTTTGTCGGCATAGAAATGGGCGTAGCAGAAAAACTCGCCATAAAAGCACTTATCCGCGCATCCGGCGCCAGCGAAGGCACCATCCAAGCGGAGCTTCAGAAAAGCGGCGACATCGGCGAAACCGCGGAGAAACAGCTTTCAAAACGCAAACAATCCACGTTTTTCAGCATTAAACTCACAGTCGAGCGGGTCTATGAAACACTGGACAAACTTGCCAAGACCTCAGGCGGCGGCGCAGTAGACACTAAAATGGCGCTTCTCTCAAGCCTACTCACCGACGCTTCGCCTAAAGAGGCAAAATGGCTCATTCGAACCGTCACAGGCAACCTCCGACTGGGCATAGCTGACATGACGGTGCTGGACGCATTAGCGATCGCATACGGAGGCGGCAAAGAAGCACGACAAAAAATCGAGCGTGCATACAACATATCCTCCGACCTGGGCAGAGTGGCAAACGTCGTTGCATGCAGTGGCATCGAAGGCATCGAAAAGTTTCAGGTTATGGTTTTTGAGCCCATCCGCCCAATGCTCGCCGAACGTCTAGGCGTGCCTGAGGAGATTCTGGATAAATTCGGCGGAAAATGCGTTGTGGAATACAAGTATGACGGCGAGCGCGTGCAGGCGCATAAAAGCGGAGACAAAGTCGTGCTCTTCTCGCGTCGACTAGAGAACATTTCGAGTCAGTACCCAGACGTTGTAAGCCTAATCAAGGAGCAGATAACTGCTAAAGAAGCAATTTTCGAGGCGGAATGCGTTGCCATGGACCTCGAAACAGGCGATATGCGCCCCTTCCAAGAACTCATGCATAGGCGCCGCAAGTACGGCGTGGAAGAAGCCATCGCCCAGTACCCGACCTCGCTATTCAGCTTCGACTTGCTGTTTGTTGACGGCGAGGATTTAACACAGCAGCCGCTCCCACAGAGACGAAAAAAGCTCATGCAAATCATAAAGCCCAACAACCGCCTAAACGTAGCCACCCAGAAAACAGTAACCAACACCAAGGACTTAGAGGACTTCTTTGAGGAAGCCATAGAAGAAGGCTGCGAGGGCATAATGTGTAAGTCAGCGGGCAAAGACTCGGTATATCAGGCAGGCAACCGTGGGTGGCTTTGGGTCAAATTCAAGCGTGACTACAGAAGTGAGATGACTGACACCGTAGACTTGGTTGTTGTCGGCGCATTCCATGGACGGGGCAAACGGGTTGGCACCTACGGAGCGCTGCTTCTGGCGACCTATAATCCCGATGAGGACACTTTTGAAACCGTCACAAAATGCGGCACAGGCTTCACAGACGTAGACTTGGCCAAACTTTATGAGATGCTGCAAAAGCATGTGGTTCCACGCCGAAACAGTCGCGTCAAATCCACACTCGAGGCCGATGTCTGGTTTGAGCCTTCCGTCGTGCTCGAGATTTTAGGTGCAGAAGTAACTTTAAGCCCAATCCACATGGCCGCCATGGACGCAGTGCGTAAAGGCAGCGGAATGGCGATCCGTTTCCCACGCTTCACCGGCAAATACAGAACAGACAAAAGCCCGCAGGATGCGACTACGTCAAAAGAGATTGTTGAGATGTACAACGCCCAGCTGAAAAAGATCGGCGACACAGCACCTTAACCACTTTTTTCAACCTTTCTCATTTTTGATACTTCGGCGGCAATAAGCGTTAAACTGATAAACAACTATATGCGTAGATAGTTGCGAGTGCTGATTGGTTTGTCTCAAGACCCAGAAAAGATGAAAGCGATGATAGCCTTCAAGAAACGCCTTGAAGACCAGCTAGAGAAACTTAACACTGAAGCTAAAGAAATCCAGGCTACCCTGGATGCAGTGAATGGTATCTTGCTTACTACAGGCTTCAAACGTGGCGACGTAAAAGACGCTTCGGCGGGGCCTGCGCCAGCCATGAAAGAGGTTGTGCTGCCTAAACCCGCAGCGGAGCCAGCTAAACTCCAAACACAAGCCGGACCAGCGCCGTCCTCTGCAGCCCCAGCCGCTCAGCCGATTGAACAGGAAACAGTAATCCCCCTAAAAGCCCAAAACGAGGAACCACTGGCACTGATGTACTTTGAGAAGCAGCAGATCCACGTAATGCCAGATGAGAGCAAAAAATTCAGCGTAAACACGCCGCCCTTTAGCAACTTCCTCGTCGAAAAAGTGTTCGCCAAGATGCAGGAGAAAGACAAAGAACTCGTACGCCTAGGCCAGTTGACGCCGGATAAAATGTTTAGCTACAACATTGTACGCGAAGGCGAGTTGATCCGTGAAATCATAATTAAAAACGTTGACGAGGAACGATTAAAGGAGCTTAAGTCTAGCATTCGCTGGACGCTTGAGAAGATGTATGAAAAAATTAAGAGCGCATAAAAGCGCTTTACTGCTGCTTTGCTATGGCGTCAGTGATTCTGCTCTTTGGACACAACCCAACCAGGCGATCTGCTTCTTTACCGTCCTTGAATAGGACCATGGTTGGGATGCTGAAAACCTGGAATTTCTCTGCTGTCTCAGGGTTCTGGTCTACGTCCAGCTTGGCGATTAGTACTTTGCCGCTGTACTCAGCTGCAAGTTCGGCGATTGTCGGTGCCAGCGCCCGGCATGGGCCGCACCAAGTAGCCCAGAAATCCACCAGCACAGTCTTGTTAGTGCTGATGGTCTGCTCAAAATTTTGATCAGTTAAATGGAATGGTTCAGTGCTCATAAATGTCTCCTCTGACTAATCAGAAGATTCTGTGTTTATATAAACTGTTCGTGGGCAAAAAAGAAGCGCCCACATGTATGGGGGTTTATTTTGTTAGCGACGTTTTTGGGCGCTTGATGAAGTATACGCCTGCTGCCACTAGAGCCAATAACACCAGTGTTGGAATAGCATACCATGCCCACCAGTAAGAGTCCGCTGTGCCTGTGCTGTCTGTGGGGTTCGCGGTTGGCTGAGTGGTCGGTGATTGGGTCGGTGTCGGGGTAGGCGTGGGCTCGGTGGTTTCCTGAATTACAGTTACTGTGCTGCTTACACCTGTGTTGCCGCTGCCGTCTGAGGCGCTGATGGTGAACGATTCTGCATCCAAGTTGGATACCGTTATGTTGCCTATCCATGTGCCGTAGCTAAACGCGCTAGAGGCGGAAGGGGTAACTGTGCCGCTGCTAGTGCATAACGATACTGTACCTGAATAGTCAGTTACAATGTTATTGTGGGCGTCTACTGCCACTATGCGGATGGTGAATGGGGCGTCGGTTGTCACGGAAGTGGGTGTTATCACAACGTAGCGTTCTACGTCGCCTGGAGTAACGTAGAGGGTTGCAGTTGCGGTTTGGTCGCCATAGGATGCCTGAATCGAGTATGCACCGGGATAAATGGCGGATATGGAACCGCTGAATTGGTTGCCGTTGGCAGCGTAGTCGGCGGTGACGTTCCATGAGTTGCCGTACATGTCGGTTGCGGTTGCTGTGTAGTTTATGGTTTCACCTGCCTTTACGGATGCAGTTTCCGGAGAAATGGATAGTTTAACGATTTTTTCCTGGAAGCTAGAACTATAGGGCAGATAGTCAATGACAGTGTGGTTACCTAGTAGGTCGAATGGTGTGTCGAGGAAACCGTCGTGGTCTGCGTCTACGCCGGTTTGGCTTGGGCCTGTGCCGTTGGGGTGAGCCCAGTAGTTACCGCCGATCATGCGTCCGCCGTCAAGTGTGACTCTGTTACCCGCCTGAAGGGTAGTGTTGAGGTAGAAAACGCTGACTGCTGGCGCAACCTGCATCTCGGAGCCGAAGCTGATTGGGCTAACGTATCCGACGTCGTTAACGTAGTTATTATAGAAGTACAATTTGTGGCCTGTTATGTTGCTTACCACGTTATAGTTGAAGTCGAAGGTGTAGCTGTTGTTGTCGAAGGTGTTGTAATGGTAGGTTTGTGTGTTGGTTACTTCTTCGTCGAATTCACCGAGCATCAAAGCGTCGTAGTTGTTCTTGAAAACGTTGTCTGTGACGGTACAGTTGGTTTCGACCTGCATTAAAGCACCTGCGCCGTAATCTAGGTTGTCTGTGTCCAATCCGTTTTGTGTAAAATTATTTGAGACTAAGCGTGTATTGTTACCTAGTTCTTCCATTAAGCCTACATAAGAGTTGTTGAAGATCAACGAGTCGGTAAGTTGGAAGTTTTGAGTGTATAAAGCTGCTATGCCGTACTCGTTATTTCTTATTCCACAATTTTCTATTTTGGTTATGTTACTCATCAAGGATAAGATACCGTACATGTTGTTGTTATCTAGAACGCAATCCAGCAGTGTAGTATCACCGAAGCCAGATAATATTCCCGCAACAAAGTTATCCGATATTGAAGAATTGGTGACACTGAAGTTGCTGTAAATAGAGTATAATCCCATCAGGTTATTTTTGTATTCGGAATTATAAGCTGTCAAGTCGCTATAGCTAAGCCGTATACCAGCATCAAGGTTATCTGAAACGCTCAGGTCATTGGCGCTTAAGGTTGTGTAGGCTGCATTTATGGCAACTTCGTTTTCTACCAGACTACTGCTGTCGATTTGGAGGTTTGTGCAGTTCTGGGCGGATATTGCTTCAGTGTTGTTGTTGAGGTAGCTGGCTTGGACCGTTATGCCGCTGCCTAGAACGGTTACTAAGCCTTTTGTATTATTTTTTATATGACAATGGTTTATAGTGTAGTTGCTGCAGTCCACGGTTACAATTCCGTAGTTATTGCTGCTTGTTCTTGAGCTCTGAATAGTGAATGATGTTACGTTGAAGGCGAAGATGGCGGTTGAGGTGTTGTTGGTTAACAGTGAATCTGTGACGGTAAAGTTGCCTTCCTTGGCGTATACTCCAAATTCTGCGCCGGTTTCGTTAAGATTTTTTAGGAGCACATTTCTGCTGTTCGGAACTATGGCGACCGCGATGTCGCCTTCAGCTTGATTCAATGATAAAAGATTGTTTTGCCCATCAACTACGACGTTGCTTGCGTTTATGCTAAGCGCTGTCCCTGAGCCGCTGAAGGCGTCAGAGATGCGGTAGTTGCCGCTCTGGGTAATGGTGTATGGAAGTGTTATATCTGTCCAGGTTTCTGCTTGGACAGGTGCGAACAGGCTTAATGTGCCTGAGACGGTTAGGATGAAGATGAGTGAGTAGACAAGGGTTTTTTGTTTATTAGCCATTCTAATTCCAGCTTACCTAAGTTGCAGTTATGACTGATAACCGCTTGCTGTTACTTATAAAATTTCTATAGCAACCATTAAGATTCTATGTCTGTTGTTTTTTGGAGTAAAAGAAAGGTTGAGGAGCAAAAGCTCCTGTAGGGGCTTAACTGCCGAGGTTTGATTTCCGTTTACTGACAGCAAACACAGCCACCGCAACCACCGCAATCACGGCGATAACAGCGACGATGAGCAGCCAAGGGGTTTCTGTTGTGGTGTTGGTTGTATCCTGTGTAGGAGTCGGTGTTGAAGTTGGAGTTGATGTAGGCGCTGGAGTTGAGGTCGGTGAGGGTGTTGGCGTCGGCGTCGTTGTAGGTGAAGTTGAAGGAGTAGGAGTTGGGGTTGGCGCGGCGTATTCAGTGCTTAATGGCAGGTAATCGTAGGCGATGCCGATTGAGGCATTGTTAAAGACATCGAATAATGTGTCAATGAAGCCATCGTGATTAGCGTCTACGCCGGTTTGGCTTAGGCCTGTTCCGCTCGGGTTCGCCCAGAAGTTCCCGCCTATCTGTGGCCCGTTGCCGTAAATTCTTGTGCCAGTCTGCAGTGTAGTGTTGAAAGCGAAGACTGTGCTGTTGAAGGAAAGATAGTTGGCTGAGTAGGTAGAGTTAAAGCATACTGGGTCGATAGTGGCGGAGTCGTTAACGAAGTTGTTGTAGAAGACCAGCTTCTGTAGGGTGACGTTGTTTGGTTGATTGTTTAGGAAGAAGAAGGTGTACTTGTTGTTGCGGAAGATGTTGCCGTATACGAGTTGATTGCCCGTATGACTTCTATTGGTTGCTTTCCATATGTATGCGTCGTAGTTGGATTCGAATATGTTGTTTGTGACTGTGCAGTTGGATTCTGCTACTTCTAAGCCGCCATGGTAAGTGCCAGCGTCACTTGTTAAGCCGTTGTAGCTAAATGTGTTACCGGTGAAGGTTACGTTGTTTAGAAGCTGCGAATATATGGCTTGGCTGTTGTTGCTCATTTGGCAGTTTTTGATGGTGGCGTTACTGCATAAGAAAAGCTCTGAGCCCCACTGGTTATGGTTCGCAGTGCTGTCTTGGAGGGTAAAGTTGGCGCATTGACGAATTGTTACTCCATCACGCGAGTTGTTGTTAAAACTGCAGTCTTTGATTTGGAAACTGTTGCACTCAATAAGGTAGAGTCCTGAACCGTCTGGGGTGCCGCTACATACTGTATCCTCTAATACAAAGTTGTTTGAGTAAAGAGCGTATACGCCGGCTATGCCCCCTCCAGACGAGTTTTGAATGACACAGTTTGAGACGGTCACATTTTCTGAGTAGTAAATAGTCAAACCCAAAGCTGCATATTCCATTCGTGAGTCCGATACGCGAACGTTTACCGACTCTTGGAGGTAGATGCCGAGGAGGGTGTTGTTAGTATTGACATTTCTGAGGATAACATTCTGGCCGCTGATAAGTACACCTAGCGATTTTTGTACTGTGAGATTTTCTATTGTTAAGTTCGAGACTCCCTGCGCATACACTGCCGGAGAGAAAGCCATGTTTTTCCCGGCGATGGTGAAGTTTCCGCCGTCAACGGTCACGTTGTTTGCATAAATTCCCAGAGCTGGGACGTCACTGACAAATGAACTCATGATACGATAGCGACCCGGCGAGTAGATTTCGGCAGGTAAGGTTATGTTTACCCACTGGTTAACGTCGAATTGGTCGCTATAGGGGTGATAGTCGTATGCTGTTCCGGCTGTGGCGTTGTCGAATAACTCAAACGGTGCATCGATGAAGCCGTCTTTGTCTGCGTCGATGCCTGTTTGGCTTGGTCCTGTGCCGTTGGGGTATGCCCAGTAGTTGCCGCTGATGTAGGGTCCGTTGCCGTATGGTCTGTCACCAAATTGGACTGTGGAGTTGAGGTTTAGGATTTTAGGCGTAATAGAGCTATTGGTGTACTCATTAAGGCCGACTGGATCAACGTAGCATGTGTCGTTTACAAGGTTATTGTTAAACACAAGCTTTGTGTTTTCGCTGGTGGTTGTTGGGCGGTAGTCGAAGAAGAAGGTGTATTGGTTGTTTTGGAAGTTATTATTCTGGATTATGTAAGTATTGTTGGAGTCTGCTTCGTAGGTTCCCCACATTATAGCGTCATAGTTCCCTTCGAAAGTGTTGCCCGTAACAGTGCAGTTGCTGTCTGAAGACTGGAAGCCGCCGTAGTAGCTACTGTCAGTTAATCCGTTTGCTGAAACAAAATTGTCACTGAACGTTACGTTCGAAAGATCCGCACGCGCTGCCTGAGTGTTGTTTATGATTGTGTTACCGTTTAGGTGGGCATCAGTTAGTTCGTTAGTATAGAATACGTTGCCTTGGTTTGCTTTGAATAGGCAGTTAGTAACAGTAACGTTTTTGCCGGAACCGCTCCATACGGCTTGCATTGTGCTGCCGTTAATGCTGGAATCCTTTAGCATATAATTATTGCTTAGGTATACGGCCAAGCCGTTAAAGCTCGAATTAACTATGTTAACGTTGCTTAACGTGAAATTCTCGCATTCGGTAGCTGAAATGGCGTTATCGTAAGTGGTATGGTGTATGTCAGTTGATACAATGTTGAAGTAGCTACTGCTGTTCAGGAACATTCCAGACCCAACGTCGGTTAAGGTACAGCCGCTTATGGTAAAACCGCTGGAGGCGTTGAATTGTATTCCCATTCCCACATCATAGGTTCTGGCGATGGTACAGTTTTCCACTGTAACGGTTGTGCTGTTTTCTACTCTCAAGCCATAGTATGAACCTGTGATGTTCAAATTATTTAGTACAATGTTGGTTTGGGAGTCAACGTATACCGCGGCGGGGATTCCTGTTGGGGAATATGTTACGTTGATGGGGTAGTTTTGGCCGTCGACTGTAACGTCGCTGGCGTTTATGATTAAGCCTTGCGCGTCTGGTGTGCTGCTTATCCACGGCGCGGTTATTCGGTAGTTGCCTGCTTGATTAATTGTATATGGTAATGTTATGTCTACCCAGCTAGTCTGTGCTTGTGTAGCAGAGAAAAGGTAGACAACGTTTGAGAGTGATAATAGTAAAATTAAGGTAAATACAGATGTTTTTTTAAAGTTCATTTTTCTAGGTCCTCTAAATACTATTCGGGATAGCGTTTTATTGCCATATGAGGACACCATTGATATATAAAATATGAGGAGTAAAGATTCAGACAGTAATGGGCCTTTTACCAGTAGATCAAATTTTAATTTTAAATTAGTAGAATAAGAGAGTGCTGCTCTGCTACTTCATCTTCCACAACTTTTTGCAGAAACAGCTGATTTTGGTTTAGCGTTTGGTTTGTGTTGATGGTTGGTTGAGGCGACTCCACAAGGTCTATTCTATTAAACAGACGATTCTTTGATTTACTGTTAAATAAGGGGAGTCACACTGAGGCAGGTCTCTGCTTATCGGTCGTAGTCTTCCTTCTGCTTGCTATATTCCTGATACTTCTGAAGCAGACTACGGATCTGTTGATTGATAAAGTCGTCTACACTCAGAAATTCGGTCCCTAAATCCTCAAGCGCCTGCTGAGCTAGCTCGTAGTCCTCTTGGGGAACCTCGATGATGGTGCATTGTCCTTTTTTATATCTGAGTTGGGTGCGTATGGCGTCGCGGATGAATTCTTCGCGGCTGATGTAGCCGAGGTTGCGGTTGTTTTCGATGAAGGTTTTGGTTTCGTTGAGGAGTTCTGGTGGGAGGTTCACGCTGGTGGAGAGGAGGTTTTCGATTATGTCTGTGTAGGTTTGCATTTTCATGGTTTGGGCGGTTATTTCGCTTAGCATTGTGGTTAGTTTTTGGTGGGCGTCGTCGGATATGCGGAGGGTTTTCGTCATGAGGCACACCTTCATCGCACACCTAATCATACTAGGCTTAAAAGACTACGCCAACAAAAAACAAAAAAAGATAGTGAAGACTACAGAGTCAGCGGCAACTATTATACCTCTAAGCCCCGTAGCTCCGTTTCACGAATCCAGTTGAGCCTGACTATTCAATTTTCCAGCGTTTCATCACTTTAACGAGCAGGAATACAACGAAAGCAACGATCAGGAACGTAATCAGTGCAACAATGAAGTCGCCGACGCCGAATACCTGATTTAGTACCGCAACCTGGTAGGTTGCTAGATCCGACATGCCTGGACCGAGCGCTAAGCCGATCAGTGGCATAATGAAGTCTTTGACCAGTGCCTGAACAAGCGTACCTAGGTAGAGACCCAAGACAAACGCGACTGCTAAGCCAAGAATCTTGTATTTGCTTAGGAAGTCTTTGAATTCATTCCATAATCCCTTTGGCGGAACTGGTGGGGGTGCTTTTTCTACTGCTTCACGGATTTTCTTTAACTCAGCTAACATTTCGTCTTCTTTAGTCATAGTTATTCAACCTCTGAATAGTAAATCTGTGATGTGTTTGTTAAAAAACTATTGCTACAAGCGTCTATGTAGTAGAGATGCTACTCCCACAAAACCATATAATGACCTTAGAGAAGGAAACCTTGAACCCAAGCAGCACCATGCTAAACAAGGGCTAATTTTTATGGATAAAAGGCAGCTTTACAGCATTTTTAAAACAGCGTTTCTGGATTGGCTAGAAGATAACGCGACCTTGCGAGCGGCAGCCCTAACATTCTTTATCATTATTCCGCTCTCAACATTGTTGTTGATTATCGTTGCGATCTTCACAGTTTTTATCGGAGAAGCCCAAGCAGTACAGATAGTAGTTGAGCAGATATCGGCTTTGGCTGGACCGTCGGTTGCAGATTTGTTTCGTCAACTGCTGGTGAGTTCTGCTTCCCCATTCTCGTCTGTTTGGACTGCGCTTGTTGTAATAGGGTTCTCTGTGGGCGGAGCAATCGGCACTTTTGCTGTGTTGCGTGATACGATGAACTGCATCTGGGAGGTAAAACTTCCTAAAGGGGAACCGCTATGGAAGCGTGGTAGAGAAAAAGTTGTGCCGTTTCTGCTTCTTACATTGTTGGGTTTAGTTGTCATCTTATGGACAGCGCTAACAAAGGCGCTATTCGATGCTATAAGGGATTATTCGTTCAATGCTGTACTAACTTTTATCGGACTCGAAACTGCGCAGATTCTTTCGTCCTTTGCTATTGCAGTACTGCTGCTTGCGTTGATCTACAAGGTTATCCCAGAAGCGACAGTACACTGGCAAGATGTGACCTTAGCCACCATAGTTACAAGCATAGCGTTTACCATCGCGAACTATGTCTTTGGCTTCTATGTCCAAACCTTTGTAGTTACAACCGTCGGCGGCGCAGCAGGCGCACTTTTGATTATTCTTCTGTGGATTTTTGTGCTTAACCTCATCCTGCTCTACGGCGCTGAAGCATCCAAGGTGTACGCCGTGACCGTGAGAACGCATTCAGCAGCCAATCTGCCAGAGCCTGTACAGAAGGTATTCGAGCCGCTACAAAAACTGGGCGGCAGAATAGAGCATGCAGCCAAAGAGGAAGTGGTTATTGATGATGTATCAACGAAACCAGAGCGGGAGATAGTTGCAGAAGAAGGGCATCAGGTAATTTCGGCACCTGCAACCAAGGAAGTTACGCCTCCAGCACAGCCTAAGCCACCGTCGAAGTCTATAGTCGATGAGAAAGTAGTTACAGTAAAAGCAGACCAGGGAAATATAGAGTTCTCACTTAAAATCAAGAAGCCCAAGAAAAAAGAAGCCGCGAAAAGTTAATGGGAATGGTGGGCCGAGGCGGATTTGAACTGCCGACCTTTCGATTATCAGTCGAACGCTCCAGCCGTGCTGAGCTACCGGCCCCCACTTTTTCTGAGTGACTGAAGTAAATACTAGTGTGGGTTTATAAGAATAACGGATGAGGATGGCGTGTAAGGTATGATTTTAGTAAGATACCAGTTGCTTCGTGATTAACTGAGGCAGCTTTTGTTGTCCATTTTAGGCGTTAAGTATGGTTTTTGTTCTTTGGGGGATGGTTTTTTCTGTAGTGTACTATCCCAGCTGTGGGTTATGGAAAAGGTTGGTTTTTTGTTTTGGTTTGTTTTTTGAGTTGCTTGGGATGGTTTTCTTGCTTTTTTGGTAGTTTTTTGAGACTTTTTTGGGATATTTTTCTACATAACGGAAGCTTTGTGTTAAATAGTACTAAAAGAATCCGGAGCTGTAATATGATACCTTTCAAAATGTCATATTAATGATGGAATATTTGCGCGGTAAGCGCTTAAGATGGCTATCTCAAAGCAGTATAGGCGGTTAATCGTTTGCTGTGTTGTGGATGGGTTTAATAGGGATGCAATAAATCTTCATGTGCTACACCAATATTTTGTTGCAGGGTTCTAGGGGCGCGTAACATAGCACGGCAGAACATCGCCGTGGTGATATCACCTTTTACTTTTCTCTCAGCGAAACGTATCTTCCTCTTTTTTATGTTAACGAGCATCTTAGCGTTCGCTACTCACAAACTTCTGTGCCAAATCAAGCGCTTTTTTGCATCTTTTTCACAGGGTAGATGCCACACCGGTGGAGGCCTTTTAATTTGGCAGTAACCGAGAACAAAGTTTTTCCTTAAGGGTATTTACCCAATAAAGGTCCTCTCTGAGACTAAAGATGGTTTAGTCAAGGTTCGGGCGAAAACTACTTTTCTGCACACAAGCGCATCTCAGACTGAAATCGCCAAGTTCGAGTCGGCGTAACACAGAAGGGCTGGATTAGAAAGGGCGAGGTTTTGAAGGTTCCGTTTCTTCATGTTTGCTCTCATAGGCCCCGAGTCGCTCTTGGGCATGTTTTAGTTGTCTTTCCTATTTCTTCGAGAGGTACTCTGTCGCTTCATCTACTTGTTTTTTGAACTCTTGAAGGTCTAAGCCTACCACATGTATCATTTCGCTCCAACCTGTTGTGAAACGAGCAAGAAAAGCAGTTTCAGCTATCTCTTCATCTGTAGCTCCTTCCATCTTAGCTGCCCTGGTATGGAAATACATACAGTAGGGGCACTTGATGGTTGCAGCAATGGCTAATCCCATTAACTCCCTGTATTTACCTGGTATCTTTGTTTCTTCAAAACTATACTTTTTCATTTCAGCCCATTCATGCGGAATCACGTCGCTGGGAATTTTCTTGAACTGATCAAGGACAAGACCAAGAGTCTTCCTCATGTCTTCAAACGTAGACTCATTTTCTGACAAACAAAAACACCTGTTTTTTACACTTTTGCCATCCTTATAGTTGTTTGTGGTTGGTAGTTGCCAACGACAAAATTGTAGTTTTTTCACTCTCTAAATTGATACACACCACAGAGACAAGAATATGAAATCACAAGAATGGCTTACAAGTTAACTGTTATGTTGACACGCTTAAGAAGGAATTATTGATGTGGCAATTGCTCAAACTGAACTATGATCATTTCCTTAGCAAAATTCACCTCAGTATGCGGGATCATAGGGATAATCAGGGGAAGTTCGACTGATTCAGTGCGGTTTTGGATGACTAATAATCAGCGGTATCACATTTTTCTCGTGGCTTGGCACTTTATACTTAGCACCGCCATTTCTCCAATGAGCCTTTGTGTGCTTCTCAGTGCAGTTGGGGCTGAGCTTCTGGGGATTTAGCGACTAAGAGAGTGCTTGTGCAAAAAACCGTTGGGAGTTGCTAAATTGGAAGCTAAGACTACTTTAAGTGTACCTGACTTGTGAAGCCTATTAAGATATTAGGCTTTTGCGGTCGGATGGTAACAGGAAGGTCATCAAAAAGTACTATAAATAAAACTATATCATATATTGATAGGAAGAACGATATTTGAAGATAAAAAACCAGTTATTGCTAACGATTGTTGCTTTAGCAATAATTCTCACAATTATCGTTGGAACTATCTTTTTTACAAATAACAGAGCGAACCAAGCTTCAAGCCTCCAAATTACCGCTGCTGACATTGACAGAAAAGTGAATGAGTTGAGTCAAATTTCAAATGATTACTTTTTGTTTCAGAACGACTCTCAATTGATTGCTTGGCAGACTGCGGTAAATGGCATCTTGGTCGACATTTCGAATTTTAACGCAATGAACTCTCAACAGGTAAAAATTTTAAGCACCATTCAGAGTGACTTAGCTCCTGCCGATAATGCTTTTAATAAAACGACTATATACTTCCAAAACACTCCCCGGGACATTAGTTTGAGAACTAACCCCCAGTTTCAGGCTGTTTGGAACCAATTGACCCAAAGTATCCTAAGGCTCTCGGATGATGTGGACGACTTGACGCAAGTTTTGCATAATGAAACCGTTCAAGGACAGAGTGCAAATATTGATTTATTCGTTATTATGCTACTTGCTTTCTCGGGATTTGCCCTTATAGTATATTCTATCAGTTATAGGCGTACATTGAAGTCAGTGGCTGAATTGCAAAATGGCCTGCGAATAATTGGTAGGGGTAATCTTGATTACTCTGTGAAAATTCGAAGTCAAGATGAAATTGGTGAGCTTTCAGAATCTGTAAATAAGATGACTATACAACTAAGAGATTTGACTAAGAACCTTCAAATTCAGGAACGGATGGCTGCAATTGGGCAAACTGCAGGTATGGTTGGTCATGACATACGCAATCCCTTGCAGGCAATGGTTAGCGACATTTACTTAATCAAAGATGAAATAGCCTCTAACCCTAATTATGAAACAAAAAAAGAATTAATTGAGAGTTTAGATAGCCTTGATGAAAATATTGGTTATGTCAATAAGATTGTACAGGACTTGCAGGATTATGCAAGACCTATAAGCCCAGAGTATTCTGAGGCTAACTTATCTAATGTTCTTGTTAAGATTTTTGAGAATGTTAGAGTGCCTGATACAGTTAAACTCTCAGTTAAAATTAAAGGTCTTGACGAGTTTAGGACTGACAAGATGCTGCTGCAAAGAGCACTATCAAATTTGGTTACTAATGCAATTCAAGCAATGCCCAACGGTGGTTTACTAGAAATAACAGGTCATCGGCAAGAAAATAGAGCGGTCATAACTGTTTCTGATACAGGCGTGGGCATACCTGAAGAAATAAAGCCCAAACTTTTCACTCCGATGGTGACAACAAAAGCGAAGGGGCAAGGCTTTGGATTAGCTGCATCTAAGCGACTAATTGAGGCAATGGAAGGCACGGTCACCTTTGAGAGTGGAAAGGGAAAGGGGACAAAGTTCATAGTTGAACTGCCAATTACTGGGTGATACAGTAATCGTCTACATACACACTAACCAATAAGTCGACCATCTCTGAGCGACTCTATGGCAGCGACAAAGAATGGCAACAAATAGAAATTTCTGAAATCGACCAAGACTACAGCGATAAGATGAGCCGATACGGCGCTGAAGGACCAAGAATACAACTACAACCGAACAACCGGCAGGCACTATTTACGCAAAGAGAAAAACGCATAGTAAATCAACAACCAGGCTGTAACTATCCTAGCATAGAAATCAAAAGTAATCCATCCTGAGCAAAGACTAAAATGTAAGTATTCCATCCAGAAAGCATGTAAAAGGGCTCGTAGCCTAGCACGGCACTCGTTTTTAGTGGTGACATCACCTTCAAGTTTTCTCTCAGCGAAACACAACTCCCTCTTTTTTGTCGAAAAATCTTAAAATACATTTCAGTGCATGTTGGCGTTATTAGTTTTCTTTGGTCGCCTGCCTTGTGAGCCGGAGCCTTCCTTTAGCTGTCTAACTTCATTTTCTAATTTCATTAATCTTCTAAGGAGAAGACCAACCATTTCGTAAGCATCAAGTATACGATTTTCTTGTTCTTTGTCATCATCGATCATTAGTTTAATTAAGGCTAAGATTTCTTTTTGTCTCGTGCTAAGATCGTTAACACTCAGTTCTTGCACCAAATCCTTAAATTTAGAATAGATACGTTTGCTACCTTCCTTTCTTTTTGACACGCTACTAAGCCATTTGCTAACTTCATCTTCTGACATAAGCTTCCTTCGTCCAACAGCTAACTGGGGACCGAGAATATAGCTTTCTAAAACGGTATTAGTTTTTGCTTAGTAGCCTGGTTTTTGGGCAAGTTTTAGACTAAGAAAACTTAAGCCGGC
>Ga0123335_1004154_pt1 | contig 19139 bp, 16 predicted proteins | sample BiotimSIPDNA_2_FD_89707 | JGI IMG/M metagenome (GOLD analysis project Ga0123335, IMG submission 89707) | Anaerobic biogas reactor microbial communites from Washington, USA - Biogas_R2 time_0 SIP DNA | ecosystem: Engineered > Bioreactor > Anaerobic > Unclassified | place: Washington, USA...
ATGCGTTTGACATGATTGGCTGTTGCTGGAGCCAGAACCGGAATAGCACGTTCTTCGCGCTGCGTTTCGACCGGAGCCCAGGCCTGGTTGAACTTTGCTGATTCAGGAACATCAGGCGTAGCAGGCAGCGGTGGCGGCGGGGGCGGCGGAGCCGAGGTAAACGGTGCCATCGGCGGCGGGCTTACCGCATATCCCGGCGGAGGTGGCGGCGGTTCGAGCCCACCATGACTGAGCAATGGCGCGTCAGCATTCGACGCAGCTGCCTGGGCAAAAATATTCCCGGCAAAAGATATGACAAAAACACAGATCAGAAGATATACGACATTTTTCCTCATAAACTCTCGACTTCCCTAAAGGATTACAGCTATAAAATACATTCCCCCACCCTCTAATGCAAGCTGACAATAACACCAACGACAAATTGCGGTCAAAAATCGCTATTCCGCTCGCAACCATCGAGTGCACTCATAGGATGACGACTGTATATCTGGGTCATCCTGCGCGTAGCGAAGCGAAGTCGCAAAATCCACATCTGCAGCGTTTTTCTGGAACAGCAACAGTTAAGTCATTCCTGATGACAGATTTCAAAAATTTACATCCCGCAAGCATTACAGAATAGCACCGCTCGATTTACTCAGAAAAATGCCAAAAAATCAAGTATTTCAGCAGACTGCCAGAGAATTATTTCGCCTTTTGCTCTTAAGGGTACCGCGCCGTATAGTTTTTTCAGTTTATATGGGTCAGCTGTATCAGAAATAGTAGTATAAGGCCCAAAGAGAGTTAGGAGGATTCCCACAATATGAGATCCCGCATTTCTATTTTTCTGCTCGGCCTGGCACTCATTGCCACCATGTGTTTTACCGGTTGTTCCCTCGGCGGCGACGACGATGACGACAATGTGATCGATTCAGGTGGATCAACAACTATCAGTGGATCTGTCAGTACGGTTGCTGCCTCGTTGAGACAAGACCTCAGAGCTGTAAGTGCCAACAGCGCCACTCTCGGTTTCTATTACCTCAATAATGCCGGTGAAGAAGTCGCTATCAGAACTGGCATTCCAGTTACCTTCGTTGGCAACTCAGCAAACTATTCTTTCGGGGTGACCATACCCACCGAAGCTTTGCAGAAACGCAATTTCCTGCTGATTGCCGTTACTGACACCAACGACACCATCGAAGGTGTAGTTCCTTTCGATCCCAGCTCTGAGACCACTGTAACGGTACCTCCAATAGATCCAAACCATGCCGGTCCGGTTGCTCTAGCAAAGGCTGCCGCCGCTGCTGGAGTTCCGAATATCGATATGGGCAACGCCCTTTCAATATATACTCCTGCAGAAATCAAAGCCATGATTAACACTGCCAATATGACCACTCTGGTCACAAAACTGCAGGAACGCGAACAGGCGATGATACAACTTAAAACTGAATTCGCAGAATATGCAGCAAAAATTCAGCTGCTCATGGATTACAGCTTCCAGTTGGCAAGAAACCCTGACTATATGGGATTCGCTAATCGTGAACAATTCGAAGAAGCCATGCATGCAAAAGCTGTCGAACTTGGTCTGCCAGTTGATGCAATGAGCGCTATCGACACCATGGAAGGCGAGTTCGTAGGATCAGGCCTGCCCCCGAAACCCGGAGTAGATTTTGACAAGCTCAGCCAGGCAACAGAGCAGAAACGAGAACTCGAAATGCTTGGTAATGCAATGACTTATTTTGCAGGTTTGCTCAACAATAATACACTTAACGAAATCAAAGCAAGATTTGTAACTGCCGCTGCATCTTTCTTTGACCTGATGCTGGCTGGCACTCCAATTCAACCGGCAGCCCATCCATTTTTCATCCTGGACGAAGCCCGCGTCGTCATTTTTGAAGCCCTTGGCGGAGATAACGACGTAGTAAATTCAAGCATCCTGGTTAAAGAAGCGGACATGCAGGGCATCGCGATTGGTGAAATGCCGACTCCAGAGCAGATCATCGAGCACAAAAAGGCTTTGTTCGAACTCGTTATAGGTAGAATCAACGCTCAGTATGCAAACCTGGTAGGTGCGCCGACTGATGCGACCGAAAAAGCCAAGTTCATTCAGGCTCTGGCAGTTCTCGCTTCGATCCCGATGGCACCTCAGGGTGGCCCATCTATCAGATAAACTGCTGATAAATAGTTCAGACAGCCGGGGCGCAGAGTATTCTGCGCCCCGGCTCTTCGTTTTAGCGATCTGATATGAGCTGAATGACCCAGAGAAGAGACAGGCAAAAAAATCTTATCGCATCACCAGAATTATTTTCATCTACCATATTTTTCAAAAGTTATGACCATCGAACTCTGAGAATCTGTATTGCGCATCAATCAAGCAAGCCAGCGGCAGCAGACGCCAAGAACAAATTATAATCAACACTTAAGCGACGGGGCACCGCATTTTCCTTTTATATGTACACTCAGCGCAGCAGGCTCAACTGAATACATTATTATGAGCGAATGCCGACGGCACGGCAGCGCAAAACTTGTTTTGCATGCAGATGGCCGACGGCGGCCAAAAAACGGCAGCACGGTCCGTGAAACCGCTGATTGACAGCCTATAGCAAATTATCACGAAATAACATGATATAAATTGATTGGATATAAATTTAACCAGCCAATGACAATTGGAATCTACGGCACGCTAATAACACCCATTAGAGTTATTGAAGGCCTACACAATCAGCAGTAAAATCGCCTTAGGATCGATGACCTCCAACTTCACTGCTCAAGGCAATCACAGCTGATTATTTCTCTGCCGGCAAGCTAAATCTCCTTAAAAAAATCGAAAGGATTTTTTATGATTCACCCCCACACTGAACTGCGCTTTATCAATAATGAAATCGGCTATGGTCTTGTTGCAACCCGCTTCATTCCGAAGGGTACTATCACCTGGGTCTTCGACCAGCTTGACCGTGAGTTCACCCCTAATCAGTTCAATCAGCTCGCTCCGATGTACAAAGAGATACTGGTTAAATATTGTTTCAGAAACAGCAAAGGCAACAGCATTCTCTGCTGGGATAACGCTCGCTACGTTAATCACAGCTTCCATTCAAACTGCTTCACTACACCTTACGACTACGAAATCGCCATCCGCGATATTCAGCCGGGCGAAGAACTGACCGACGACTACGGTTACCTTAACGTCGAAGAGCCATTCCGCGGCAAAGACGAAGGAACCCGCCGCAAAGTCGTATACCCCGACGATCTGGTCAGATACCACAAAGTCTGGGATAAACAACTGATCAAGGCAATGAAATATATCAACAGAGTCGAACAGCCATTGCAGGCGCTGCTGACCCAGGATCTCTGGGAAAAATCTGTTCGTATCGCCGAAGGCCGCGAAGAAATGGATTCGATTCTCACCTGCTACTACAGCGGCGAAGAAAGAAACGAAACGGTAATCAGCCACAGTTCACGTCGCGATGATATGATTATGGCCGAAGGTAACAGCGAAGAAGCGCCAGCCCTGCATCGCCAGCACAACAACTGATCCGGCTACTTGCCGGTGCGACGATCGGCCTGCTTTTTCGCCTTTTTGAGAGCGCCGGCGAATCCTGATTCTGGTTTAACAACGTCTGTCTGAGGCTCTGCTTGAGCTTCGACAGGCGTTGTTTTATCAGGCCCGGCAAGCGGACGCCACGCAACTTTGTCGCTTCCGGTTGAAGCGGCGGCAGGCGCCGGCTGTTTTGCCTGACGCTGCAGACGACCGAGCAGAATGCTCAAAAGCGCAGTACGGCGTTCGGCGATTTCAAGAAACATCAATAACAGCGCAAAAAGCAGCAACCAGTCAGATATATTGCGAAACTGCACTGTAGACGGCATCGACTGCCAGGCCTGCGACAGATCGATAAGCTCGACACCACCCGTAATGGCAGCCATTTCACGCAACGCCTGCGAACCAGCTTCGAGGTGCTGCGGTCGGTATTCCTGAGAATATGGCAGACAGACCGGGTACAGGCGCAATCTGCGATTGTTGCCGGCCTCGACCATCGAGACGAGAGTTTCGTTTCCACGTAGCTGCAGACTTGCCGACAGCGAGTCGGCGGTGTCCCAGTTCATCGTCAGATTTTCGCTTACCGGTTCCTGACCGGCAAATGAGCGTAATACCGTGATTTGCGGATTCTCTCTGAAAATCTCACGTTCACGCTCGGGATCGAGATGCAGAACCGCCTGCCACTGCCCGTTCACTATCGTCTGAGTTACCGGCATGTTGTCGATACTCTGTCGCTCATCTGCAGCTGTCCACAGACAGAGACCCACAAGGATTTCAGAAGCGCCCGCACTGTTTAAAAACGGCTGGCCGAGAGTATCATCGATAACACCCATATAACAGGCAACCCGGCCAAGCCCCTGCTGCCAGCCGGCAATCATTGGCGCATTGTTATCATCAGTAGTTTTCATGGCTATCTGTGCTTCCGGCCGGGCATAGCAGAGATTGTAGGCACCGACACTCGAGCGCAACGACAGTGGTTTTCCGGTAAAAACCGCCAGGGCTTCGCTGGTTTCGACACCGGTCGGCTCATCGAGAAAGGTGCTGCGCGCAGCGACAAAGGTATCCTGAGTAAACAGGCGGGGCAGTTCGCCCGGGTCGTTGGTAAAGAAAATACGTCCTTTGCCCTCGGCAGCGATCTTTTTAAGGAGGTTGGCGTCAGAATCAGTCTCGCGGCCCAGCCCGATGACGCTGCAGGTAATGCCCGCCCTGCCGGCCTTGTCGAGCAGCACCCAGTATTGCCCGGGTTGTTCCGAATCAGAAGCATCAGCAAACAAAATGATATGCCTGGTCTTTGCCTTCGACGTCAGCAGCATTTCGCAGGCTTTACTCAAGCCAGCTTCTACGTATATTCCGCCACCCATCGACTCAACCCGCAAAACCTTGTTGCGCACCGCGTCCTTGTTGGTAAGCGGCTGCAGATCAGTAATCACATGCGGTTCAGTGTCAACAGCGAGCAAACCGAATTCATCCAGTGGTGACAACAGATCTATTGTGTTAGCCGCCGCGATATTGGCGAGATCCATCTTGGTGCGATCGCCCTGAGCCGGTGCCGCCATACTGCCGGAACGGTCGAGAACCAGCACCAGTGCCAGCGCGAGTTTGCGGTGCTCAGAACGCAGTTCGAGCGAAACCGGCAGAATCGGTTCGAGCACCGACTGGTAGTAGCCGCCATTACCATAAGAATTGCGACCGCCGGTGAGCAGCAGACCTCCGCCAAGATGACGAACCCAGGCCGAAAGAACCTGCATGCCATGCATGCCAAGGCGATTAGCCGAAACATTTTCGATGATCACCGCCGAGTAGCCGGCAAGAAACTCAAGACTCCAGCTGATGTCAATCGGGCTCATAACTTCTACACGCTGATTCTGTTTTTTGAGCAGAACGGCCAGCGGATTATCGGGATTCTCGCTGACCAGCAGAAGTGGCATGCGGCCACGCACCTCGGCAAGAGCTGCGGCAATATTGTTCTCTGGCACAGGATCTTTGCCGTGACTGCCGGTTACCCGCAGCTCGTATTTGAGCACAGAAGCTTCGCCGGAGCTGTGCCGAAAAGTAACGCTGTTACTGCCACGACGAAGCTGACGACTGACGCTGGCTATTGTCTTACCAGCGCAAAGAAGTTCGATCGTGGCAACCTGTTCGATCGGGGCATATATCTCGGCAGCAAGCATGAAGTTTTCGCCGGGTTCAAGCAACCCGGGCACTTCAAAACGGCTGATTGCCAGATCGTTGGCGGTATCACGGCTGAGCAGCCGATAGTCGATCGGAACGCCGCGGGCAGCTGCTTTGAATGCCGCTGGAATCGGGTCTTTACCGCTCCACAGGCCGTCAGAAACTACGATCAGTCGCGCTGCGAGATCGCCGGGAACCAGTGACAAAGCCCGCTCGATTGCTTCACTCAGATTGGAGGCTTCCGGGTTGATGGTTGAACTGAAACCAGAAAAAGAGCCACGACCTGGCGGCATTTCCACCCGGACCTCATCAGCGAAGGACAATACCCCGAGTTTCGCATTTCCTGGCATCTGCTGGCGCAGCAGCGAAAGAGTTTCAGAAATACGTGTATCAGAGTCGGCCGGCATCGACAGACTGCGGTCGGCAACGACGACCAGCATGCCTTCGCGGCCGGGCAGGCGTAATTGCATGCCGGCCAGTGCCAGAATTACCGTTATGACAACCAGTATCCGCAGCGCCATGATCTTGCGCGAGCGCATACGCAGGGCAAAAACGGCCCACAGGCCCGGAAAAAGCAGTAACAGCCAATGAGGTTCAGTAAACATGGCCCGGCCTCCCCTGTCGCAGCAGCCACTGATGCAGAATCAGCAGCAGAAGTGCCGGCACGATAAACCACCAGCGCACGTCGGAAAAATAGCGGGAAGCATCGCCAGATGCCAGTTCGATCTCAGGCAGACTGGTCTGTAGACCGGTCAAATCTGATTCTTCGACAGAATTCAGATTCGCCGCAGTTTTCCAGTTCATTTCTCCGGACTGAAGCGAATAAATGCCGGGCTCTCTGACGATAAACCCGGCGTTGCGGCGCCAGACCGGTATTTCGGTTTCACGACCAGATGGCGAGATAACCTTGAGATTTTTAACGCCGGTCGGCAGGTTCACTTTTACTTCCATGCCGCTGCGGTAGTTGAACTGGGTTGGCCCTGGATTAGCCTGCTGCCGCCAGTTGAGCAGGTTCCAGAAAAAGACCGGCCAGACAGCTGTAGCATGCAGATTTGAGCGATCAGCGGTAAGATTCAGAAAAATAGTACGGTCACCATGTGAATCTTCCGCTGCGATCAACAGCGGCACCCCGGCAACCGACATAAGAGGCTGACCAGCAACGCTGAAATTACGATCAAATGCCCAGGCTGCCAGCACTTTCGGCAACCCGCCCAGCAATGGATGATTCTTGTCTACCGCGACTGAGCCACGCACAGTTACAGGCTGGGTGGCATTATGGATGACAAAATTCCAGCGGCCGCTAACCGGGGTTATCTCCCCTGCCCCTTCAAAAAAAGCGAGATGACTGCCAGAAGCGACTACTGCAGCAAGCCCGCTGCTGGTGAGAGTCCGCTCAAGCAGGGGTCGCAACCTGGCCGACAGGCTGGCAAGTTCGACACTGACCGGCTCTGGCCGCACCGGCAACAGCCAGGCCTGATTATCATAGTCGATGCCATCGCTTTTGACCAGAGCTCTGATCTCTGCCTCGGTGTCTTTAACCGACAGACGGACACGGCGATGTGAGCGCGCAGCAAGTTCGAGGTCAAGGCGTTCGAGCACGGTTCCATTGCCGGCATTGACTATTTCGGCCTGAAGCCGCGCCGGAGCCGTCGCAAAGTTTACGAATTCAAAAAAGCAGCGGTCTACGTCACCGAGCGCATAGCGATTGGCTGTAGTTATGGCAATATTGGCGAGCGGCTGGCCAAAAGACAACCAGCTGATATTGTCGGCGAGAACCTGCTGTGTTGTGCGATCGGTTACAACGAGCACTCTGGTATCAGGCGAGCATATTTCTGAAACGTTTCTGAGAGCAGCATTCAGATCGGAATACGGCGAGCGGCAACGCCAGCCTCCAATCAGATGCGATGCTTCGGCCGCTTTCAAATCTGACCGACCGATAATCTCTGGTTCAACCCCGGCCCGAATCATGGTCAGCCTGACAAAATTTCGCGCCAGAATATTTTTGTCAAGCCATGCCAGCGCCCGGCTGCGGGCAGTTTCACCGCTGCCGGCCGACATTGACAGCGAGTCGTCGAGAATCAGAGCGACCGGCACCAGCTGATCGCCGGTAACGGCACGCGGGGTAGCCGCAGCTAGAACCAGCAGAACCAGAATCAACAATTCGAGCACCAGCACGATCGGAATCTGCAGACGGGTAATTTTGCGCCCACCCTCGGCCGGCACCTTGACATGGCTCCAGAACATCAGCGATGACACCCTGATATTACGCGACTGGCGGCGAAACAGATATATGGCTGTGACCGCTGCCAGTGCCAGAAGTCCCCAGAAAGCCAGAGGGCTCATGAATATCGGCATCATCAGCTCCTGGTCATTATTATCTCGGTTTTCAGCAGTTCGACCGGCACGAAATCACCGAGCAGCTGCTCTCCAAGACAATGAGTAAATACCGCTCCATACTTGCTGCAACACTTTTTCCAGTATTCCTGATGCCGGGTAAAATTGCGGAGATACTCGGCAATCAGGCTTTCATCGGCAATCAGTTCAACCGCCTCGGCCGTTTCGCAGTCTATAAGCCTGACGTTACCAGCAAAATCGGGAGCGACATCTTCGCGGGCGAGGACCTGTACAACTGTAAGCAGCGCAGCACCATCAGAAAGCTGACGCAGCACCGACACCGGTTCCTGGTTCCAGAAAAGGTCGCTGAGCAGTATGCGGACTGCATTAGTGCGCAGTCTGGGCGGAAACGAGGTGATGGTTTCGCCGACGTTACCACTGTAATCAAAATCAGCGCCCTGCCATTGGCTAAGTGGCAGAGTCGCCGCCTCAACCTTGCGACAGCGATCTTTGAGCAACCAGCAGCTCACAGTGTAACCCGAATTCAGCGCTGCCACCCGAAGCATTGCTGCCAGCGCCATGGTTGCTGCGCCTTTATGAAACGTTTCGCCGGCCATTGACAGTGAAGCATCGATCAGAATATCGAGATGCGGCGAAATTTCTTCACGAAAAAGCTTGACGGTCAGGCGATCGGAACGCGCCATGGCGTTCCAGTCGATGTGTCTTATGTCATCACCGGGCTGGTATTCTCGATGATCGAGAAATTCGAGAGAATTGCCGGTATTGCGCCCAAAGCGGCTGCCACCCTGCAGCCCGGAAAACCGCGAAGACACGTTCAGGTAAAAACGCTGACCTGCGATCTCTGCGGCTTCTATGCTGCTTTTAATCAACTTATGCACTTTGATCAGTAATCCATTTCCTTGTAATAGTCTCTGAACTGACGAGAAAGCCAGGGGGTGTTGACAATCAGACTGATTATTGCCAGCAAAGCAGCAAACAGCAGAACCGAATCACTGCGCCGCACCGCTGTTACGTAAAGCGGATTAGCGATCAGCAGGGTTTCAGAGTCAAGCCCGATGATTCCGCCAGCCAGTATTGGCACAAGCGAAAATACGGCACAGGTAAGAAGTGCCACAACCCAGGTATTGCGGATATCTATCTGCTCTGACAGGAATATGCGTCGGATAAAAGACGCCAACAGAGCATAACCCAGCATATAACAGTAAAAGCTGCCGGCATAAAGCATATAGTCATTCATCATACCGCGACCATGAGTGAAACCGCTCGGCTGCAAGCCCGCTGCCACAAGAGCGATGACAAAGGTGAGAATCTGCATTACCAGAATCCAGGCCAGACCACCGGCAGCCCCACTGAAAAACAGGAAGGCCACACGGGCGCGGAAGAAGCCCTTCGGTATCTCACGGGCAACCCGTTCGGTAACATAATCCCGCTCAGACACTGCAATCAGACAGGCCATGCTGAGCACGTAACTCGACAGAAAACCCCATACCACGAAAATTTCAGAACTCGCACTGATGCCGGCCCAGTAGGCGCAAAGCAGCAGAGTCACCAACCAGAGTATGGTCGAAGCAACCCGCACAGGCAGCATGCGGTTGGTACCGGCCGGCGCCACAACAGCTGCGGCGGCATGATAAAGCATGTAGATCAGCAGAGACATGAAAACGACGAAAGTCGCCAGCGAAGAAAATAGATAACCAGAGTTGAAGGTGCGGTCGAGACCATATCTGATCATCTCGCTGCTCATACCGAGCAGGCTGAAAAAAGTGATAACCTGAAACAGCAGTCCGGCTCCACGAAACAGATACATACTGCCGCCCTCACGTGAAAGACTGCCAATACAGATCTGAAACATGGCACCGGCGGCGCTGACAAACAACCCAAGTCCGATAAGAATAAAAGTCGCCCAGAGATCGACGCCACTCAAAAAGAAAGTCATCGACATGAAGGGTGCAAATGCACTGTTGATAAGCAATATAATAATAAATGCCGCAGCAAACTTTCCTCGAATAATCGTTTGCGGCGTAATCGTCGTGATAAAAAGCAGCTCATCGCTGCCCTCGTTGCGTTCGCGCGAGAACCTGAAGCCTGAATAGATCGGAATTATCGCGAAACTGGCGAGAAACAGCACACCGTAAAGGAACATCAGGGTTTCCTGACCGGCATTACTGTAGCGTGTTTGTTGATCGGCCAACGACAGGCTGAGCACGACACACTGAAAACCTAAGAATAGAATGAGCACGCCCCAGAAGAATTTGCCGCGCACGATCTGGCGCAGCTCCTTGACGATGATCGGGTTGACCCAGCCGTCGAGCCGGTCAAGAATATTGGCTATGGCTGTCATTGTACTTCACCCCTGGTAATGTTCATGAATACTGACTCAAGATTCTGCTGGCGGAACCGGAATTCGATAATCTTTCTGTCGGCCGCCACGATTTCTTTCAGCAGTGCAAAAGCGTCTTCGTCGTTGCCGGCAAAGTCGAACTCGACACTTTTGCCGTTAACCACAAGATTTTCGACACCAGGCAGCAGAATCATGAAATTTGAAAACTCTTCGAGGCTCCCAACTGGCCTTATTATCAGGCGACGATGCGAGACTTCGGCTTCGGTAATTTCTTCGATCGAACCAAACTTGAGCATGGCGCCCTGCTCGATGATCAGCGTCGAAGTGCAAATTTCGGAAAGCTCACTGAGAATATGCGAACTGATGAGAATACCTTTGCCCTGACGACTCAGCACGCGCAACAGTTCACGCAGTTCTATGCGGGCGCGCGGATCGAGACCGGCTGCCGGCTCATCCATAAGAATAAAGGACGGGTCATGAATCAGAGCCCGGGCAATGCTCACCCTTTGCTTCATACCTTTCGACAGTGCAGAAAGCAGCTTTTCTCGAATATTAATAAGATTGGTGAATTCCATCAGATCGTGCACCAGCCCGCGCCGCCGCGCCGGTTTTATCGCGTAAGCTCTGGCAAAAAAGTCGATATACTCGAATACAGTCATGTCATCCTGCGTCGGCAGAGTGTCAGGTACAAACCCTATTTTCTCACGCGCCATCTCAGGATGGCTGACGATCGAATGTCCATCGAGCTCGATACTGCCGGCACTCGGTTCCTCGATGCTGGCCATCATGCGTAGAGTCGTAGTTTTACCAGCGCCGTTGGGGCCGACGAAACCGGTAATATCGCCGCCATTAAGCTGAAAATTCAGGCGCTTTACCGCATGGGTATCGCCAAAATTCTTACTGAGGTTTTTGACGCTTAAAATCATGGCTGCGCCTCCTCTTTGAGAATACCTATAACGTAAGACTCTTCTGTCTTTTCGGCTGAACTGTCGAGTGCCTGCACCAGAAATGGCGAGGTTTTTATTTTGGCAATGTAGCCTCCAGCCATCAGATAGCGCTCAGGCGACTTGTCAAAATCGCGCAACCGCTTGAACCATGGTCCATTGAAGGTCTCCGCCATTGCGCCCGCCTTTTTCCCGGCGAAACGGCCTGTAGCTGTCAGCACAGCCTGGCGCCCGGCACCGATATTAGATCCAACAAAGATTCTGCCATCGCTCACCGCCAGGGTGATGCTTTCGATATCTGAACCAAGGCCGTTCAGCAGTTGCAGATAGCCGTCCTGCCAGCTCAACCCGACGCGTTCACGTCTGGTCTGCAGGGCGCGCAAATGCATGCTGCGCTCTACTTTTGGCTTGATCCAGCCAGTCGCCAGATGCTGATCTTCATCGAGCACGATAAAGCGACCGCCATCGGCATTTCTGCCGTAATTGCTGCCATAGGTGTAGACTTCGGTCTGGTTGTCGAAGCGCAGTCCTTCCGGGCGGGAAGACGACGAAAACAGCGAGTAATTGGCGAGAGTCACTGCCCGATTGTTGCGCTCGTCGAGCAAAGTCAGCGCCTGCCGTTTTACCCGCAGCGTCGAACTCTCAAAAACGAGGTAATAGCCATAAATGAACATGCAGCAGATTGCCGAGGCCACCGGAACGGTAAGAAACACCAGAATCTTGCGCCCGAGACGATGCAGCACAAATACGTTAACCGGGCCGATAAGAAAGGCAAATATATAAACGATCACCATTAACCAGCGGGTCGAGAGCGTCTCGGTCTCTTCATAGGCAAAGCGCAGCGGCGAATCGCCTCTAAATTCATAGCTGGCAAACGCATCGCTGAGATAATTCGGAAATACCAGACCGGAAGGGCTCGACATCGACTTGATCAGATCAGCTTCAGCTTCGATCAATCGACCGAAACCACCCTCGTAAACTTTCAGATTGAATGGTTGATCAACGCGGTTCTGAGGTATTTGCACAAAATCATCAGGCACCTCGATACTGCCCATGGTCAAAAGACTGCCACCGGCGCGAACATAATCAAAAACGGCCCGGCGCACGGGATCTGGCATATCGTTGATACTGCCGGCATAGAAAACCAGCATATGAAACTGCGAGTAACCTAGCCAGTTTTGATAAAGCTGAGCAAGGCTTCCCTCAAACTGGTTCATTTCGACATTAAGAGAATTACCTGCACCGGAGCCCCCGAAAGCAGCTTCGAAATCAGTGCGCGAAATCCGCGAATCGACAAGTATCTGCTTGCGATGGTAATAACCCCGGTTACAGCGAAAATCGCGATGTAAGCTCTGTTCGCGCAGCGGCACGCCATCGAGTTCGACCCGCATGCCCGACGAATAGAAATCCATGATCGGTATCATTAAAGACTCTTCGCGAACTTCGCCAGCTGCGATCTTGAACCCGCGGGAAACTTCTTCAAGGGTTCTCGAATACTGTGCGCGCATTGAAAGCCTGACGTCACGCTCGCGGTTGGAACTGTTAGTTATTATTACCCGGCAGAATGCGTAACCGAAAAAGCTCTTCGGTTCAAGATCCGGCATGGCAGTAATGCGAACGCCATCGTAATCTATCGTCTGCGCCTGAACGCCAGAAACAGTCCAGAACACGACAAAAAGGAGGCATAAAATATGACGCAGTCTGATCACTTGCCTGCTGCCTCCACCACCAGCTCGTCTGCCAGACCAAGGTCGGTCTCTTTAACTGTTTTGACGATCTCTTCAAGCAGAGTTGCTGTGGTAAGTCCCTCGAATCTTGCCTTGTAGTTGAGAAGAACGCGATGATTGAGCGCCGGTACCAGCACTTCACGAACATCTTCGAAGCCGACCGAAGGCCGGCCAGCCAGTAATGCAACGCCACGCGCCGTTTCGGCAACCGCGATAGCAGCACGCGGAGAAGCGCCATATTGCACGAATTCCTGCACCTGACGACTGGAAGCCTTTGAGCCCGGGCTGGTTGCGTTTACCAGACGCGCAATATATTCGGCAACCGGGCCGGGCAGGTATATACGGTTCATTACATCGAACAGGCTTTCGAGCTCTTCGGCCGAGACATTGAACGAAGCTGTTGGCGGCTCACCATGCCGGCGCGAAAAGATGATCTCACGTAAAGTTTCAACGTCGGCAGACTTGACTTCGAGTTTGAAGACAAAACGGTCGAGTTGAGCTTCTGGCAAAGGATAAGTGCCTTCGAGTTCGATGGGGTTCTGCGAGGCCAGCACGAAAAACGGCAACGGCAGCTTGCGAGTTGTGCCGAGCAGCGTCACCGATCTTTCCTGCATAGCTTCGAGCAGAGCAGACTGGGTTTTGGGCGAAGCGCGGTTGATTTCGTCAGCCAGCAGAATGTTGGTAAAAATCGGGCCGGGCTGAAAAACCATTTCGCGCTGGCCGGCCTGATTCTGCTGAAGAATGTGGGCACCGAGAATATCACCAGGCATCAGATCTGGGGTGAACTGAACCCGGCTGAATTTCAGACTGAGCAGTTCGCCGAGCGTTCGAATCAGAGCAGTCTTGCCAACTCCCGGCAGACCTTCGAGCAGGATGTGGCCGCGGCTTAATATGCCGATCAGCACCATTCGATGCAGGTCAGAACGACCAATAAGAATACGGTCGAGTTCCTTGAGAATTTTGTGAGCTTTGGCGCTGGCCGCTGCAAGTTCAGACTGAGATACCAGTGTTTGCTGTTTCATTTCTGTCTCCGCTCGGTTGGAACTTTTCTTTCAAAATATCTTTTTACGGCACTACGGTGCTTCGGCAAGATTACATCAGATTCACCGCCGCTTTTGTCTGATTTCTGCCAGTCGACCGGCCCAGAAGAGCCCTGCCCTTCTGCCGTGTCGATTTGCGGCGCCGAGATTGCCATGCCGATTGCCACCGAATCTTCGAGATCGGTTGAGGCAGGAGTCGGCAAAGCCTCATCCTTGAATTTAAGACTGTGTTCTGAGCTCTGACGGTTGAAATTCAGAGGGGCAGTGCCACCATCACGACCAGCCTGGCCGCTGGGGCTGCCAGATTGAGGGTCTACAACCATTATCCCTGGCTGACCATCCTGCGAACCGGAACCTGAACCGCCCTCTCCCTGCTGTTCACCAGACTCTCCGCTTGCGTCACCGCCTTCGTCAGCCGGTGCAATCACTAGATCCGCACCGGAACCTGGAGCGAGATCGGCCTCGGTAGCCGGTCGCAGGCGTCCTTCCTGCTTGAGCTTCTCGTAGGTTTTGCGATCGAGCAGGCGGGCCTTAACCAGCTTTTCAGCGGCAGCACGCATTTCTTCAGCACGCTGCTGCATGTATTCCTGCAATTGTTGCGCAGCTTCAGTGGCAGCTTCTGCTGATCCTTCGCCACCTTCACCGGCCTGCTGCATTTTATTTTCGAGCGAATCTCCACCTGGCTGCTTCATGCTGGCAGCGTCCAGGCCGCATTCTTCGAGTTTATCACGCAGAGCGTCAAGAGCCTGCTTCATCTTTTCCTGGCTGTCAGCGTTTTTCAGCTGATCTGCCAGGCTTTGCAAAGTCTGCAGGTTTTCCTGTTCTGACAGCATTTTTTCGGCACCAGCAGCACTGTCTTTGCGCATTTTTTCCTGAAGCTGATCGAAAGCTTCGAAAGTCTTTGATGGGTCATTGCGGTCAGAAGCACTGATAATCTGGTCTATGGTCTCTTTAAGTTCATCTGCTTTCTTCTCATCGATTAAACCGGCTTCTTCAAGAGCTTCAACCTGAGTCATGGCGTTCTGCTGCATTTCCTGGAGATCGAGTCGCGGATCACGGTCTCCGGTTGCCTGACGAACCGGAATAACGACACTTAGTGCCAGAAAGAGCAGTGAAACCAGCAATGCCGGCAGTCGCCGGTTCAGCTTGAGCTGCAGACGAGGAGACTTCAGCAAACCCTGCCGATTTTTCCAGGAATGGTCGCCGGTTTCGAATTCGGCCAACAACATGCCACCACTCGCATTATGGCTGTCGATCAGTGCCATGGCACGCTCGTCAGCCAGCTGACTGCGAAAGGCTACGGCGAGAGCAACCAGCAGGCAGACCGGAATTCCTGCCAGGCTGAAGCCGACGAAATCGATACTGGCAAGGCGAAGCTGGCGCATGAGCAGAAAGAGAAAACCAGCGATGAAATTGTAGAAAGTCATGAAACGCAAAGCCAGCAACAAAGAATAAGACAAAAGATAACGCATTCTCAGAGTTTTAAGTGCCGTTAAACTGTCTTCTGAAGCCTTCATGATGTTGCAAGATCCTGTTTAATATGCTGCATGTCTGCGTTAATTCCTGCAAAATTCGTCAGAGCTGACTCGCCAACCCTTATACAGTTTACCGCAACGCCGGCAGAGGCGCCATATTTGTTTTAGTTCTTTTTTGCCCGGAGTTCTGCTAAATTAGAGTTATGGAAATAAAACAGGTGACAATTGAGCTCAACGAAGAAACCATTCGCAGACTCGAAGAAAAGGCTTTGCAATCAGGCAGAAAGCCAGAAACTCTGGCGGCCGATCTGGTGGAAACGGGGTTAAAAAAAGACGTTCCCCCATCTTCACCAGGCTTGCCCGGTGTTACCATGCTGAAAGACTCATTCGAACCGGTTCTACAGGTCACAGATAAAACGGGCGGTGATATTGGCCTGATCAAGGCCTCGACCACCACTTTATCTGGCCCGGCAAAGACCGAACTGCCACCGGAGAGACTGCAGCGCAAGGCTGAAATTGAGGCAAAAATGCACGAACTTTCGCTGGTTATCGAAACTGCTGAAGAGGCTGACAAAGAAAAATATGCCATGCAGTATGCGATTCTGGCGGCTGAACTCGATGCGTTGATCTGATCAGCGTATCACTCCGGTGCGACGCCTTGATTTCCGACCTTTTGAATGCTGTGATAAAGCTTCCATGAGCGATTCTTTGCGACTGACTGCATCATTATCGCGAACTGGATCAAAAGGGGTCGCATAGCGGCCGCTGGTCTGCACCTGCCGCCATGGGTGTTCTTCATGTTCAAGCTTGCTGCGCAGGTCGATAATGTGTCTGGCAAGTTCGTCGTTGCAGCGTGAACAGATGCTGCCATTATCGATCGGAGTCGAACAGAACCGGCATGGATAAGAAACCGACAGATCGAGTCGGCGAAACGTGCCTTCTTCGGCAAAGTCGAGCAGAACTCTCTCGGACACACCACAAATCTGGCCAACTTCTTTGAGCTGCAGCCCGGGCCTTGCCTTAACCAGACCAATCGCATCATTGAGCTGTTGCTGTCGGGCAGCGCGACAGACCGGGCAAACGCGACCCGCGAACTTGACATAGAGCTTTCCGCAATCAGGACATGACTTTACTTCAGGCATGCGCCACTCCTCAACAACCCGTCTGTGTACACCGTTATTTTTGAATTATACCCAAAAAAAGCCGCAATGCCAAATTTTCTGCACATAATTAACAATTTGAGGGCTTGTTAAAATCGGCGGGCAGTGACATAATTGGCAACAGAAAGCCATGCAAGGAGAAAATGATGCCCAGACGTAACAGATACAAACAGCTGTGCGAGGCTTATGACCGCGGAGTGTCAGAGTGCGATCAGTATCGCCGGGAATGCTACGAGTTCGTTCATGAGCTGCGCAATTCAATAATCGAAAGTCTTAACTGCGTCGAAACCAAGGTATTCATGTTCCCGCCCAGCAGCGGATTCGTCTACAAAAGTCAGATGATTCAGGGCGATGCGCTCGACACCGAGTTTGGCGAAAACGGCACTGCTGCCATAGGTTTTGCCATTAATGTCAATGGCGAAGATCTCGAAGAAAAGTTTTTCACCTTTATGGTGGTATTCAAGAAGACCGGCTCAAAAATCCGCTTCAGCATCGATGACGAAAAAGAATTCGTCAACAGCAATGAAGGAGTCAACGACTTCTGCGATTACCTGTTCGAAGTTGCCAGGCGCAATCTGCTCGGACGACTTTCCAACTTTTTACAGTCTCCCGGAGAAGAAAGCAAACCAATCGGCTTCAAGGTGCAAAGCAAGTAATCAGTGAAACACCTTGAACGGCCCGTTCGCATTGGCCGGGGGCGGAGTAAGTGACCGGTTAAAAGTCGCCCGTGGCCGATTGTCCTTGCGTCTGTTCGGCTTTTCGTAGCGAACCGGCTCGCGCGAAACCACAACTTCTTTTTTCTTGCGCTCTACTGTAAGCGTGTCAGGCGGTCGCCCATTTTCTTCAAGATCGAGTATGGTCTCGATGCTGCGCGGCGGATTGCCGGTGTCAAGCCAGTCCCAACCCTGCTGCGCAAGCCAGGCTAGTCTGGTGTTGTCCTGATAATAGCCTTCATCTATTTTGTCGCCCCAGTAATAACCAAGCGCCATGCGAACATCGCCGGTCACCTCGGCAATCACGCCCAGGCGGTAAAAAGCCCAGGTCACCTTCTCCATATCAACTTCGGTGAGCTTGCTCTCCTGGTTGAAAATCATCGAATAAAGCTCATGCGCCTTCTTGAAATTTTTCTTCGACAGCGCATATTCTGCCTGGCTCTTGTATTTGGCATAGCTGTAACCGCCACAACACCCGGAAACAGACAATATCACCAGAGCCAGCATCAGAAATGCCGGCAAAAACATCAATCTGCGCCTGTTTACGGCTCTTTTATCAGGGTGTTGCATTTATTGCACTCAATGGCTTCCAGAAACGATCCGGCCCTACCAGGGCAGGAGGATAAATACGTGCCGACCACTCAAAATCGACGGCCTGAGCGGCAGGATCTTTGAAAAGCATGTTCACCAGCATGCTGCCAGCATCATATTCGAGAGAAAAATCGGCAAGATACTCGGCGGCAAATCTTTGTTTGCGGCCACCAGACTCAGTTCTGACAAATACCTTGCCGGTTGCCAGGTCTTCGACAGCGTAATCGACCACCTTGCCACCATGCGTCTGCACCTTGAATTCAGTAGTGCCTTTCCAGATCTTTCCACTCTCAGGCACCAGCACGATGCGCTCGCTATCTGATCTCGCAATGTCGTTGCGCATCGTTGAAACGATCCAGGCGGCCTGATTCGCGGCAACGGCATTAAAACTGCCACGATGAACGTTCGAAGCGCCGCGTGTCATCGCGATGATTACGCCACCAGCGATAACCACCACTATACCAACGGCAAACACCAGTTCGGTAAAGGTAAAAGCTCTTTTCACAATCAGTTCCCGCTTACGAAAGTCGAAAGTTCATAATTTTTGATCTCTTCGCCAACCTGTTCCTTGCTTTTATAGTTGAGCTCAAGCGACATGATCTTGCCGGTTTCAGCACGTGGAGCCGGTGGATACCGCTTGACACTGATTTTACCATCCAGATCGAGATATTCGGGGAAACTCCCGACCTGCACCTCGACCTTTATCGCATTGCCAATGCTTATCAGCTTTCCACTCTCTGCTTTGACCGGATAGCTGCCATCAGCAGGAAACCAGCCTTTATTTTCGATCTGTTCGAGAATCTCGACCGCCAGCTGACTGACCCTGATTTCATCTGCAGACAAAGTGACCTGTTTATGAGACGTGCCCATCAGGCCCCATAGCGGCACCATTGCCGCCACCATTATGCCGCTGGCAATAAGTATTTCGAGCAGACTCAGGCCGCGCCTTCTCATATATCGCCTCCGGCCGGCCCGATTACGACGCCGACATATTTGCTGGTAAACGCCGGGTTGACCGGGTCGAGATTGATATTGTAGGTAAGACTGCCGCCACCGGCGATGTTGGCCGGATTAAGCGTGTTGGCAGCTATGCCCCCAACCAGATTTATC
>Ga0123335_1004158_pt1 | contig 19128 bp, 19 predicted proteins | sample BiotimSIPDNA_2_FD_89707 | JGI IMG/M metagenome (GOLD analysis project Ga0123335, IMG submission 89707) | Anaerobic biogas reactor microbial communites from Washington, USA - Biogas_R2 time_0 SIP DNA | ecosystem: Engineered > Bioreactor > Anaerobic > Unclassified | place: Washington, USA...
AAAGACCTAAATACGACTCACTGATTAATCCCGACTTCCCGTCGGGATACCAACTGAGCTAATTGTTCAAAGACCTAAACACGACCCACTGATTAATCCCGACTTCCCGTCGGGACACCAACTAAGCTGATTGTGCAAACAACTGTTAATTATTACTAACGAGTCTATAAAATAATATTCCGATACATGCTCAGGCAAAGTGAAACACAGAAAACATTCATGGAATACGGTTTGCCTTTTTAATATTAGAATCTGTATGAAAAGTTGTCGGGGGTAAAATGTTTGGAAAACCAATATCATTATTTAAAATTCTGGGATTTGAACTGAAAATAGACCTAAGCTGGATAATAATTGCAGTTTTAATAACATGGTCACTTGCTGAAGGCGTTTTTCCACTTCATAATAAATCGCTTTCCAAGTTCATTTATTGGATAATGGGTGCAGCAGGCGCGATAGGCCTCTTTCTTTCGGTAATATTTCATGAGTTATCACATTCTGTTGTAGCCAGAAAATTTGGGCTGCCAATGAAAGGTATAACGCTTTTTATTTTCGGCGGGGTTGCAGAAATGGATGAAGAACCTCCAAATCCGAAAGCTGAATTTTATATGGCCATTGCAGGACCATTAGCTTCAATTTTTCTTGGATTGTTTTTGTTAGCATTAAACTATCTTGGAAATTTATGGACCTGGAATGTATCTGTAAAAATGGTTTTATCATATCTTGGTACAATTAACTTTATTCTGGCAGGATTCAATCTTATACCAGCATTCCCTCTTGATGGTGGAAGAGTTTTGCGATCGTTTTTGTGGCATCGAAAAAAAAACTTAAGATCAGCTACACGAATAGCATCAGGCATCGGTATTGGTTTTGGTACATTTCTTATTTTTTTGGGAGTTTTCCTGGTTTTAGCAGGTGGAATGATTGGAGGTATCTGGTGGGTAATGATAGGAATATTTCTTAGAAATGCTTCTAAAATGTCTTACCAGAGTATACTTATTAAAACTGCTCTTGAGGGAGAACCGATACAACGTTTTATGAAAGAAAATCCGATTGCAGTATCACCTTCTACAACTATTGAAGATCTGGTTGAGAAATATATTTACAAATATCACTTCAAAATGTATCCTGTTATGAAAGGCTCAAATCTGTCTGGATGTGTTAATCTGGAGGATATAAAAACAGTTCCAAGAAGTGACTGGAGAGAGAATACGGTCGATAAATTAATGAAACCATGTACTAATGATAATACGATAAAAATTACAGATAATTCTGTTAAAGCGATTTCTGTCATGAGTAGAACCGGTAACGCTACACTTTTGGTAGTGGATAAAAAAGGGAATCTGGCAGGAATGGTTACTCTTAAAGACCTTTTAAAATTTCTTTCAATCAAATTAAATCTTGGAGAAATGGAAGAATAATACTCACCATAAACAGTAACCCGATAAAAGCATTAATTGACAATCGGCTTGACGGTAAGGTGTTAACCCAATTTATTTGAATGGCAGCCCAAGGATTATGGCAGGTGTTTATGTAGTCGATTAGTAATTGAAATTATCCAGCGCTGAAGCAATTGTCATATAATTGGTAGTTAATAATACTTTAAACTGTCGAAAATAAGTTGCATGAATTTTGCATTAACAGTTTCGGATATTGTTATACAGATATTTAATTGCAGGTTAATGCATAATGGAATCCTTTTATGAGAACTTCAGGAACAGTACCTTTAATTCTGAGCCGGTTCGATACTTTTCAGACATTTATGAATCTTGTAGAGCTGGTTTTATAAATGAAATAGGCCATATCGCACATTTTTACTCAAGAATAAAAATAAATTACTGTTCATTGCATTGTTTTTATGGAGATAATCTTTTAATCGATTATGCATGTCTATACCCGGCTGAACCAAAAAATCTTATTATACTTACTTCTGGAGTCCATGGTATTGAAGGCTTTACGGGTAGTGCAGTACAACGAATGTTTATTCGAGAAATTATTCAAAAAATTGATACCCGAAAAACAGGCTGTCTAATAATACACGGTATTAATCCCTGGGGTATGAAACATTTCAGAAGAGTTACTGTTAACAATGTAGATTTGAATCGTAATTTTGACACATCAATAAAATTATTTACAAAGTTCAATTGCGGTTATGCAAAGCTGAACAAATTGCTGAACCCAAACAGTAAGGTAAATAAAACGAATGCACACTTCGGTTATTTTATACTTGCAGCAATATTCAACCTTATTAATTGTAAAAAAAGCTTGTTGCGACAGGCAATGCTTGAGGGACAATACAGTTTTCCAAAAGGAATTTATTTTGGAGGAAACAGTTTTGAATGCCAAAAAGATATACTGCAAAAACTGATAATAGAGAAAGTTAAAAATTACGAAAAAATACTTTTTATTGATCTCCACACCGGATATGGACCATGGGGAAAACTTCAGATTTTTGGGACAAAAACAAAAAATAAATCTTACAAAGACTACATCAGCTCTGTTTTTAAAAATCAAAAAATAGATTGGCCAGAGGATAAAAAATTCTTCAGCAATAAAGGAGATTTGTGTGTTTTGGTCTCAGATATTGTAAAAGATAAGGTTTTAATTCCTGTTTGTTTTGAGTATGGTACAATGAAAAATGATACGGTATTTGGATTACTGAAATCATTGCATACAGTTATTCTTGAGAATCAGGGTTTTCATAATGGATATACAGATAACAGACTGAAAAGAAGAGTGAAGAAATTATACCGGGAACTGTTTTATCCATCGAGTGCAGAATGGAAACAGAAAATAATAGAACAGAGCAGAAACGTGCTTTCAGATTCCTGCGGTAATTTGGAACTTCTGTTCTGAACGTATGTCGTAATCTCGATAAAAAAACAGGTGATAATTATCAAATGAATGCGTATTGACAAAACAAAAAACATTACAGATCTATAAGCCAATTCGAGTCTGACTGATAGTACCTGCCCGATTTTTGAGAGTATATAAGAGTGAAATCTGGGTAAAACTGATTAACATATTGTAAAAAGCAGGCTGAAATTACTCGGGTTTAAAATGTTATTGTAATATAAACTTACGAGCCATCATGAAAGGGCTGCCCGGTTTATCACATAAAAGAATAATATATTGTCCAGAAGTAAAATGCTTATTGTTAAGCGGTACAAAGGAACTGCTTCTTGGAGAATTTATTTCATACTGAAAAACACGTTGACCGTTTAGGTTGAATATTTCAATTCGTGATGGAAGAAAATTGTTTGCTTTAATTAACAAGCCCTGGTTTGATTGAATAATATCAAAAATATGATGCTTGCGTTTGATGTTTAAGTCTTTTCTTACACTCGAAGTTATTAACGATATGATGTCGTCATCAGGAAGTAAACCGTCTTTGAGTTTTAAACAAATATTATCAAGTAAAAACGTCCCGTTTTTTCCGGGACCAATAACCTCCCAGCGGAACTTGCTGCATTGTTTCAGATCTGGACTATTGTCAATTGAAGACCAGTTTGGTGGATTAAGATCTTCAAGATTAACTTTTCTTTTAATCCAGGTTGATGATCCTGGTAGAGTAATATAACTGTAAGCCAAATTTTTAATATTTTCGGTAGGTAAAACAAAATTAAATGAGTCAATATTTCCGGTTGTTTTGTAATCAAAAATTATACTTTCAAAATTTGAAAGATTTATTGTACCGGATTTTCTTAGTGTGGTTTCAATTCCAGCAATCTGATCCACATTAAAGTTAATCTGAATTGCATGTCCGGGATTCCCCACGCCGGCAACTATAAAATCATTAACACTTAGTGGTGAAATATCGGATTTACCACCAGTATTTGTATCAGAAAAACAAGTCCAGGATCCACCTAAATTGTTGAATATTGAACCTTCTTCAAAATTCTGGAATTGAATGATATCGCCAGGTTTAATAATATTATTTTTTTGAGAGCAAAACAGATTAAAAGACAACCTTAATGAATTGAGGGAAATGGATGAATCTAGATCAGGAGAATGCAAATGTGCAAAGACAGTTTCACTGGTGCTCCAGTTTGACCCGCTCCAGAATGTTTTAACAACGGAATCATAACCTTTTAAGGTGTCGAGGTTTCCGGTTGTTTTTCCATTTAAAACCAGTTCCCAATTGATTTTCCGATCAAATTGGGCCTCAAAAAATATCTTGTCCGAAGATTTTGTATACAGGAAATTCTGGTTGGATTTTAAAGGAGACAGGAGTTTAACTGGTTGAGCGAATAAAGAAAAACTCATTGCTATCAGCACAGAAAAAAACTGATTTAACCTTGAACACTGGTACTTTCTTTTGCAAAAAATCATTTGCATCCTTTAAAAGTAGTAACATGATTAACCTTTTAGTATCACATTGAATAAAAATGGTTCATTTGAATAATCTGAGATATTCATGTACTGCAAAGTTTGCCTGGTCAATAGTTTTATTTTCGATCTCTTTTCGAACCGGTTCAATTGCATTTACTCTTGTAGAAAGGGATCGTATACCTGTTCCAATTAGCAAAAGAGCTGTAGCGGGATCTGAGGCTGATTCACCGCAGATTGTTATTTCTTTTGCATGGGCATTGGCGGTTTGCACCAATTGTTTAACCATTTTTAGAAGAATAGGAAGTGATGCTCTGCGGTATTCGTCAAGGTTGCGATTTTCCCTGTCTGCTGCAAAAGCAAATTGAATGAGATCGTTTGTGCCTACACTTAAAAAGTCAAGTTTTTCAATGAATAGAGGAAGCGCCCATAAAACAGATGGAATTTCTACCATTATTCCTAGTTTGATTCGTGATGGATCGAGGCGTTCATGAATACGAATATCATTAATCATACTAATTATAAAATCAAGTTCCTGAACAATGGATATAAATGGAATTAAAACTTTAACTACACCAAATTTACTGGACATCAATATGCTTCTGAGATGATCATGTAACAGTTTCGAATTGTTCAAGAGGTATCTTATTCCACGAGTACCAAGCTGAGGGTTATCTTCCTGTGAAAACTGTAAATAGGATAATGTTTTGTCTGCACCAAGATCAAGTAACCGGATCGTAACAGGGTGCCCCTCTGCACTCTCATGAATTTTTTTATAAAAGGAAACCTCTTCTTCAACAGAAGGTTTTTTATCTAACGACATGTAATAAATTTCTGTTCTAAGAAGCCCAACACCTTCAGCACCTTGCGCAACTGCTTCCCGGACTTCGCCGGGGGTATTCGCATTTGCCTCAATATGTACTCGAACTCCATCCCTGGTAAGACATATATATCTGTATTTAAATGTTCTAATTTTGTTATCAAAGTGATTTCGTTTTTTTCGGTAAGAGGTAATTTCAGATGATGATGGATTGATAATTACCTTCCCCTCAAAACCATCAATAATCAGAGTGCTTTCTGAATGGACCAATGATGTTATTCCTGGAATGTTGATAACGGCAGGAATTCCAAATGAACGTGTAATAATTGCCACATGAGATACAGCACTGGCTTCTTCTATAATAACACCTGCAATTTTTCTGAATTCAAGAAGGGCGATATCGGAAGGAAGCAGATGTTCTGCAATCAGAATAGGATTCCCTTTTCTTATAAGAGGTCTGACACGCACATGCTCTATCTCTAGAAGATTCCTTAACAGACGCTGGTAAACATCTTGTATATCAAGCAAGCGGGTTTTAACAGTTTCATTTTCAATATTTGAAAAACTTTGTTCAATATCGCTAATCTTGATAGAAAGTATATGTTCAACATTTAATCGTTCGTTTTTTACTGTATCCCTGATGCTCTGAAGAAAGGATTCATCGGAAAGAAGAAGTATGTGTGCATTGAAAATATCTGCTATATCTTTTTTACCGCTTTCAACACCTGCTTTTTGAAGACTGTATAATTGCTCTTTACTTTTCTGAACAGAGTTTTGAAGTCGGTTTAGTTCTACATTAAGATTTTCGACTGGGAAAGTATTATTTCTAAGTGATTCTAAATCGATTTGTTTGAATCGGAATGATTTTCCTATTGCTATTCCGGGTGCTAATGAAATTCCGGACAATTCAATTCTCGGATTGTAATTATGATTTTTCGATTTCGTCATCTGCATCCTCAAGAAGTTTTCTGATTATATGCAGTAATTCATTTAGATCAAATGGTTTTGTAACATAATCGTCAGCTTTCAGAATTGATTTTCCAATCAATTTATCCCTTTCGGTACTTTTTGCTGTGAGCATCAATATTTTAAAAGCATTTCCTGCAGGGTGATCTTTAATAATTTTAAGCATCTCCCAGCCATCAAGATCAGGCATAATTACATCAAGAATAATAAGATCCGGCTTTTCATCAAACACTTTTTCCAACGCTTCTTTGCCGCTGATATATGATAAAACATTATAACCTCTTATTGTGAGATTAAATTCAAGAACTTCCAATATATCAGGATCGTCATCTATTACAATTATTTTATAGGATTTCATTTTAAAACCGGAATAATTTAAAACTATTACAATTTTAATACCGAATTATTTCATCATGCCTTTTTTAATAAAAAAGTTTCATATCCATGAAATACTACGGGCAAAAACCGGTATCATTTCCACTTAAAAGTTGAAGCGCTTTAAAAAATAGAAATTAAAGTGGTGTTTTTGATTTATACCCCGGTTTTTCTTTAACATACTTTGGAATAGCGTATCCTGGCATTTTGAGACGAAGTTCCTTTATGAGATTTTTCCCTTTCTTTTCAGATACTTCAAAAAGGCCAGCCCCATTAACCCTGTCTAATTGGTGAAGATAGTAAGGCAATACCCCGTGATCTATCAATGCCTGGGACAAGTTTTTAAGCGATTCAAAAGAATCATTAATTCCTTTTAGCAGAACGGATTGATTTAATAGGACAATATGCCTGCGTTTTAACTTATCCAGAGCATTACTGCAATCTTCCTGTAATTCCTTCGCATGGTTAGCATGAATAACAACAATAACATTTACCTTTTTTTTTGTTTCCGAAATAATTTCCAAAAGCTCATCATTAATCAAATCCGGCATCACTACCGGAACCCGTGTATGGAATCGAATCGTTTTAACCGAAGAAAACTTCTTTATCGTATTAATAATAATGCTGACTTTTGAGGGATCCAGGCAAAAAGGGTCTCCACCGCTTAGAATAACTTCTTGAGTTTCAGTATTCTTTGAAAGGTAGTTTTGAATGGATGCATTAAGACAGGTAAAATCAATGGAATTAAAAGGAAATTTTTGTCTGAAACAGTATCTGCAATGAATCGCACAAGCAGAAGTTGAGATAAGAAGTACCCTGCCCATGTATTTACAAATGATTCCAGGGTAAACAGATGCATCCTTATCTCCAACAGGATCATCATTAAATCCTTCTGATGACACATTTTGGGCCATTCGTGGAATTATCTGCAAAAGAAGTGGATCAAACCAGTTCTTTTTTTCCATTTTCATGACATAACTTGAGCTTACTAAAAATGGGAAAGAGGGTGATTCATCAATATTATATGGTACAGAACTGCTATCCAATAAAAGAAAAGAGAGTAAATCATCTATTTTTCTGAAAAATTTTGACATTATTATAACTTGTGAACCTCAGTTTTTGGGCTGATGTGAAATAAAATAATTTTGAAAAAAGAGAGTCGAACTTTTAAAATTATTGAGAATATTCAAACCGTACTTTATTTTATGCATTGAAAATACTTATCTGAACCAGGCATACCTTAATCATTTTTTAATATTTGGCTGATTAGTCTGATTTTACAGCCGTAAGGATGTAAGAAATTTCCTGATCAGAAGAGGGTTATTTTTAAAACCTGTCAGGTTCAGCTTTTTATAAATTGATAAACCAAAGGAGAATAAACGATATGGGAACCGTTGATACAAGCCAATTCAGGAAAAAACTAAAAGTAATCATTGATGATCAGCCCTGGATTATTGTCGATAACGATTTTGTAAAACCGGGAAAAGGCCAGGCTTTTAATAGAGTTAGGTTGAAAAATCTTCTTACAGGACGAACACTGGACAAGACATTCAAATCTGGAGAATCGTTACAGGAGGCAGAAATATCATCAGCAACAATGCAATATCTGTATAATGATGGCCAGAATTATACATTTATGGATGTTAAAAATTATGAACAGGTAGAAATTCCTAAGGAGAATATTGAAGAGGAAAGAAAATGGCTTCTTGAAAATACCGAATGTGAAGTGCAATTCTGGGGAGAAAGAGTGATCTCAGTTACACCGCCTATATTTATGGATCTGGAAGTAACATACACAGAACCTGTTGTAAAAGGAGATACTGCAACCAATGTCACTAAAAAAGCTACTCTTGAAACTGGTGCTGAAATTAATGTCCCGCCATTTATTGATATTGGCATGAAAATAAAGGTAGATACCCGTACCGGCGAATATTTGCAACGTTCAACAAACTGAGAATTTAACAGATTGTACAATTTGATTTTAATTTCCAGGGATGGTTGTTAAAAGATTATTTGACATGTGTGAGAACAAATTTGTGAGTGAAACAGGTAATTTGACGATTGAAGCAGCTGTTTTCAGGGCTGCTTGTCTGTCAAAAATCAGAGAATTTTTCAGAATCCGTCAAGTTATTGAAGTAGAAACACCGCTGCTTTCCAGAGGGTGTTCTGTTGATTGTCATCTGGATCTGTTTACATCCTGCTATCATCCTAATGGACATATTGACTCTGTGGAAAGTGAGCAGGTTTTTCTGCACTCGTCACCTGAATTCGGAATGAAACGCCTGCTTGCAAAAGGGTTTCCCGACATTTATCAAATATGTAAAGTTTTCAGGAATGGAGAATTCGGACGCATACATAATCCGGAATTTACAATACTTGAATGGTACAGGCGCCAGTTTGACATGTTCGAACTAATAGAGGAAGTTATTGAACTGTGTAGTGCGATTACAGATTCAAAAACAGTAAAGAAATGGTCATATATTCAATTATTCAAGGACTTTACCGGCATAGACCCACTAAAGACCAATTTTTCTGAACTTGCCGACTTATGTCGTTCAAAATCTTTAACCCCAATAACATGGGAAACGGTTACAGATGCTCTTCAGTTTGTAATGTCTGAAATAATTGAGCCTTTGCTTCCAGATGATACATTGTGTGTGGTTTATAATTTTCCAGCTCAACAGGCGATACTGTCTCAACTTGATGAAACTGATTCACGATTGGCAAAACGATTTGAAGTCTATTATAATAAAGTTGAACTTGCTAATGGTTTCCAGGAACTGACAGATCCGGAAGAAAATTTGAGAAGACTGAAAGAAGAGAACAGAAAACGTGAGAACCTTAAGAAAAAGCCGTTACCAATAGATATGAAATTTATTGATGCATTAAAGTCTGGTATGCCACCGTGTTCAGGAGTCGCCATGGGCGTGGACCGTCTGATTATGCTGGCCGGAAAATATAGTAAAATTAATGATGTAATAAGTTTTACCTGGGAAGCGATCTGAAAAACAATTAACGATATGTCTTCGCGGAAGCAGTATTATCGCAGTATGCGGTTTTGTGTCTGTAAACATCATGTTTAACTGATTATTTTATCCCGCAAACATAATAAAAACTACAATGGGCTTTCAATCCGTCGTAAGCATACTTTAATAGTGTGCTGAATCAGCTTTTACGGCACAATAGATTATCGGGCATTGTCAGCGAAGCAGATAGCGTTATAAAACCATTACAAATTTGGTGATTTATTTTGATGTTATACTCTTTCCAAATATAAAACCTTCTTCAAAGACTTTCCTGTTACCGTCCTGATCTCTGGTCAAAACAGATAATAAAGCTTCAATCCAGAGGTTTTGATCTATTTGAAGTTGTGATGCGAGTATACCAAGAAAATATGTATTAATGTAAATTGGATGTTTCAAATTTTTGACTTCTCCTAAAAATTGTGAGAAGTCAAGTCCGGTACTTTTCAGAAATGCTTTCATGCGTAAGGCTTCACCGGTGTCAAAAGAGACCAGAAAATCAGCATCATTTGGCTTAATTAGCGGAGAAAGAACTTTTTTACCAAATCGCAGGTGTGATTCTACAGAGCCGCCACGTTGAGCCATACCATGAATTTCTGACTTTTTAACGTTATATCCGGCTTTCATAGCTGCAATGCCGCAGATCTCCGAAGCCTTCAAGACACCCTGACCACCTGTGCCACAAAAGAGAATGTTTACAGTTTTATTGTTATTCATGAATCCTCAATGCTTTTGGTGAACAAACATGTACACAAAGATTACAGCCTGTACAAAGTTCAGTATTAACTTGAATGAAACCGTTTTCGGTTTTACTGATACCAGGACAGTCTATGGAAAGACATATCCCACATTTTTTACATTTGCTCTGATCGTATTGCGGAGCAGGTTTGCGATCTCTGTTCACAAGTCTGCATGGTTCGCGGGCGATAATTACCGAAAGAGAATCTTCTGAAAGCCTTTGTTTAATAAGATTTTCAAATTCTTTGTAGTTGTAGGGTGAAAGAACATCAACATTGTTGACACCACAACTGCTGACAAGATTTTCAAGCACCAGTTTATGTGCCTGTTTTCCTGTAATGTTTCTACCTGTTGCAGGGTGATCCTGGCCACCAGTCATGGCAGTTGTTGAGTTGTCCAGAATGATAATTACACCTTTAGCATCGTTGTAAACAGCATTAATCAATCCTGTGATACCTGAATGTATAAAAGTTGAATCACCTATTACACCTACGATCTTTTTGTTGTCTGGATGAGCCCGCCTGAGGCCTTCATGGATAGTAACACCTGCCCCCATACATACACAGGTATGAAGAGAGGACAGAGGCGGCGTAGCCCCAAGAGTGTAACAACCGATATCGCCCGATACATATGTTTTAAGTTTTCTCAATGCTGTAAATACAAACCTGTGCGGACAACCCTGACACAAAACCGGCTTTCTTGCTCCTGAAGGTTTTTCGACTTTTTTCTGTCCCTCAACAATAAGGGGGATATATTCAGGTTTTAATTCACCTGTTTTAAAAGAAGAGTCTTTACAGATAAAATCAATTCCAAGTTCCCTGACATGATTTTCAAGGAAAGGATCAAGCTCTTCAATTACTACGACCTTTTTGACACTTTTTGCAAAATCAATAATTTTCTTGTCACAGAAAGGATAAGTCAAACTGAGTTTCAGTACAGATGCATCAGGATAGTTTTCCTTGACATATAAATAAGACACTCCTGAAGTAATGAAACCGAGTCCTGAATCCAGTTTTTCAACTGTATTCAGAATGGTTTTTTCTGAATATTTTGAGAGATCTTCTATACGTTTCTCGACCTGAATGTGTCTCTTGTAGGCATTGCCAGGAACCATTACGTATTTTGAAATGTCAAGAGGTAAATTTTTTACTGGTATTTCTGTTCTTATGCCGCAATTAACATTTTCTTTCGAATGAGCAACGCGTGTAGTAAGCCGGATTATTACAGGAGTATCAAATTTTTCACTGATAAGGAAAGCTTCTTTTACACACTCGTAAGCTTCTGATGGGCTTGATGGTTCAATAAGCGGCAGCTTTGCATATATACTGACCCATCTTGTATCCTGCTCGTTTTGTGAAGAATGTAACCCGGGATCATCACAGACAACAATAATAAAACCGGCATTAATTCCAGTGTAGGCAGATGTCATAAGAGGGTCCATTGCTACATTAAGGCCTACATGCTTGCAGGCGTAAAGGCTGCGTGCACCACCGACAGCAGCGCCTAAAGCAACTTCAAAAGCCACCTTTTCATTTACAGACCATTGTGCATCTATTTCATCATAACCGGAAAGGTGTTGTACAATTTCTGTAGAAGGAGTTCCAGGATATGCACATGCTACCCTCAGACCGGATTCATAAGCACCTCTTCCAAGAGCTTCATCACCAGAAAGAAATAGTGTAGAAACTTCTTTTAAGGAAGATTTATCATTAATTTTTGAGTAAAAATTGTTTTTTTGCATAGATTGAGAAAATTAATTTCCGCAAAAATCTATTTCAAATGGAAGGGAACTTAAAATAATTAAATTCATACCTGACTTAAATCATCTCTGTATTAAAAATTACTGGTTACAGAATTGTTATACAGGTTCTTTAAACGGTAAAAGAACCAGATTTCCCTATTATTTAACTAAAAATTGTTTAAAAAATTCGGATTACGTTGAAATGGACCTTTTCATAATTTATAATTATCACATTTAGTATATTAATTTCATTATTCAAAGCACTTTCTGATCATTTATATTAGGCAACAACACTAAAGGAGGCAGTATGGAATCTTTTAAGGAAAAAGTTGAAAAACGTGCTTATGAACTCTATCTTGCACGAGGTGGAGTGGATGGCTATCATATACAGGATTGGAAGCAGGCAGAAAAAGAGATAAGAGAAGAAGAAGAAAGAAAAACAGCAGAAATTAAAAAGAGAGAAATAGAAGCAAATAAAGAAAAACAATCAGTTAAAGAAAAAGAAAAAGCAGAAGCCGTTTCTCCAAAACCTGAAGCACCTAAAAAACCTGCTTTTGAAAAAGCCTCTGTTCAGGAAAAACCAGAACCTGCAAAAAAACCAGAACCTTCTAAAACTGAAGAACCAAAAGCAAAAAAAGCACGTGTTTCCGGAAGCGGAACCAAAAAACGGACTCCAAAGAAAAAAAGCTCCTGAATCGTGTAAATGACGGGAGGATCATTTGCCTGGCACGTTATTGTCATGGAACTTAAGGCAGTGCAATTCTTTGGACAAAAAATCTGTATCTTGAATTAAAGTGGTTTTTCAAAAAATAATAAAGAAGCGATCTTCCTGTCTTTTGCAATTTTATTTCTGAAATGATAATTTTTACTGGCTTCATTTTTATCTCAAGTGATGTAAACAGAATAGAACCATATTTAAAAGCGCATTTGTTTTACCTAAATAAATCTTGTTTCTGAGCTTCTGATTTACCGTTCCTCTGTTAGTGTACCTTAAACATAACCAACAGATCCTAAACTGTAAAAACAGATATAATCGCGCCTGTAAAATCTGTGATTTTGGCTTTTTTTTGATTACTATTCGCAGCCATAAAACCATTTGTGCGAAATGTAACTTTGTGTTTTAGGTTATTTCCGTTTACGGGAAAAGGTTACAAACGAATCTTCAGATTCATCCAGGAAATGATTTTCAAAGCTAGATCTGAATTATAAGATTATTATATCAATAAACGTTAATTTCAGTTTTTCGGTAATTAAATTACTTTTACCTGTTTTTGAAAGGAAATTATGAGAATACCCCTTCCTCCCGGCGTAGGGGTTTAGAGTTCACAAGCAAAAAAAAGCTGCGCCGACAATCTTGCGCACTTAAAGAAACACTTGATTGCCGGTGTAATAGTTAGTTTTCAATATTATTAGCAAAGGTATAGACCTTATGAAATTAATTCTTTATGCTGGTTTCTGGTTTTTGTTAATTCTATCAGAATCAAGTGCATCAGGTGTATCCTCTCCTGTGCTGAGAACTACTCTTGAAGCAAGCTGGGATGAAAACTGGTTTGGGTCAGCTACAGTTTATGATCTTGATAGTGACGGGTCGATGGAGATAATTGCAGGAAGGCATAGTGTTCTTTACGTATGGGATAATGGGGGGAATATGCTCTGGAGGGCTCCAGTAGGAGAGAACTCTTCATCACCTGATGATCACGGTTCCGCAAGGCAATATGCTGCACCCGTAGTTGGTGATTTAGATGGAGATGGAAATGGTGAAATAGCAATTGCTTATTCAAACAAAGTAGCAGTTTACGATCATACCGGAAAAATAATGAATGGCTGGCCTCAGATTTTTCCAGGTTCAGATGGAGAAATCAGGTCGATTGCAGGTGCCGATCTGGATTGTAATGGTAAAATCGAAATCATGGCCGTAAAGACATCTGATGGACCGGTGACTGTTGTATGGGATATTTGGGGAAATGTTCTTGAAGGATGGCCTCAGGTTAAAGATTGTGAAGAGTGCTCAGATTATGGAGGGTATAATCAAAATATCGGCGCCGCAGATCTTGATGGTGATTCTGTTCCGGAAGTAATAAGTACTTATGACATTTGCCATATAGGAATAATGCATAATGACGGAACCCCTGTACCAGCTCATCAAATGTTTTCCTCTGCCGGACCATGGGTTTCGAGTGTTCCAATGTTTCATAATATTGATCTCGCAAACCAGGGATGGGGACCGGATGACAACGACAGGGATGAATTTACAGATTCCCCACCATGTTTTGGTGATATTGACGGTGACGGTTTTCCGGAGATAATACTCTACTCAGACCATGAAAGGGCAGGCGAATATGTAAATCGTGGCAATTGCCTCTGGGTTTTGAATCCGGATATGACACGTGTAATGGGATTTGAAACCCCGCTATGTTCAGGTATGCCGCTTTATACAGGATATGAGAATAATATCGTTCAGGTGGCTCCTGCACCTGCTGTTGCAGATATCCGGGATGACAATCGTCCCGAAATCGTTGTGCCTTCCTATGATGGTTGCATGCGATGTTTTTCGCCAGATGGAGAAATCCTTTGGGAATATGTTTTCGATAATGGAAAAGAAAAATTTATAGGTGCCAGCGGTGCGGTAATTGGTGATTTAAATGAAGATGAAATTCCTGAAATAGTATTTACTACCTATTCGGTTGAGCAGGACAGGTCCAGCTTGATAATACTTGATAACAGAGGAAGATTACTGCATGAAATACCGATTGCGAAAAGAGGCTGCATGAGTCCGCCCAGTCTTGCTGATATTGATGGTGATAACAAAGTTGAGATAGTCATTTCTCTCAAAGATGTTCTGGGTGGAGGTATTGGCGGTGTACAGATATGGGATGTAGCTTCCGCTTCAGACAATCTTCTGCCATGGCCAACCGGAAGGGGAAATAATCTGAGGAATGGTCAGGGTTTACAGAGTGGAAACAGTGATAATGCAATCCGATCGGGGAATCGGAGTGTAAATTATTCCGCGAAGAATGTAATAACTGACATCTACAACGTTAGAGGACAGAAGATTTCTAATCAAAAATTGGTATCTCTGCATAATCAGTTCGGTTTACAGTCGAACAAAGGACTATCATCGGGTATATATCTTTATAAATCAACAAAGAAGAAATTGTCTGGCAAGCTGATAGTTTATTAACATGAATAACTATTAATTTTAATGGCTCAAAAAGATAGTCCGTCCTTTTTTAAAAAAAACCTTGTTCTCGAACTTTAAATTCACCTATTTTAATCATATCAAACCCGAAATAAAACAGATTACCGTATACCAGGAAATAAAACAATGGCTGTACCGGCAAAACTTGTGATCTATGCAAAAGGCACAAAACCTTTAAGCGGTTCGGTTCCTGTTGAAGATATGGAAATAAACGATCTTTCCGGCAGTGAAATACAGGCTTTTTTGCACCGTGTATATACAGAAAAAGTAAAGGATCATCTTTACGCTACTTTTTACGGTACCGGTTTTATCAAAAAGTGAAACTGTACCACAGGTACCATACGCCCCCAAACTGCTGTTTCAGAGCTGCAACACACCACCGCGGGGGGTCGTGTGCGCCCGGCGAACATGATAATCTTTCTGATATAGATGTTTACTATCAATGGTGGCCAAATGGAAACATATTGAAATGGAAGTGTTTCATAATGGTGAAACAGTTTATCATAAATGCTTTTCTGAAGACGGTAAAGACGAAATCCCGTGTCCTTAAAGCTTTTAACTGTATAAAATTATTGCCGCATCCGGCTTTTTCAAGGGGTATCCACTATATGTTATATTTAATAATGTCGATTATCATTTCACTGACAAGTATTGCATTCAGTGCCGATTTCATAAAGGGTGCCGATGTCAGTTGGGTTCCCGGACAGGAACAAAACGGGATCGTATTCAAGGATTCATCGGGTAAACAGAGAGATATTTTAGACATCCTGAAAAATGATTATCAGATAAATACAATAAGATTACGTGTATTTGTTAATCCTTCGGATGATTGGGGTAATGGGTTGTGTGACATAGCATCCACTGTTGACATGGCTAAAAGAATAGAACAAAACGGAATGAAACTTATGTTAACTCTTCATTATTCCGATTCATGGGCTGATCCTGGAAAACAGAATCCTCCTGCGGAATGGAAAAACTTTAATGCGGACCAGCTTGAAACTGCTGTGTATAATCACACCAAAGAAGTTATGGAAGCACTTTCAGTTGAGGGAATATATCCTGTGATGGTTCAGATCGGTAATGAAACAAATAATGGAATGCTATGGCCAACAGGTGAAGCTTCAAGCAACATGGGGAATTATGCCCGTTTTGTAACATCAGGACACAATGCAGTAAAAGAAATATCACCCTCAACACAAACGGTTGTTCACCTCTCAAACGGGTTTGACGAAGGGCTTTTTAGATGGAATATTGACAGTTTAATTATTTATAATGCTCAATTTGATATTGTTGGCATGTCGGCATATCCTGAATACCGTAATAATACAACCGTTAATGACTGGGAGGATTTTAATAACGATGTTTTTGCTAACATAACTGCTGTAATAGCACGGACAAAAAAGCCGGTCATAATTGCAGAAACTGGGATGCACTACACTTCAGAAGAACAATGCCGAAAAATGCTTGCTGATATGCTTAAAAAAATGCGAGCGATTGAAAATAACATGGGATTAGGAGTTCTTTACTGGGAACCACAGGCAGGTCCGGGATATAACAGAGGCTATAATTTGGGAGCGTGGGGTGCTGATGGTAAACCGACTCAGGCACTTAAAGGTTTTGTTGAAACTGTTTCTACTTCAGTGCCAAGCTGTAAACAAAGAGAATGATTAATAAAAATTCTATTATATCATGCACTGGTCATGGTGTCAAAATTAAATTTCCCCAGATGTGTTCTGGAACCATTATTTGTTTATATCAAGCTGACGGAAAACTTGTTTATAAAAATAAAATTTCAACAAAGGCAGATATCAGGCTGCCTTTTGGTACATATTTTTTGAAAATACGAGGACATAACATGCAAACATATTTTAAATCGATTGTTGTCAATTAATTCCATGTTGTAAAATAAAATATTGAAACTTATAAAAAATTCACATCATATGTGTTCGTTGACTGGAGAATATAAACAAGTGTCTGGTCGTTCATTCTAATTGTACAATTTCTCTGCAAGCCAGATTGTGTTTTCTATAAACCGGTCTGCGGTTGTCAGTCCATCCTTGTCGTTTTCAACATCACCTTTATCTTTTCCAAAAGCAATATTCCAGTAACTTGAACCCGGTACAATCATATCATTAACCATATACCAGTAAAGAAGTTGTGCATAGGTAAAGTTTTGTCCTGCTCTTCTTGCAACCGTAATCGGGCCACCGATCTTTCTTGATAGAAGATTACCATTTCCCCGGCTTACATAGCCTGCCCTGTCCAGTAGTGCCATGAGATCAGGAGTAGCCGAGCCGAAGTAAACAGGAGTTGCAGTTATTATGATCTGTGAATCAATCATCGATTGCAGAATTGAAGAAAAATCGTCATCAGTAATTATACACCCCTTATTTTCAGGTTTTCTGCAGCTTCCGCATGCTTTGCAAGGTTTGATATGCATTTTGGAAAGACAGAATAGATTTGTTTCAATATCAGCTTTTTTGAAATTTTCTATGCACCTATGGAGTAAAAATTCCGTATTTCCGTTTTTTCTTGGGCTTCCACTTATAAGTACTGCTTTCATATAAACATCCTCAGGAAGAATTGAAATAAAAAACAATCAAGAACAAGAGAAAATACATAATGTATAATACTCAAAAAATGAATATACGTCCCGTATAATATAATAAGCCGTCTATTTTTTAAATTCAGCCGGTGTTTTTTGGCAAACAAAGCCTTCGATTTTCAGGTACAGTCGGAAAAAAAACGTGGTAAGCCGGCGAAAAATCGGCTTCAAAGCCCGCTTTTTCTCATTGAGCCGGGTAAAATCAGGTAGAGCCGGCCAAAATCAGACTTTGATACTGGATTCGGCCGGCTGATTGTGAATTTATGGAGGGCTGATAACGTTTTTTGAAACGGTGATGACGCGCTCCGGTTCCTATTTCTCTTCTTCTTCAAGGCCTTCTGCATCTGCAAGGTCTCTTGTCCGACCGGATGCTTTTTTATTCTGAATCAAATCCGCTTTTGAAATGATTGAGATATCAATTTCTTCTACTCTGATAATCTTCCGCCTTGAATAGCAATCCTTGATATCTATGCCGGTTGCTTCATTTATTATATCGATCTGAACGGGTGAACTTCCCATTCTTATTACATTTCCTTTTTCCCTGAAATGCTCAAGATCAACAGGTGGCGCGCCAAATTCCAGTAGAGCTTTTTGCAATTTACTCAAATTCTCATCATCAATTGCAACGAGAAAATCGATATCCTTTGTTGCCCTCGGATTTCCATAAATTCCAACAGCCCAACCACCAACCAGCAGGTATTGGACGTTATTTGAGTTTAAGAATTTTATGAAATCTTTGAAGTCTTCCGGTAGTTGCCTCTGGGCCATAGAAACATTCCCTCAAATAAGTTATGGTTTGCATTTTCTCTTCAATAGAAGCATGCGACCAGTATTTATTATCCTGTTTATGAAGATCATCTGCATTTGTAAGTACGATTTGTCTTCTGTTCATTCTTTTTTCCATATCTCCAACTTTCTTCATTTCTTTTTTCTTTTTCCGCGCGTGGTCTTACTACGTCAGGCCGAGTATGGCGAAACGTAAACGTTTAGAATTGTATCTGCAACACCAAACAAAGACCTGCATGTTAACTAACTCCCTCACGGGGTATTGCTGATACAATTACATTTAACCATGCCGTGAAAAAACTTTATCTTAATATGACTGTATGGGTTTTGTATCCAGCCTTCAGTTTAACATATTATTATCTAATATAAATATGGTATGAAACCTTTGCGATGAAAATTGGATTTTTTAAAGATTTTTTAAAGATATATTGTAGGGTTTACAGTCATTTTTTACTTAAAAACCATTCGTTTATTCGTTTTTTGGCAATATAACCCCCAAATGTCTGAATTATTTTACCCGGACACTTTAAATGTAATAATGGTTTTTCT
>Ga0123335_1004159_pt1 | contig 19125 bp, 15 predicted proteins | sample BiotimSIPDNA_2_FD_89707 | JGI IMG/M metagenome (GOLD analysis project Ga0123335, IMG submission 89707) | Anaerobic biogas reactor microbial communites from Washington, USA - Biogas_R2 time_0 SIP DNA | ecosystem: Engineered > Bioreactor > Anaerobic > Unclassified | place: Washington, USA...
AAGATGGTTGTACGACATCGCGGGCACTCCGTAGTCTGAAGTCGTTGAACAACTCCAAGCTACCGGATGCCGCTCGCGATGTCTCTTCTATATCCGTGTTGCGCTTACCATGTGAATTCGCCGGGAGCAGTTACGACGGGGAGACAGGCCCCAGTTTCAGCGACTTGAGACAGTCAATCCTCACGAATGGCGGGATAATCCATCCAATCATCGTCAATAAAGACGCTGCAGGGCAATTGGTCGTAATCGAAGGGAATACCAGAACTCTGATATACCGGGAGTTCGACCGTTTGAGACAGAAAGGCACATGGGATACGATACCAGCGCTCCTATACGAGAATATGGGGGCCGAGACAATCGAATCTATTAGACTGCAAGCTCATCTGGTTGGAGCACGACCGTGGGATCCCTACTCGAAGGCCAAATACCTTGACTATCTGAGGAACATCCAGCATTTGACATTCGCTCAGATAATTGACTTCTGCGGCGGAAATAGAAGAGAGGTCGAGAACTACATCCAAGCGTACCAGGACATGGAGGGATACTACAGACCGCTGCTCGATAGCGATCAAGACTTCGACCATACTCGTTTCAGCGCATTCGTCGAACTCCAGGCTGGAAGGATCACGGATGCCCTCTTGAGTCATGACTACACAAAGGCCGATTTTGCCAAATGGGTTCACGATCGCAGGTTGCATCCCCTGAACACGGTCCGTCATATCCCGCGGATTCTACAGAATGCGAGAAGTCATGAGGTCTTTCTGAAAGAGGGCGCGCAAGAGGCAATGAGAGTCCTTGATGTGCCGAGCGTAGGTGTCCCGCTTGCTGAGGCTACACTGGAACAGCTCGCACGAGCGCTCTGTAGGAGAATCACGTCGCTTGAATACGGGGACATGCTGCGACTGAGAGGCGAGACTGGCAGTGAAGAGAAGGATGTATTGTTCGACGCGAAGGACGCGATTGTGGGACTCTGCGAGGACATTGCATCCTCATCGAACACATGACAATGAGTGAATCCAACTCACATCTCCAACTCGTTAGACAACTCATCGACTGGATATCAGACTCGTTCTTGGGGCAAGACTCCGGCCATATCTTCGCTGATCTTCCTGGTTCGACAGGGCGAAATAGGCCACCGACTGTGAACGGGTACGTCCCCGACGTGTATGTTTCGCCAGCTACAAGCCGATGTCTCGTAATCGGAGAGGCAAAGACCGCCAGGGATCTCGATAGGCTGCACACCAGAAGACAACTCACCGCATTCCTATGCAAGTGCGCCGAGTCAGGCTCCTCGGTCTTGGTTCTGGCCGTTCCCTGGGATATGGCACCATCTGCGAGGTCTCTCATCCGTGGGCTGCGCGCAGAGGTCAGAGCACACGAGGTTCGCGTGGTTGTCTTGGATCAGCTTGGCTATAGCGCACCCGATGAAAGGCCAACGGAGGCGACAGATGGCACAACGCATTCGGCTTAAGAAGGAACCAAGCCTTGAAGCCAAATTTGGTGCGTTCTCGTTTCAGGCTGAGGCTGTGCGAGCGGTGCGCGACTTGGAGTACTGCGCGGTGTTCCATGAGCAGGGACTCGGCAAGTCCAAAATAGCCATCGATCTGATGCTCTATTGGCTTGAGAGGAAGCTTGTCGACACCGTGTTATTTGTTGTCAAGAAGGGCCTTCTGGCCAATTGGGAGAAGGAATTCCGAACTCATACTCACATGAGGCCAAAGGTACTCTCACAGAATAGGAAAGAGAACTACTATATCTTCAATAGCCCCTCCAGGCTCATACTGACTCACTATGAAGTGTTGAAGAGTGAGCGAGAACGATTTCAACTCTTTCTGAAGGCGCGCAATGTAGCTGTTATCCTGGACGAATCCACTAGAATCAAGAACCCTTATTCGGCGTTGACTAGGACCATCTTCGAGTTGGCTCCCCTTTTCAGGCGCCGTGTGATTATGACTGGTACATCGATCGCAAATCGGCCGTATGACATTTGGAGCCAGATCTGGTTCTTAGATGAGGGCAAAAGCCTCGGGTCAGACTTCAAAGCATTCAAAGAAGAAGCTGACTTGGCTAATGAACTGGCCCACAATGCCGATGCACGCTCCCGCTTCGAAACATTCATTGGCAGCCTGTCAGCTAAGATATCGCATTTCACTGTACGAAAGACAAAAGAGACTGGAACCATTGTGCTACCCAGGAAGGAAATCCACTCCGTGCTGACTGACTGGGAAAGGAGACAATATGATCTTTACCACCAAATTCAGAGTGATATGCGCGCAGTAGTCATCAAGGATGGTCTTCCCACCGAAGATAATTCCGAGGAGATGCTCAAGCGATTGCTTCGCTTGGTGCAGATTGCATCAAATCCTCGTCTGGTCGACGAGAGCTACGATTCTCAACCAGGGAAGTTGATCTTTCTGAAGGACATACTGGACCGTATTGTCCAGAGTCGAGAGAAATGTATCGTCTGGAGTACATTTACCGGCAACATCGACTGGCTTGCACAGGAACTGTCCGCCTACGGCGTGCGCAAAGTCCATGGGAGCCTGACGTTCGCCGAACGAAACAGGGCCATAGAGAGGTTCGTGTCAGACCCAGACATCGCCATCCTGTTTGCGACGCCCGGGGCGGCGAAAGAAGGGCTAACTCTTACAGTAGCGAATCACGTGATCTTCTTCGACCGAAGCTTCAGCCTGGACGATTACCTTCAAGCGCAGGACCGCATTCATAGAATATCTCAATCTAAGATCTGCCATGTATACAATCTGATCATGAGAGAATCCGTTGATGAGTGGATTGAGTTGCTTCTCCATGCGAAGTCGCTTGCGGCCCGGCTTGCTCAAGGAGACATATCACTGGACTACTATCAGGCACAAATGTCTTACGACTTTGGAACAATCGTTCGAGGAATCCTCGGCGTGAAGTAGTCCAGATGAATCTTTAGGAACGACGCATGAAGCCCGAAATCATTGCCAAGAGTTCTCTGACACTCGGGGGCAAGGAAATCCCTGTGATTGTCTGCCTTATCGCTCAGACAGAACTTAAGTTCTACGCTGAGAACCCGCGAATTTACTCAATCGTTGCAGCCGATGGCAAGACGCCATCTCAGCTTGAGATTCAGCGCCGTTTGAGCAAGATGGACCACGTGAAACAACTAATGCAGTCTATCAAAGCCAATGGGGGCCTCCTTGATCCACTCATAGTCAGGGATGGCGACTATGTCGTACTGGAGGGAAATAGTCGCCTAGCCGCCTACAGGCTCTTGGCTGAGGCGGACGCTATAAGATGGGGGCACGCGAAATGCTACGTCTTGCCGGCAGACATTAGTGAGTCACTTGTCTTCGCGCTGCTTGGAGAGTACCATATCATTGGCAGAAAGGACTGGGCCCCCTACGAACAGGCAGGGTATCTTTACAGGCGCAACAGACAATACGGCGCAACTCCTGAAGAGATGGCGAAGGAAATGGGGATCGGCCTGCGAACGGTTAGGAGTCTGATTGATGTGTATTCCTTCATGCGCGAACACCGAGATAGCGATATTCAGCATTGGAGTTACTACGACGAGTATGTTAAATCAAGAAAGATAGCGAGGCGGCGTAATGAACACCCGGAGTTCGATAGAGTATTCGTACAGAAGGTCAAATCGGGTCAGATACCTAAGGCAGTCGATGTTCGCGACAAGGTTGTCAAGATTGCGGAGGCCGGTGGCAAAGCACTGACCAAGTTTCTTCTGGGGGAAAAGTCTCTTGAGGAAGCATACGAAGCTGCCCGGTCGCGTGGTGTGGACAACGCCCTATACAAGCACATGGTGCGGTTTCGCAAGGAGATAGGCGATCCGGATACAAGACAAGAACTCAAGAGAATGCCGAAGGTCCAACTCGACAAGTGCAGATATGAGTTGGGCAAGATAAAGAATGCCATTGAAAGGCTTCTGAAGGACAATATCATTGGATGAAAGACGTAGGTATCATGCCCTCTGGCAGTGTGGCACCAAGGATCAAGAACTGCCTGGGATACATTTGCCCTGCCATGGTCGAGAGGTACCCGCGAACTGAGACGGAGAGCCTGTCTACATGAGCAACGTGCTATTGGTTGAGCCCAACTACAGGTCCAAGTTTCCACCGCTCGGTTTGTTGCGTATCGCGTCGTACCACAAAGCATGTGGTGACACAGTCACGTTCTCCCGTGGCTGTGACCCCACATTGAGAAGCCTGAAATGGCATAAGGTCTACGTCTCTTCTCTCTTCACATATGAACTCCCGCGAACTGTTCGGACGATCAAGTACTATCGTCCGTCGGTGGAGATGGACGAAGACATCGTGGTCGGGGGCGTCGGTGCCACGCTGATGCCGGGCTACATACGCCAGAACGCGGCGTGCCGCATCATCACTGGACCGCTGACCCGAGCCAGAACGCTCGACTCCGAACCTCGGCCAATCGCCAAGTACCTTCCTGATTACAGCATTATTGATGACGACAGGTGGACATACCAGCCCCGAGAGTCGTACTTTTGCAGGGTCACGACCGGATGTATTCGGCGTTGCGGATTCTGCGCAGTGCCCGTCCTTGAACCCAAGTTCTCGTACCTTCAGCCTCTTCGTAAGCAAGTACAAGAGGTTGATAGGGCCTTCGGGGAACGCCAGAACCTTGTGTTATTGGACAACAACATCCTCGCGTGCGAGAACCTCCCTAAGATAGTGGCGGACATCAACCGCTCGGGGTTCGAGCATGGCGCGCACCGAAACGCCCGGCGGCGCACCGTAGACTTCAACCAAGGCATCGACGCACGCTTGATTACCAAGCACGTCGCCGCCCTTCTCTCGACGGTCAGTCTCTTCCCCGTTCGGCTGGCCCTCGACCATACTGCCGTCGAGAACGCTTACGTGAGAGCCGTTCGCCTGATGGCCGACTTTGGTTTTCGCACCTTCACCACTTATATCATGTTCAACTACTCGGATGACCCCACTGACTTCTATCATCGCATGAAGCTCAACGTGCTGCTGTCAAATGAGCTGGGTATACGCATATCCGGCTTTCCTATGAAGTACGTCCCAATACACGATATTACGCGTCGCCATGTGAGTGCTGCCTGGAAGTGGCGCTACTTGCGAGGGATGCAATGCATATTGCTCGCCACCCACGGCCTAGTTAGCCCTCGTCTTGAGTTCTTTGACGGAGCCTTCGGTGCCACTGACGGAGAATTCCTCGAAATACTCAGCATGCCAGACAGATACATCATCCAGCGTACAAAATACCGTGAAAGCGGCGCTGCGGCCGACTGGCGCAGATCGTTCCGCAGATTGTCCGCAAGCTCTCGCGCCGAATTCCTTGAGGTTCTGGCCGTTGTCAATAGGAGCAGGGACAAGAAGACGACGATCAAACAGCATCGCCGGTTCTCAAGCCTTCTCGAACACTACTACCCCGGTGGCAAACCTGTTCCCTGCGAGTAATGACAGGAGACCTCGAAGGTCGGCTCTCGTGTTGCGATTTGGCAAAATGGGGGGGCGTGGCTGCCGCTACGTGGGAGCGTAGATCGGTAGAAGCGTAGATGCGTTGTGCCTGCGGTCTACAGCCTACGGCCTCCGGCCTGCGGGCGGGCCGGGTGCGCTACCTGCGAATCGCAGGCAGCGGTTGCGGGGACGGGGGCGGGTGGAGGGCGGAGCACATCAGGATGGCGGAGGCGGTGCCGTCCATGGTGGGCTCGTTGGTGCTGTAGTCGGCGAGGTCGTCGTGGTAGACGGCGCGCGGGTCCTGGAACTCGGCCAGCGGATCGGGCTCGGTGATGCCGACACCCTTGAGAGATCGGAAGATGCGTTCGTAGACCGGGCCGTCCACCAGGCCGCCACGCAGGGTCCGGCCGGTCAGCCGCGTGGTCATCAGGTGCACGTTCTGCGGCGACACGACGCCGGCGCCCATGAATTGCGCGACGCCCCAGGGATTGCGGCCCAGCAGCCAGTCGCGATGCCTTGCGGCGAATTCGCGATAGCGTCCATCGCCGGCCATCCGCTTGTAGAGCTCGCACTGGGTCACCAGGGCTACCACGAGGTTGTTCGAGCACCAGATGAACGGAACGCCGATGCCGAACGGGTTCTGCTCGCTCGCGATGCGGCAGCGTTCGATCCCCTCGCGATACCAGCCTTCGAGCAGCTTTTGGAACTCGGCGTCCACGACGCCGTGCAGGCGGAAATGGCCGGCGTTGAAGAACGGGTAGAACTGGTAGTGGCCGGTCTGCTCGCGGCCCATCCACGATTCCGAGCCAGCCAGGTGCGCGTAACGTTTGGCGTCGTCGAGGTAGCGCGAGTCGCCCGTCGCCCGAAACAGCTCGGCAGCGCCCCACTCCATGTCGTCGGCCCAAGTGGTCTCGGCGTAGCGATAGGGCGCGCCATAGGAGTTGCCCTGCTGAACGCCTTCGCGGTCGCGACCGAGGCGGTAGACCTCCTCGCCTGCGGTCAGGCACCGTCGCGCGAACGCGGCCTCGTTCGGATCGTCCTTCCAGACCTGGAAGGCCAGGGCCATCGCGGCGGCGTAGCGTCCGGCGAGGTTGGCCAGGCCCGTCGATTCGCTCGCGTAGCGTCCGAGTCCCTGCGGCCGTCCGTCGGCGGCATACACTACGCGGGGCCCGCCCTTGCCCCATCCGTAGTCGGCGGGATCATCGGGCGGCAGGCGCCAGCCGCAATGGTCGCGATCGTCCGCCACCTGATGATACAGCACCTCCGGCGACGGATGCAGCTTGAGCATCCAGTCGAGACCCCAGCGGGCCTCGTCGAGCAGATCGGGCAAGCCGTTGCCGCTGGGGCGGCCGAGGGCGTCGAACCGGTCGCCGAAGATCGCCGATCGCGGTTGTTCCGCCGCCGCATCGTGCAATTCCCAGGCGAGCAGCATCTGCGCGGTGGCGTTGCTCGAAGTGAGCAGGTACTTCAGGAGGTCGGCGGCGTCATGCCAGCCGCCGCGAGCGTCGATGGCCGTTCCCGCCGGAAGCGGCCCGTAAGCGGTGCGGCCGTCGAGCTGGTGACAGTGGGCGTCGAGCCACGGATTGAAGCCGCAACGCTGCTGCCGCATGAATTCCAGCAGCAGATCCGCCAGAGGTTTGAAAACCGCGTCGTCCACAACAACCGGCTCAGAGGCAGCGCCGCCAAGACGAAGGCGGTATCGCCCCGGCCGTTGCAGTGCGGAGAAGTCCAGTTCCGCCACGTGGCTGAATTCGCCCCAGTTCATTCCCGCCGCCGGACGCGTGACGCCTTCGAAAACCGACCGGCCCGAGTCCGGTTCGATGACGTCGAATCGCGCCGGGAGCGGCTCCCGGCCAAGCGCGATGGCGAGCTTCGGGCCTGGCACGGTGTAGCCAACCTGACTGGCGCGAACGTGGCGCGCCACCAGACGGTCGATGCGCTCGAATGCGTAACCTCTTTCTTTAAGCGCGGCGAGCAACTCGGGCAGACGCGCGTGCATCTTGTCCACACGTTCGGGGCCGGCTCCCACGTGCATCAGCAGCACAAAACCGTTGAGTCCGGCCGGGTCTGCCGATTCATGTTGCAGGATGCTGTCGAGGATCGCTTGAGAAGACACGAAGTTGCCGTCCTTCTCGGAGGTATAGTCCGCCGCCGCGCGCGTGCCGGGCGAGAGGTTGACCAGCGTCAGACCCATCGCGTTTGTCCAGTCGCAGATGTCGCGGTTGTGGTGCTCATAGGCGGGCAGGAAGAACCGCGTTTGCCGGCGTGTGACGCCAAACCGCTGCAGCTCGCGCAGGTTGGCGTCCAGGTCCGTTTCGAACTCGGCACGTGTCAGCAGCGTGCGTCGTTCCGGCGTCCAATCGCAGTAGAGCCGGTGCCGGTCGGAATGCGAGCCGACGTAGTGGCCCTCGGCCAGCATCCGGCGGACCAGCGGCGCGAACTCGGCGTCACGCAGGAAGTCGCCGGTCAGAAAGAACGACGCCTTGGCGTCGTGCAGGGCCAGTGCTTCGAGGATCACTTCGGCCCCTTCGGCAAACTCATGGCCGGTGAACGCCAAAGCCAACTGCCGCGCGGATTGCGAACCGCGCACGATCGCGCCGTGCTGGTACGTGAACGGGTCGTTGTCCATCGCCTCGCCGGCGGCGGGCCGCAAGGACGGCCGAACGCATAGCGACAGCCATGCGATCAATACAGCGAGAAGGTATCGCCCTGGACCCATAGGGATTCCCCATCATCGGGCGGTTCGCACGAGCGCTCCGCCGCCGGGGGGCAGGGTCAGCTCGATGGCGGATTTGTTCGCAGAGGTCCACTGCGCAGTCCCGGCGTCGAACCGCTCCAGCGCGCCCGGGCCGACGAGCGTGGCGCTCGCCCCGGCAGTGTAGTCCAGGTTCACGACGACCGCGTGAGTCGGACTCTCCCCAGCGCCGAAGAGACCAAGCAGGAAGCCTCGCGGCGAGGCGGGCGACGCCGAGGACTCGATGCGGAAGGCGGCGTCCGGCGGCAACGGCTCGCAGCCGCGTTCGCGCATCGAGGTGTGATACACGCCGAGCGAGCGCAAGGGCTGAAGCTCCTTGGCGATGGCGACGAATTCGCGATTGTAGGATTTGACCGCGTGGTAGAGAGGTCCCGGCGTCCCGTCCAGGCCGACCAGACTGCCATGGTGGTTCGGGTGGGCGTAGACATAGTAGCTGATGCCCTGCGCGCCATAGGCCACCGTGGAATAGACCAGGTAGCGCAGCTCGTCGGCGTTCGGGATGCGCATCGCGTCGGGCGCCCAGGTGCAAGCCTGCACGATGTTGAGGAAAGGCACGCCCGCCTCTTGCGCTGTGCGGCGGATCATCGCCAGGTTCAGGAAGTACTGGTCGCCGTCGCCCTTGAGCTGGAACTGATAGTGGTCGTAGCTGATGAGCGAAGGCTTCACCTGCTCGACGTAGAGACGCAGGTGCTCCGCGTAGGCGGTGACCGTGTCGCCCTTGGTGCCCAGTTGCTGATTGTTGGCGTAGGTCGGAAACAGATTGATGTAGGCCAGATGCTGAGGATCGCGCTGGCGCATGTATGCCACCAGCTTGCCGAGCGCGGGGAACTGCGCCGCGCTGGGCTCGTCGATCAGGTGATAGGAATACAGCGCCGGGTGCTTGCTGACGCGGGCGATCAGAGCATCCAACTGTTGGCGGCGGTCGGGGTCGTCGAGCGAGGCGGGCGTGAACAGGCCGCTGGTGAGCTGGCCGCGAAGGCCGTGACGGTGCGCCACGTCGAGTTCCGCTTCGCTGCCGCACCAGACGAGGTTGAAGCCGCCTTCAACCATCTGCTGTGCGACGGCGTCGGTGATCGCAGGACCGGCCCAGTAAGTGGCAATCGGCGTCCCGACCTGCCACGAGGAGCCAGGCTGGGCCACCGCCCCACCGATCCACGGATTGCACGAGAACAGAAACAGACAGAGGATACACGCCAACTTCGCCGCGCCCGAGTGTTCAATCCGAGTTCTCATTGTGTGGACCTCCCAAACATAACTACCATACGCCGAACGGCCACCTGCTCCCGCTGTCGTAATACGCTATTTCTTCGCCTTTATCAATAGCACGAGGTTTCTCACGGCCAACGGAATAGCAGCCAGACAGCCGGCCCCAAGGAACCAGAACCATGCCATGCCTCCGGCATCATCCCCGCCCGGCCACTCCGTCATGGGGTACAGACATGGAATCCAGAGCGTCAGGTGCGCCACGATCGCCGCGATGAGGAATCCCCGGTTGCGTTGCCGCCAGATCAGTCCGGCCAGGGCCAGAACCGTGCTGGCGCCCGACAGAACGAGGAACGGCCGCGTCGTGTGGTACCTGCCTCCGGCCATCCCCTGCGAGACGAAGAGCGCCCACAGGAACAAGGCGAGCGAGGCCAACAGGTACCGACGCAGTCGCCTGCTGATCCAGCGCGGGTCCAGGCCTTCCTTCTTCATATCTGCTCAGTCGTCAATCATGTGCATCTGTCCATCCTCACCAGACATCGGGGGGACATCGGGATCTACCCTGGATCGACATGCATGGCCTGTCCCCCCGTCAGAGTCCCCGATCAAATGGAGACGGCTCGCAGGGCGACTTTGTTGGCGCCGTCGATGAAGATGATTTTGACATCGGGCTGCTCGGCGAGCCAGCCGTCCACCACCGCCTGCGGGTCGTGCGCGGGATGCATGTGGGCCGCCTCGACGAGGGCGTCGGCAATCTGCGTGTGCATCCAGACGCGTCGGAGCCGGCGAATCAGCACGGCGAACTTGTACGGCTTGTGACTGTAGAGGACGTAGTCCTGGCGGATCGACCGGATGACCTCCTCCAGCGGGGCCGTCAGGCGATCGTAGAAGTTCGCGAGGGTCTGCGGCTCGCCGATGCCGTTGGGACAGGCGGCCAGGAACAGGATCTCTCCGCCATCCATCACCGCGGCCCGGTTCAGCTCCAGGGCCCGCTGGGCGATGTACAGGTCTTCGTCGTTGGAAAGGCCTCCCGGTGAGACAACCAGCCGCGACGCAGGAGTGACGGTCTGGATGTTACGCTCGTCGGTTACGAGAAACGACTCGGCGCTCGCCTCCCGGATCGGCCCGAACCGCGCCCAGAGCAACCGCGTGCCGGCGCTGAGCATCACCAGCGCGTGAATCGGCCGGCCTTTGGCGATCAACTCCATGCCCTCCACCATATCCGCGGCCAGCGGGTTGTTTCTCTGCTCGGCCCTGGGATGCCACGGGTGCGCCGCGTGCGTGGATTCATCGAGCAGGGCCAGGCTGTGATTCTGCTCGACCGTGCGAAAGGCGCTGATGCCCGGCACGAAGTTCTTGACGGGATTCGAGTAGCCCGCGAAGTAGTGGACCTTCACATCGGAGACCGCCAGAAAAACGTCCGCCTCCTCGGCAAAGGCATTGACCAGCACCTGCGTTCCTCGCGACGTGCGGCCGAGGTCGAGGAACTGGTCGGCCTGGCAGTCATGGGCGTGGATTCGCGTCACGTTCAGACCCGCATTGCGTCGGGCCTTTTCGATCTCGTGTCCGATCTGGCGGTTCTTCGGCGTGTCGGCCGTGTGGGTCCCGGTGCAGATCAGGAACTGGACCGAGGCGGCCCGCCGCAGCGCGTCGCACACGTGCGGCAGCACCTCCGCCAGGGGCTCGTCGCGCGTGCCGTCGTCGACGAGTACGCACACCCGCTTGCCGGCGACCTCATCGCGAAACGCTCCAGCCTGGCCGTCCATGATGTCCCGCAGGCCCGCCGCCGCATCCCCGCCCTGCGGCCCCTGCCACGGCCGGATGATCTCCTGCACGTTCCGATCGGGCAACCGAAAAGTGACAACGCCTGTTCCGTAATGCAGGTCTACGTTCATGATCACTCCTGAGACCTCGTATGCCCTTGTACCTCCGCCCTCGCAGTTGTCTACCTGGCTGGCCAAGTGTCGCCGTAGCTGACCAGTTGGATGTTCCGTGCTTTGATGACCTCTTTGACCCGCTCGCTGGTGAAGGACCGGGTGACGCCGTCGCGATGGGCCGCGACGTTCCAGTAGCCCTCGTGCCCGATCGCCCGCATCTCGTCGGTGTCGAGGCCCGGATGCTCGACGAGGATCCAGATGCCCGGCTTCAGTTCTTCGAGCGCCTTGACCAATGCCGCTTCGCGCTGTTCGGCAGTCGTGCTGTTGTCGGCAGGCCAGCGGAACCACTGGGCGCCGGGCGTCTCGATCGGCAGCTTGTATTCGGCTGCCAGTTTGCGCACCAATGCCTGAAGCTCCGGCGTAGACGTCGGTGTGCCCATGTGGCTGCTCAGGTGCGTCACCTGCGGAATCTGCTTCCCGGCCAGCTCGATCTGGGCCCGCAGTTCCTTCTCGACCTCGTGGATGTTCCACTTGGCGGCGAGGAAGTCGCGGTTCGTCGCGAAGAAATATCCGCTCGAATCGACCAGACTCGGCGCCTGCGTGATTGGGCCCCACTTGTAGTTGGCCCATTCGCTGGTCAGCGTCAGGTGCACGCCGACGTCGTTGCCCGGCGTCTCGCGGAGCATCGCCACCGCCTCGTTGAACCACGGACACGGAACCATCACCTCGACGCTCCGCGCGATCCCGTCGCGGAAGCTACGGATACACGCGACGTTGGCCGCATGAGCCGAACCGATGTCGTCGGCCCGCACGATCAGCTTGATCGGCTCGGCTCCCTGCCGTGCCTGAGCCAAGCCGGCGTTCGCCAGCGGCATCGCCGCCAACACGCCCGCCGTCCGCATACAAAACTGCCTTCTGTCCATCGCACGCCCGCCTTAAGAAGAACCTTGGAAGATCGTTGATTACTGCCTCTGCAAACGCTTTACGGCTCCACTCGCCCCCCAGACAAGCATCTTGCCTCTTCGCCGCACGAAAGCCCGCCTACCCCAAGAGCCGAGCGACCTGGTCGCGTAGTTTGGGAACGTCCGCCTGGACAATGCCCCACGTGGTTTCGCACGCCCTGAGAATATCGTAGAGGTATTTCCTGCTCTCAGACCGCATAGATCTGTCTTCGCTGTTTCTCGATGGACTCCAGAAGATAGGGGTTAGTTACTGCCCTGATTTCGAGCAGATCAATCCCCCGGGCGAACAGGTCCTGCAATGCGGCGAGAAGGCCGAAATAGGCCTTCGCATGGCCGACCGGGTCCATCGGCTCGAACTCCACAAGCAGGTCGATGTCGCTTCGGTCGGGATCGAAGCGATTGGACTCTGTTGCCGAGCCGAACGCGTCCAGACGCTTGACGCGGAAGTCCCGGCAAAGCTGCGTCAACTCTTCTCTGCGATCTTCAAGTGGTCCGACCATGTTCCTTCTGTCCGCTCGCGGCATTTCCGGCCAAATCGCTACCGGCGCAGTCTACGCTTGTCACCGGACCGTGTCAAACCCAATCGCCGGCGGCCGCCCCCGAGCTGCACAAGAGTGCCCCCGCAGGCGCCTCCCCAGGTAACCCGTTTGCCCGCGTCCGCAAGGCGGTCAGCCACGTCTCCAATCGCACGATGTTGCCGAGACACAAGCGGCCCGAATCGCGTCTTGACGCCAGTGGGGCAATCGGATTTATTGAGGCCTGTGCCGAGGCCAATCGGGCCGGGTGGAAGGCAGGAGTGTTGGCAGCGAACAGGATTTGAGGCCATGGGATCGCAGATCGACAAGATTACGTTGAAGGGATTCAAGTCCATCCGAAGCCTGGAGGACTTCCCTCTGCGCAACCTCAACATCCTCATCGGCGCCAACGGCGCCGGCAAGAGCAATTTCGTCAGCTTCTTCACGTTTCTGCGCGAAGCTATGGCAGGGAGGCTGGGCCTTTACGTTGAGAAGAAGGGCGGTGCCGACAGCCATTTGTTCATGGGACCCAAGATCACCGAGCAAATTCACGCTCACTTGCATTTTGATGTGAATGGCTACAGGTTCTCTCTTCAGCCTACAGCCGAGGATGCGTTTGTTTATGCGGATGAACGGATTCTATACGACGGAGATCCGCCACGGACTTTGCCGGTGAATCGTTCTATTGGAAAAGGTCACAAGGAATCCAAGTTGAAAGAACAACTTGGAGACATCAAAAACAAGACCATCTCTGGATTCATCCATCGTTCGGTTTCGAGCTGGGTCGTGTATCACTTCCATGACACCAGTGACACCGCGCCCATGCGCCGTTTCTGCTCGGTACGTGACTACGAGTATCTGCGCCCTGATGGGGCCAATTTGGCTGTCTTCCTGCATTTCCTGGACCAGAAGCATCCAGATGCCTATGACCGCATTAGGAACGCCGTTTGTCTCGCGGCCCCCTTCTTTGATGATTTCAAGCTGCGACCTAAGCCAGCGAATGGAGACTTAATGCTCCAACTTGAGTGGACACAGAAGGATAGCGACTATCCGTTCCACGTCAACCAACTGTCGGACGGGACGCTGCGTCTCGTTGCGTTGGCGACAGCGCTATTGCAGCCGGACCCGCCAACGACGATGTTGTTCGATGAGCCAGAATTGGGGTTGCATCCTCATGCACTGAATCTCTTCGCGGCTCTGGTGAAGAAGGCGGCGAGTAAGACGCAGATCATCGTCTCGACGCAGTCGGCACCGCTGCTGGATAACTTCCAGGCCGAAGACATCATCGTCGTGGAACGCAAGGAAGGCGAATCGACCTTCAAGAGGCTGTCGTCCGCGGAACTGGCTGAATGGCTGAAGGACTATTCGCTCGGCGAATTGTGGCAGAAGAACATCCTCGGCGGGAGACCGACCGATGGTTAGGGTCCATGTCCTGGTCGAGGGCCAAACGGAAGAGATGTTTGTCAAAGAAGTGCTGTCGTCACATTTCAGCGGCCTTGGACTCTATCTGACACCATGGCTGGCGGGAAAGCATGGCGGAATCGGGCGTTATGAAAGGGACAAGGGGGATCTTCTCAAGAGACTGAAGCAGGATCATCGTGCCTTCTGCACAACGATGGTTGATTACTACGGTATGCCCACCAGTTGGCCGGGCAGGGAGACGGCAGCGGGGAACCCCGAGGCGATCGAACAGGCGATCCTGGCCGATATCTCCGCTGAGATGGGGGAAGGATTCAATCGGGCTCGTTTCATTCCCTACGTCCAGATGCACGAGTTCGAGGCGTTGCTTTTCAGTGATCCCAAAGCGTTGGCGAGTCACCTTGGACTGGCGGATGAGTCACAGGTTCAACAGATCAGGGATCAGTTTGCCAATCCCGAGGAAATCGATGATGACCCGCAGACGGCGCCTTCCAAGAGGATCTCGCGCTTGGACCCGAGCTATCAGAAACCTTACGATGGAATGCTGATCGCTCAACGAATCGGTCTGGATACCATGCGGGCCGAATGCCCGCACTTCAACGAGTGGATCACGAAGTTGGAGACACTGGTGGTTTGAGTGTGGTGTCTTTGGAAGGACAGACGGTATGCGTCGAGAATGTGTGAGGGTGTCGGGAAGGTTGGTGGTGGTGTCGGCGGTTTGCGCGGTGGGAATATGCTTGTTGCTCTGTGGCGGGCCGGCTTGGGGGGCGAAGGATCGCGAGTCGGAGGTCACGGCGGGCAATCGGCCGATGCGAAGCGTGCGGACACTGGTTCTGACCGTCGGGCAGGCGGAGGGCGATCTGCGAGGCTCGGACGACAAGGCCATCCAGGCGGGGGTAGACTATCTGCACCGATTGGGCGGCGGGACGCTGCGCATCCTGCCGGGCGTGTACGAACTGAAGAACGCCATCTACCTGCATCCCCATATCACCCTGAGCGGCTCGGGGGAGCAGACCGTTCTGCGAAAAAGCGACGGCGTGGCGACAACGCTGGTCCGCGATTCGGACTGGTATGAGTACGGCGTCGAGGCGAACGACCCGGCGGGCTTTGCGCCCGGCGGCGGCATCATGCTCCGAACGAGCACCGGTCCCGGCCAGTGGCAATACGATGTCCTGCGGGCAACGATCACGGCGGTCGAAGGCAAGGTCCTGTTCCTGGACCGGATGACCCAGAAGAATTTCTGGATTCAGGACGATGCGACCGCGGCAACCCTCTTCCCGATCCTCACTGCCGAAGGCGTCGACGACGTGCATATCGAGAACCTCGTGCTCGACGGCAACCGGGACCACAACGAGAACATCAACGGCAACTTCGCCGGAGCGGTGTTCATCCAGAGCTGCAACCGATGGCGGTTCACGAACGTGGTGGCCCGCAACTACAACGGCGACGGCTTCAGCTTCCAGGTCTGTGACGATGTCCACTTCGAACACTGCCAGTCGCTGAACAACGCCGATCTCGGGTTCCATCCGGGCAGCGGCTCGCAGCGCCCGGTCTTTCGCGGCTGCACCGCCAGGGGAAACAGCCAGGGCATCTTCTTCTGCTGGGCAGTCTCGGACGGGCTGGTGGAGGACTGCACCCTCTCGGAGAACGGCCGCTTCGGGATCAGTATCGGGCACCGCGACACGGACAACCTCGTGCGGAATTGCACCATCGAGCGAAACGGCGAGGTGGGCATCCTCTTCCGGGCGGAGGTCGGCGAGTTCCGCTGCGGCCACCGCAATCGGATCGAGGGCTGCACGATCCGCGACAACGGCAGCCAGGAGCCGGGGGTCGGAATCGACATCCAGGGCCAGACCCACGACATCACGGTCCGCGACACCCGGCTGGAAAACACCGCGAACGGCCGTCAGCGAACGGGAATCCGCATCGGCAGCCAGGCGGAGCTGGTTTCCCTGCAAGGCAACATATACGAAGGCTGTCCCGTGGCCGTCGAGGATCTGCGATCGCAGGAGAACAGCCCACGGTAGCCACGCAAAACCTCGCCCCCGGACCCCAAAGGGCGATCGCGTCTGAATATGGTGATTGACGGCAGGCGGGGTAGGGTATAGAATAGTCTTGTCATTTGTCATCCAGAAAGACGTGGTCCGGAGGCTGGAGATACGACAATGGCGGTTCTTGGTACCCCCAGAGGGGTGAGAGAGCTACGTGAGGAGTCCCGCCCAGGCGGCATTCGCGCCCATGCCACAGGTTCATTCAGGAATCCGCTGGTGGCGGCGATGCGCCGTTTCCGTGCTCTCCGGATGGTGTAGCGACCTGCGGAAGTCTTTTCCCGATCTGTGATACGAATACCGATGGAGGCAGAGGGATCTGCGGAGGTTGACGAGCCCTTGGTGGCAGCGAGGCGATGCGCGCACCGCCGCGCAGACACAATGCGCTTCAGAATCGGAAAGGAGGTGTTGCCCCGACACAGCGTTGGTGAACAGAGTCGGTCGTTGCACGGTTTGGTCCTATCGTGATTCTGCCAAACCTTTCCACACCTTTTTGGACGAGGAGACGAGGTATGTTTAGCAGACGAATGATGACTATAGCATGGGCACTGGTGGTGTCTCTGGCGTTGGTCGGCCAGGCGCAGGACCCCGGTGCGGCCAGTGCGCCGAGTCCCGCCGATGGCATGGGGCGGGTCCCGGCGGAGGGGATTGTCCTGAGCTGGACCATCGGCGTCGATGCGATCCTGCACAACGTTTACTTCGGCACGGATGCGGCGGCGGTCGAGGCCAGGGACGCCAGCACCGCCATCCGTTCGATGTCGCTGGCGACGGAGGTCGAGCTCGACGCCCTGGAGCCGATGACCACGTACTACTGGGCGGTCGATGAGTGGTCCGCCTCCGGGGCCACCTTCGCCGGAGCGGTCTGGAGTTTCACCACCGGTGATCCCGCTGATGCGGGCATCCTGGCAGAGTACTGGGCCAACATGGGCCTGGACGGTGAGCCGGCCGTGGTGACGGTCGTCAATGAAATCAACAAGGACTGGGGCGACGGCGCTGTCCCCGGCGAGAATTCGCCCGATGCGGCCATTCCCGTCGACGGGTTCTCCTGCCGCTGGAGCGCCGCGCTGGTTGTCCTGAAGTCGGGCGCCTACACGTTCTATTCCGCTTCCGATGATGGGGCCAGGTTGTTCCTCAACGGTACGCCGATCACCGAAGGCTGGTATGATCGCGGCACGACCGAGGATGCCTCGGCACCACAGGAACTGGTGGCGGGCGAGACGTATCTGCTGGTCATGGAGATGTATGAGAACGGCGGCGGCGCGGCAGCGTTCCTGCGCTGGGAAGGCCCCGGCATCGCCAAGCAGGTCCTCACGGCAGGCGCCCTTCAGATCCCGAAGATGGCGATTTCTCCCAGCCCGGCCGTCGGCGCGACGGCGGTGAAGAACACGCCGACTCTGAGCTGGCGGGCCAGCGACACCGCGGTGGCCCACGATGTCTACCTGGGCACCGACCGGGACCTGGTCGCGGCGGGTGACGCCAGCGTGTACCTGGGCCGCGTGGAGGCCACCAGCTTCCAGATCGCCGATGCCCTCCAGGGCGAGACGGAGTACTTCTGGAAGGTGGATGAAGTGGCCGCGGACGAGACGATCGTTCCGGGTCTGGTCTGGAGCTTCACGGTCGTCGCGGACGTGCTCACCTCGCCCCAGGCTTGGGCGAACGCCGTTGCGCTGGCCGGACCGGGCTTCTTCGCGACCGACGTGGCCGACGGTGTCTACGACATCGGCGCCTTCGGCGGCGAGATGACCTATGAGTTCATCGTCAAGAGCAACCCGCTGGAGACGCAGGCCAGCATGTGCCTGATCGGCCGCAGAGACTTCGGCGACACCGAGATGGGACTCAAGTACGAGCAGTGGAACAACACCGGGACCTACGGCGCGACCGTCTTCGGCGTGCTCGACTATGACTACGGCGTCGCCACCAATCCGGGTGTGCCGACGCACCTGGTCTTCGTCGCCAGTGAGGCCGCCGGGACAACGGCCCTCTATGTCAACGGTGTCTATCGGGCGAGCATCGATGCGGCCATCCTCCTGTCCGGTTCGGTGGGCATCGGCTACGGTGCCCAGGATCGGGCCGGCGCGGATCCGTTCTTCGATGACTTTGACGGCGCGATCTTCGGCGTGGCCATCTATGACGGCGCGCTGACCTACGGGCAGATCAGGACGCACGCAAACACCTACTTCATGCTCGGAGCCGCCGACGTCACCGCCCCCGGTGACGAGGTCATCGGCGATCCCAACGACGGCGATTGGCCCGGCGCTGAGACGCCGAACCTGGCGATCGACGACAACGTCGCGACGAAGTACCTGCACTTCAAGGGCGAACCCAGGCTACCGGCTTCAAGGTGGCGCCGGCGGTCGGTCCGACCGTGGTCACGGCTCTGGCGTTCACCACCGCCAACGACGCGGTCGAGCGCGATCCGGTCTCGTTCGAGCTTTATGGCTCCAATGAGAGCATCGAGGGCCCGTTCGAGCTGATCGCCAGCGGCGACATCGTCGATTTCGCCGGCGAAGTAGCCTGGCCGCGATTCACCAAGACCGTCACGCCGATCGAGTTCGAGAACGCGGTGGCGTACACATACTATCAGGTCATGTTCCCGGCCGTTCGCGATCCGGGTTCGGCCAACAGCATGCAGATCGCCGAGGTCGAGCTGATCGGCGTGCCTGCTGCGAACGTGCTGTTCGCAGAAGACTTCGAAGGGCTGCCTCTGGGCCCGAATGTGGATGAGGTCGTGGCCGGCGATGCCGTCTGGACGAAGACCGCTCCGGAAGGCTGGCTCATCGACGACAGCGGCATGCCCGGGGTCGGTGATCCGGCGATGGACGGCGTGACCGAATGGGCCGGCTGGAGCTTTGCCGACAAGGACTGGTGGGTGCAGGCCGCCGAGGATCAGGATCGGTCG
>Ga0123335_1004161_pt1 | contig 19121 bp, 18 predicted proteins | sample BiotimSIPDNA_2_FD_89707 | JGI IMG/M metagenome (GOLD analysis project Ga0123335, IMG submission 89707) | Anaerobic biogas reactor microbial communites from Washington, USA - Biogas_R2 time_0 SIP DNA | ecosystem: Engineered > Bioreactor > Anaerobic > Unclassified | place: Washington, USA...
ATAATGAAAAAATTTTTCAAAGAGTTTAAAGACTTTGCGCTGAAGGGGAACGTTATCGACCTTGCCGTTGCCGTTGTCATCGGCGGAGCTTTCGGAAAAATCGTTGCTTCGCTTGTTAACGACATAATCATGCCGGTAATTGGTATGATTATAGGCGGCGTCAGTTTCGCGGATCTCAAATACGTCATAACCCCGGCGAGCGGCGACGTCGCGGAGGCAGCGATCCGCTACGGCGCGTTTATCCAGTCTATCGTTGATTTTCTGATAATCGCCTTCTCTATATTCCTTTTCATCAAGCTTCTTTCAAAGGCGAAAAAGAAGAAGACGGAAGAAGCTCCTTCCGCTCCGCCTTCGCCGGCACCTGAAGTCGTTCTTCTCGAGGAGATTCGCGACCTTCTGAAAAGTAAATAATAAGGGAGATATAGTTGTGGATATTAAAGCAAAAATCGAAGAGTTGGTAAATAAAGTCAAGTCGGACAAGAACTTCGCCGCAAACTTCACCAAGGACCCGGTTAAAGCCGTCGAGTCCGTGCTGGGAGTGGATCTGCCGGACGATAAGGTAAATGCCATTATAGACGGAGTGAAAGCGAAAGTATCTCTCGATAAGGCTGACGGTCTGCTCGGAAAGCTGAAAAAGATGTTTTAGTAAGCGTTCTCGCTAACTAAATAATAACCAGCGCCCTCCCCGGTCGGATCAATCGGCAGGGGAGGGCGTATTTTTTAGTTACAGGGTTTGATACTTATTTCCCATAAAAATGGGATAACAGTATTATACGCCTGAAGGCGGAGTGTTATCCCGGACGGGCAGCACCGAATAGCGATTTCTGTAGAGCTGTATCGCGGCAGCGCCGATCAAAACGGCCATTCCTATCAGGGCTATAGCCTGCAGCAGGCGGTATTGGTTATTAAACCCCTCCGGAGAATGCAAAAACTGATATATGCCTAAATACGCCCAGGCAATGGGGAGAGGAAAGGCGGCGTTGCGGTTTTTTAGCAGGACGTAAATAACAAGCAGCACCGCTATTATCAACATTATGATGCCCCATATCTGCGGAGCGATTCCAAAGCCGTTCCATTCGAGCTTGACGAGCATAGCGGCGATATTTACTACCGCGGCAATGAATAGCCAGCCGGTATATATTCCGAAGCTTATCGGAAGCAGCCGGCGCCTGCGGTCTTGGATATCAAGAAGCTTCATGCAGATAAAAGAGAGCGTTACAACAAAAGCCAGTATAAATATGACCGACAGTTCAAGCTGAACAAAGGAAAATAAAACGATCCACGCGACATTGAACAGACAGGAGAACCAGAACAAGACTGATATTTTGTCAAGGGCGTTTTGAAAATAGCTGTCCTTTTTTTTGACCAGCATAACTATGACAGAGATGAGGAGCAGCGAATAGATAACGCTCCATATACTGAATGTGGCGGGGCTCGGCGTTATCAGCGTAACGTACATGTCCGAAATTTCCTTTTGCGAGAGTCCGTTTATTACTCCCAGCGCGCCGAGCGTATTCAAAGCGAGAGTAACCACGAGGCAGATTAAGTTGATCCATGCTTTTTTTACCCTGTCCATAAAAATCCCCCTGTTATATATTTGCCCTTATTAGGGTTACAAATAAAGAAACGCTTCGATAGTAAAAAATTATTATATATTTTTCCTGCTATATTATCAAGCAGGCGCCCGTCAGGGTTTTCCGGAATTAACGATGTGTTTGTGGAGCTTTATGTATAACGCAGGCATGCGCTCATAGGCCCCGACGCGAATAAACTTAAATTTGAATAAAAACCCCATGCCCAGATTGAAAATCTGCCTCGCTATGTCTTTTTGAGGGAAATCATAAAGCTTGTTTTTCCTATAAAAGCGGTTGTCGTCGGGTACTACGCCTCTCATGCTGTAGATCAAATCGCGAAACAGCTTGATGCCGCCGACACCAAGGAAATTGACGCTTTTTTGATATTTGGCGAGAGCGGCCTTTGACAGACTCTCAGCCGTTTCGCGAAGCAGGCATTCCAGCTGTGCCGAATGCTCATATTCATCGCTGATGATGCCGATCGCGTTTTCGCGGCCGACGTTGCTTTTGCCCTCGAGAAACTGGCGCACGTCAGGCAGCGACCTGAGAGGACCCGCAACAAGATAGGCTGTGTGTTTGCCCATCATGCTGGTTCGGTGTCCGTTCGAGAAGGTCCTGTCTAAAAAGAGTTTCCATATCGGTTTCAGGAAGCGGTCCTGCGTATTCATGCCGAAAAGCAAAACATCGCAGGAGTTGACAAGATTAACGTAAAAATCCTGGAATCCGTCTTTGCGGTCGCATTCGCCGACAAGTTCGCAGCGCAGGCAGCCGTGGCAGCCTGCCTCGTAGGGAAAGTCGTTGATATCCACAACTTCAACCGGGTGCGGATATGCGTCGATGAAAACATCGATCATTGCGGAGAGGTTTCCGTCTTTTCTGTATTCATCGGTCAGCAAAACAGTTTTGAGAGAAGCTCCTTGCGCAGCGCTTTTTGAAGACACCGGTTCGGTAACCCGGCTTGGTTTGAACTCGGGCGATTTTGTTTCCTTGAGCGGCATGAACCTGCGCTCGACAACGGATTTGTTGCGGCAGGTTTCTAAAAACTCGTGCATAAAAAAGCGCATGCTCGCTCTGTTATCCTTGCCCAGCATATCCGTGTTGTCCGCAGTCCTTCCTTCGAGATAAGACATACCGAGGTCTTCGCTCTTGGCGCGAAGCCAGTTTTCAGCCAGATGGTCATAATAATGAAAGCAAGTCATCATGCTTGTGGCGTATTTGCCAAAAAAAACATCGCTCTTTCCCGCGTCTTTTATGAGCTCGAAAAAACGCATGAGCTGCCAGGGAACCAGCATTGTGTATACAGGCGTAGTTAAAATTATAGCGTCTGACCATTCTATATCCGAGATGGCGGACTCCAGCCAGGCTTTGTCGAAAATAATGCTTGAAAGGACTTCTCCGGCCTGTATTACTTTGCTGTTGACCGCGTCTTCCTGCCCCAGCATATAAAGGCTGTGCTGGAGCGTTAAACTGTATTCTCCCTTTGGGCTGCCGTTTACGATAAGGACATTAATCAATCGCTTCATCAGCCTCTGCCTCCTTTTTTTTATTCTGCAATCTGTGCACACGGGGACGATTGTACCGCTGCGCTATAATACAGGGTAGGTTTACTATAAGTGCGTATGCCAGCATATACCATATGACCTCGGGCGGTGCGAAAAAGCCGAACAGCCAGAACGGGACTATCGCCAGCCAGTGCGTGAGTTCCCCGCGCGCGGATTCGATAAGAAAGCGCTGCAGGTTCTCGTTTGAAAAGCTCTGAAGGCGTTTTTTCGCGAAACCGCGCTTATTCCACAATGAGCCGCCGTCCGGAAGAAGATGCTTCCAGCTGTTTACATGAAATACCGTTTTGTAAATATGTCCTTCTTTTTCAAAGCGATGTGTTCGAAAAAAGAATGAATCGGGTGAATACAGTCTGTCGGGAAGGATAAGACATATAAGCGCCGCCGCGGTCTGCAGCAGGGGCCATATGACAAAGCACAGGACCACCGTCAAAATGCCCGGCAAAAAAACTACCTGCATGTTCTCTTTTCCGCCTCAATGGCGCGGCCTTTCCAAATAACTTTAAAGCCGAAGGCTTTTTTGAACATGGAAACGATAAACACACCGAGAAGAACTGCCGCGGGTATGGGAAAAAATATATAAGCGAGTGTTTTAAAGCGCCCTGCTTTCGTGCCGAGAAAAGAGAGTACGACAACCCATGCAATATACAAAAGTAAATACGGCAGCCACAGTAAACCGCCATTGAGCGCGAACAAGAGCAGATGAAGCGGAACCGAGATAACCGATGCTATCCAGAAAAAAACCATCCAGAATATCGGCGCGGGCGTGTCGACCGCTCCGGAGGCTATGTTCTTGACCCAGCCCTGCAGGAGGCTTTTAATGCCACCGCCGTACATGCGAAACGATATGTCTTCGTCTCCCGTAAAAAGCCTGTAGGGCATGCTCTCGGCTTTTAAACGGTGTCCAAGGGCCATATCTTCGGTGATGCAGCATTTAACTGCGCTGTGGCCACCGATCTTTTCATAATCAAACCGTGAAATCATTATAACGGGGCCGTATAACCCGACTCCCGAGGGCTTTGGCAGGGATGTGCCGTTAGCCGCTATCTGAATGAGGTTAAAAAGCATAGAAAACTGCTCATAAGCTCGCTCTGTTGTGTGATAGGGCTGAACGGATATGGTGCAGCCGAAGTCTGAATAAGCCTGCGCCAGTTTTGATAATCCGCTGTGTCCCAGCCTTACGTCTGCGTCAAGAAACAAAAGCAGATCGCCCGTTGCCGCGTCGGCGCCGTTATAGCAGGCCCAGGTCTTTCCGAGCCATCCTTCGGGCTTGCCGCGTAGCGTAATAACCTTCGCGCCGAAGGATTTTGCTGCGGCGACAGTGCCGTCTGAGGAGTCGTCGTCCGCGCAGATTATCTCGCGGGGCTTCAAGGACTGAACCTGAAGGCTCTCAAGCAGAAGGGGAAGGTTTTTTTCTTCGTTTCGGGTCGGTATTATCACGGATATCTTCGGCTTGCATTTTAAGCCGTCCTTTGATCGGGGGAGTCTCGGGAAGCGGTAAAAAAGGATGGGAGTTACTGCCAGTCCCATTAATACTATTGTTAATTCTATTATTATCCAAGCCATCAAGTATTACCGCCAAGCTTTTTTCTGACCGCGTCCGCGGCCAGTTTTCCCGTAAGAATCGAAACGGGAAGACCGGACGGACTGAAAGTCCACTGACCGCATTGATATACGTCGTTTATCGGGGTATTGACGGAGCGGGTGATCTTTGTCAGACGGTTTTCCGCGGGCGGCTGCGCGCCCGAAAATGCCCAGCCCGTAATGGCGCCGCCGGTGTTGCCGGTTTCGCGTTCGATTGTCATCGGCGTGCCGCACAGCGAGAAGAGGATTTTCTCACGGATACCGGGAAATATCGATGAATCGAGAATATTAAGTACCTTGTCCGTGCAGTATTGCTTGAACGACTGATAATAGCCGCTATCATAAAAGCGGCGGACGAGTTCATAGTCCATAAGCGTGCTCACTATAACTCCCGTTTTGCCCTCCGGCGCGAGCGTGTCATCGCGCAATGCCGGGCAGGAGATCTCATATGTCGTTCGCTCCAGATAATCGCCCGTCCAGGCAAGAAGCGCCTCGATGCCGCGGACGGCGGGGCGGCTGATGTCGGGAAGGGAGGAAAGACCCGTTGTCTCTGTTGTGTAAAAAGAGTGCGGGCCGCATCGTTCGGTGAAATACCCTTTATCCAGATCCACACCCAGGTAAAAAGTTAAAACAGAGTCACCGCCGGAGCTATTTTGAACTAAATCCCGCTGTTTTTCGGTTTTCGGACTGTTCGCGCTTTTTGTTAAAGCGTAAAGAGTCTTTTGGTCTGCTGCCCAGATGAGCTTTTTATAACGATAAGATTCGCCGCCGTTTAGTTGTATCTCGTGCTTTTGCGAGTCCAGCCCGGTAACGGGGGAGTGCGTCAGTATTTCTGCTCCCGCAACGCGGATATAGTCGGTGAGCTTTTGCGGGAGGACTCCGGTACCTCCGACGGGATAATAATAATCGAGGTAGAGAGCGAAATAGCTAAGTGCAAAGAACGTCGGCGTGTTTTTAAAAAAATGCTGAGCTATCATGTCTATGAGCGCTTTGTTTTTGCTGAAGCGCGACAGATAGCCATAAACCGGCTCATCAAGCCGCAGAGCCGTTTTGATGTTGACCTGATATTTTAAAAGCCACGGCAGCAGCGTTTTGGTTATGTATTCCAAGTCGTTTATCTTATCAAGAAGGATGGGGTTTTCAATGCCGTATATGACATCCATATAGCGCATGACTTTTTTTATTTCCCCAGCAATAAGCGCTATTTCCGATGCGTTTTGGGGAAAATGCGATATCAGTAACGACGTGTAATCATTAAGGCTGTCGCGTGATTTAAGGCGCAGCCAGTCGTTTTTAATCCCGATTGAAACGGGATTGGAGGTGTAATCCAAATCAATGCCGAAGCTTTTGAGCATGGGCAGGACAATGCCTGAGTTTTCAAAAGCGCGTACGCCGGCATCAAAGGCAAAGCCCTCATGCCAGAAGGTGCTGACCAGTCCGCCCGTCTTTTTCCCTTTTTCGATAAGTATCGTTTTAAGCCCGTATTTGCTTAAATAAGCGGTGCTTGTAAGACCAGCGATTCCGGCGCCGACAACAACGGCGTCAAAGTCTGTATTCATTAAGTTTCTCCGGTTAAGTATTTTATGACGCCGCAAATATCAACCGCGCTGCCGCCTTCGCGGGCGCAGATGCAATTCGACTCAAACCGCTCAAGCGCTTCGCTGTCAGCCGGCGCTTTGAGCCAGCATTTTTTTGCTCCCGTGAAGTTTCCGACAGCCGTACGACGCATTATTCCTCGGATATCGGCCTTATCCGTGCAGGAAGGGCGCTCGCACATCCGGCAGCGCAGAGCCTTGAGCATGATCTCCCTCTCTCGCTCCGCACAGTCTTCAAAAAGCATACCGGGCATGAAGGGCTTGTTTACCAGCCTGACGCGGTTTTGCATGTCCCGGCGGTAAGTAAAACGCTCCATGTTCAATTTATTAAGCACGGCGTTTGCCGCTGAGATGCCAGACGTCGTTACTGTCGGTGTGCCGGTACCCATAACGGTTGATTCACCGCAGCAGAAAAAGTTGCCCCATTCGGTGCGCGTATGAAGCCTGCGGAACATGTGCTGCCCGAGCATCTGCTTAGGGCCCGCGACGGAACCTCCGTTTTTCATGGTATAGCGCTCGATTGTTTTTGGAGTAGCGATATCGGCATATCGGACCGCGGATGAAAAGCCGGGAAAACGCTTTTCCAAAACGGATATCAGACGCTCCCGTTCCTTCACCTTTTTATTTTTATACTGAGCGTCATCCAAGGTGTCCCAGCTTTCAAAGGTAGGGCCTATGGCTACGACCGTATGCTCGTCATCACCGCAAAGGGTCCTGTCGTCGATGCTGAATATATAGGCTGTCACCTCGCTTTCATCAAGCCTGTAGGGATTGCCGACGAGCATCTCGACGGGAGCGGTATCCTCAGGTATGATGTCCCGGTCTACAACGGAATAGAGCACAACGCTGGGATATGTCGGGGCAAGCCCCGCCGCCCAGTCGCGCCGCTTCTTTGAGCTGTGAGCCTCATCTATGAGTTTGCCGTAAAGATTCCAAACGGTGCCCGAATAAATGATATAGGGAGCCTCAAGGCGCGTGCCGTCGTCAAGCAGTACGCCCGATGGTTTACCGTTTTCAAAAAGGAGCGTGACCGCTTCCCGACCCAGGAGCATTTCACCGCCGTTTTCCTCTATCACCTTTTCGAGCTTGCCGGGAAGGAACAGCGTTGAGCCGGCCGGGTAATAGCTGCCGCCGACGTGGTTGTCCACAAACATGACCGCAGCGAGCACCGCGGGCGCTTCCTCAACCGTTGCGTAGCAATAGGTGGAAGTGAGCTTGTCAAAAAACTTGAATATCCCGGGGTCTTTAAAATATTTTTTAAGCAGGCTTTCGGCGCTCTTATTAAGATAACCGAGAAAACGGGTATAGGACATGGGGTGCTTTAAAATGCTTTTAAGGGCAGTCTTAGGGTCTGTTTCGTCCGCGGTATTATAGCTTGGATTCTCAACCATAACATGGCGGTACATTTTGAACATATCCCTGTAAAACCTTTTGATATTCTCTTTTTCATGAGGGAATAGCTCGGATAGCTCCTGCGAGAACCTATCCACATCAGCCCAGAATTTGACGCGCCTGCCACTATAATTAACGCAGTAAAGCAAATCGTGGCGAATCATGTCTATAGGTTCCTCAAGGCAATTGAATACGAAGCGATGGGCGTTGTAACCGTTTTCTCCGAAGCCGTAGAGCATAGCCGAGCCCTGGTCAAAGGTGATGTCCCCGCGCCTGAAAGCACCGCATGAACCGCCGGGGTTATAGTTTTTTTCGATAATCGTTACGTTCAGCTGACGCTTGGCAAGCAGTGCCGCCGCCGTAAGCCCTGAAAGGCCGCCGCCGATAATGATGGCATCCCGCTGCATAAAGACCTCCGATTGCTGTTTTATTAAGATATGGCGCATTATTTATATAAGTAATATCCGTTTAGCAGGTACTGTTCATCGTATTTTTCCGCAAGGAGCATAAGGTTGTTCTTAACGGCCTGTATACCTGTTTCGCCGAGTGAGTATTTTGTCAATAAACTCCTGAATCGGTTCTTCCGGGCTTCAGACGCCTTGTTTGTGAAATAGCTCCAGACATGCTCGGCCGCGTTAAGAGCACTGCCGGGGAGAAGGGGCTGATTTAATGCCTCCTCTATTATGCGATACATTTCGACAGCAGGGTACTCGCTCTTGTCTTTGAGCAGCTGACGGATGGCGTTGTAGTGTTTGGCGGAGCGCTCTAAAACACAGTATTTATATCGTGCCCACTCGGTTTCAAGCGCGCCGATATCCCTTTTTGAAACACAGTTTATACACTTGAGGGCCGATATGTTTTTGTCCTTGACCTCCAGCATAATATCTGTGTCCGTTCCGGGAAGCTGCTGAAGAAACTCGAGAAACGGATCTATCTCGATGGATTCCGAGTGCGCGCCGAGCTTCTTTTCGCCGCTTTGCTGCGAGTAGTGTATCTTCGGAGGACCGTCGGACGTTTTCCAGGTATGGGCGCACAGCTTTATCCAGCCGGCCTCGTCTGTGATTTCGCCGGCGGGATTCACGGCGTTATGCAGATTGTCGAACACTGCGGGCATACCGGCAGCCGAAGCTGTTTCAAGCACATCGGCGATATTGAAAAGCTTGTCGTCGTTTTCCAGCACGAGGCGTTTTCTAACAGAAGGCTCGAGTTCACGATAGCGTGATAAAAAGCGGGACTTTGCCTGCTTTTTATCGCCGTATACTCCGCCGAGATGGATAATGATCTTATGCTCTTCTCCCGCACCGAGAGAGTCGAGTACCCGGGCGTGATAATCAAGGTCCTGCGCGGCGCGCAGGGTTACTTCCGCATCGGGTGAATTGAGTACAGTATACTGTCCCGGATGCATGGATATCCTCATGCCCGAGCCGAGCATCTTGTTTCCTGTTGATTTAAGCTTATCCGCGTAGATTTCCGCCCAGGGCAGCTGCGCCGCAGCGCTCGAGCCGAAGGGTATGAGATCCGAGGAGATGCGAAACAGGCTTATTCCGTTTTTTATGTTGTAATCCGCCAGCCTTTCCAGCGAATCGAGATTATGTCCTATCAGGGAAATAAGATGATCTGCGTCCGCGTTTTTCAGCGCGCAGCTTTTCATACCGCTGCCCGGCACGGCAAGAGCGAGGCAGGCGTATCCGATTTTCAATGTGGTTCTCCGTCCGGATTAATCGTTTATGTTATTTTTTTCAGCGACAAGTGCGTATATATAGGTTCCGAAGATCATTCCGAAAAATGTCGGCAGGCTCAGTATCTTTCCCTCGCCGATCTGCGCGAGGACCGTGCCCGGGCAGGCTCCGGAGACCGCCCAGCCCAGACCGAATACCATACCGCCGATGACGGTGAATTTGTTGAAAGGTTTTTTGCTTATCTTTATCTGCGTTCCCTTTATGTCCTTGTTGCCGAGCGCTTTCAGAATGAGCATACCTATCGCACCGACAACTATGGCGGTAGCCATCAGAAAAGCAAGCTTCAGATTAACTCCGGTGAACATATTGTATATAAAATCATATTGCGAGGCTCCGGAGCGGCTGAGCGCAAAACCGAAGATGATACCCGCCGCAAGATAGCCGATTTTTTTTAACATGTCATGCACCTGCTAACACTAACAGCTTTACAAAGAACGTGCCGATGACGCCGAACAGCAAAAAGAACACGGTCGCGGCCAGACTAGACTTCTGAAGCGTCGCCAGGCCGTGGATACAGTGACCGGAGGTGCAGCCGTTGGCAAGACGCGCGCCGAATCCGAGCAGAGCGCCGCCGACGAAAAACCAGATAATATATATGACATAAGACCAGTTGAGTTTTTGCGTGAACAGACCCATTCCGGTGTTAATAAACGGCATGCCGGAGACGCGGGCGGAGATGAATCCTCCGATTATCATACCAATTATAAAAAGGAATCTCCAGTTGGATTTATTCTTGAAGGTGTCTGTATTGAGCCATTTGAGCTTGATTTTGGGAAAGGCAATTTTCAGCAGATTGCCGTATCCGGTGGACACTCCGAGCGCGGTATTGAAAAAATAGTACATCAGGGGAACGAGCAGACCGATGATAATCCCCGCGAGCCACCAGGGCCACAGGTCAACGAAGAGGAATTTCACAGTTGTCTTCTCCTTCCTTGACGGTGGGATGACCCAGGGCGACCCAAGCGGAAGTTCCTCCTATGACATTGATAACATGATCCGACCCGCTCAGATTTAGCATTAAGCTGGCTGCCAGAAGCGATCTGTTGCCGGAGTTACATATAAAGGCTACGGGCTTATCGCCTGTCAGCGTATGATACTTGCTTCTCACATCAGGCGCGGGAATGTGCTGGGTGCATTTGATATGACCGCTGTCCCACTCGCTTTTTAGCCTTGTGTCGATAAGGAGAATCTCTCCCTTTTCATAGAGTTCCTTTGCCTCGGTTACCGAAATGCTGACGAGCCTTGCGGTCTCAAGGCCGCTTGAGACATAGGCCGGCATACCGCCGCTTAAATATCCCGCGACATTGTCAAGGCCGACGCTATAAAGGGCTTTGAGCGCGACAGCTATATCTTTGGTGTCTTCAACTACCAGTATTATCGGCTTGTCAGGCGGCAGCACCCAGCCGGAGAAGGTAGCGAAATTGCCCTTGAGGCTAAGCCCGTAGGCACCCGGTATGTGCGCCGCGCCGAAAGCGAGCTGGTCGCGGGTATCTACCACGACGCAGCCGGAGCGGCTGAGATTTAAAAACTCCTCCGGTGCGTAAGGAACCGGCTTGGGGAGCTTTGAAACGGTGGGAGCGCCCTTTCTGTTTATCTCCGAGCAGCGGGAAAAGTGGTCGGGAGCCTCGGGCATTTCGGCCAGAAAAGTTTTCATGAACTCTTCTCTCGGACGGATCCTCATGGCAGGGTTATGCATTTTTTCCGTTCCGAATGTCGAGGAAAGCTTTGAGGAGAGGGCTTTGCCGCAAAGAGAACCGGCTCCGTGCGCGGGATAGAGCTCTATGTTGTCCCCTAACTCTTCGAGCCTTCTGAGGCTGTCGTATAGTTTTGAGGCAAGCTCGTTTTTAATATGCGGGAAGAGGTCCGGTCTGCCCGCGTCGCCGACAAGAAGAGTATCCCCCGTAAAGGCCAGAGCGGGCTCCTGGCCTCTTTCAAGGTCTGAAACGATATACACGGAGCATTCGGGCGTATGACCCGGGGTGTCGAGCATTTTTATGAGCAGGCTGTCTATTTGGATTTCTTCCCCGTCTTTAACGGCGTAGTGCTCAAATTCGGCGTTTGCCTTTTCGGTGATGTATATTGTTGCACCGGTCAGCTCCTTTAGCTCGATATGGCCGGAAACGAAGTCTGCGTGAAGATGAGTTTCTATGATCCCGGTGATCGTCAGGCCCATAGAGTTTGCCGCCGCAATGTATTGGGTAACCTCTCTTGCAGGGTCTACAACCACACAAGAGTTTTTCCCGCCTATTACATAAGAGCAGTGCGCCAGTCCGGGTGTGTAGATCTGCCTGAATTCCATAAATGATTAACCTCCGTAAAAATAAGAATTTTATCTCCAGACGGCATATATCACGACAGATGACAATGCGATTGCTATAAGGGTGATGAACGCGCCTGTGGAGATGAATCTTTTTTTGGGAAAATCCATGCTGTTCATGACAACAATGGTTGCCTGGTGGGTCGGGATTACAATTCCGAGGCTCGCTCCCGCTGCGACAGCCATAAGGAGTGCGTCCGGATTGACATTAACGGCACCTGTCCTCCAGAGAGCCACGGCTGAGGGAGCCAGTAAAACAGCCGCTACGGTATTATCGAGCAAATTACAAAAAACGGTGCTGACTAACACAAAGGTCAGTATCAGAAAAAAGGGGGGAAGAGATGTGAATGCGGGGCTGATAGCGTTAACAAGCGCCTGCAGCGCTCCCGTGTGCTCAAGGACTCCGGTGATGCCGATCATACTGCCTAAAAAGATGATTATTGAAACATTGATGTGTTCAAGGGCGCTTTTGTAGGATAATACTCCGGAAAAGACCCATACGATGGTGATGATGCCGAAAGCAAGTGCGGGGTGAAGGATTCCGACCGCGGAAAGTACAATAGCAGGAATAAGAGTAATAGCGACTGTAAGGCTTTTTTTCCTGTTGCGCGCGACCGCTTCCTCAGTCTGTGCGTCATCTCCGGCGGTTTGGGTTCCCATACCCGATACCGTCTTTTCCATGGGTTTAAATCCGCAAACGCGGCAGATGAACAAAACGAATACTCCGGAAATAAGAAGACTCAGACCGTGCGGGGCAAAGTCAAACATCACAAACGGCTTGCCGAAAGCGCTCAGACGATAGGTCGAAACAATGAGATTGGAGGCCGTTCCGATGAGCGTAATCGAACCGCCCAATATCGAGGCGAAGAGAATGGGAATCCCGAAGGAGGACTTCGGAACCTTCGCCCTTTGAGCCATTCTTTTTGCGGTTGGCAGCGTTATGCCCACAGCGCCGACATTATTCATGAACGCCGATATAAAACCGGTGGTCAAAAACAAAGCAAGAACCTGAAAATGAGTTGTGTGTATCTTCCCGGCGATTTTTTTGCCGAGTCCGGTAAGCAGGCCAGACTCGACGATACCGGCGCTCATTACAAGCACGATAGCTATTGTAAAAAGCGCCGGCGAGGAAAAGCCGGAAAAAATCTCGCCCGGCTTCCTTATACCCAATACGCCCAGCAGCAGAAGGCCCGCGAAGGCCGTTATGTCATATCTGATCTTACCGGACAACACAGAGTAAAAAACCGCGATAAGAACAAGCCAGGCCGCCGCCTGCTGCCAGGTGTCTATTATGCCCATATCTCACACCCCCTGATATAATTCCGGTTACGGGAAAATTCATCATGAGACTATTCCGGGGATACATGAAAAAAGCGCGGGACAGATCTTTTATATGTAAGAACAGAAACGTATTTTAGGACATTATATCATGAGCCGACCAATCTTGAAAAGCGCTTTTTAGCAAATAATCAGGAAATATTACTGATTACGACAAGTTTAGCTACTTCATCCCCAGTATTTAATTTTGGAAGAAGTCCCAGATCGATTTCATAGTCTGCATGCCGGATGCCTCACCTTCTTATCATGATAATTACCTGGCAGCCCGCGTCAAATCAATGCCGATGCCGATTTATCGGGCGTAGTGATTTCTTTTAGCAGCTTAAGAGCGTAAAGCGAACCCTGTTCGCTTATTTTGTAGTGCGTCCATTTACCCTCCTGCCGGCTGTCAACTACACCGGATTCAACCAGTATCTTCATGTGATAAGCTAGGGCCGACTGACCGATGTCAAGGTTTTCCGACAGCTTGCAGGCGCACTTTTCACCGCCGCGCAGCATATGAAGTATACGCAGCCGCTTTTCGTCGCAAAACGCTCTATATACCTTTGTTTGTTTTTGATATACAGTATCCATACCGCAACCTCAGATCAAAATTACTTGATATAACATCAGTATGTTCATCAAATCAAATATTGTCAATATGATCTTTTAACCATCAGGACTATAGCCGGCGGAGTCGTGTGCCGGGTATATGAAAAGGGCTTGCCGCTTTAGCTGATTTAGCGTCAAACCCTTTGGATGTACATATTCGCGTCCGGTTTACCTGCGCCTAAAATGACGGACGGTCAGTCGTTGGTATAATTATCAAAATAGCCGTGAATGTATACTATCGGCGTGCCCTTATCGCCGGAGCCGGAGGTCAGGTCGCACAGAGAACCGATGAGGTCTGTCAGCCTGCGCGGCGTAGTGCCTTCGGATATCATCTGACCGACGAGATTTTCGTCCTTTTGATGGATCTTTTCCTTGATGGCTTCCTTTAGCGCTTCGCCGGAAAGCTGCGCGAAATCGCTGTCCGCGAGGTACTTCAGCTTCAACTCGTTCGGAGTACCCTCAAGACCTGATGTATATGCCGGGGATACCACGGGATCGGCCAGTTCCCAGATTTTGCCCACGGGATCCTTGAACGCACCGTCGCCGTAGACCATAACCTCAAGCTTTTTTCCTGTCTTTTGAAACAGACTTTCCTGAATGGCGTCGACCAGCGGACGGCAGTCGCGGGGGAAGAGCTTCACCTTATCCTCGTTTGCCTTGTTGGAACCGAGAAGACCGTACTGCTCGTTATAACCGCTGCCGTTTACAGGCGCGGAGAGTATATCGTCCAGACCGTACAGAAGCTCGGCCCCGGCGTTCTTCAGCAGCCGCTTGGTATGCGCCCGGGTGTGTATATCGCAGCAGAGGACATTCTTCGTATATCCTAAAATCGCCCGAGGATCGTTTGCGAAAATTATCTCCGCCTCAGTTCCGCAGTCGTTGATAAGCTTTTCATAAAATTCTACGTAGTCTACGCCCGTGAAGCAATGCTTGGGGCAGCCGAACAGGTCACGATATCTTTGCAGCGTGAGAACGTCGCAGTACGGGTCCACCTCGCGCTCATCGAGCAGGTCGGGATCCATTAGATTGTTGCCGACCTCATCGGAGGGATAAGAAAGCATGAGCACGATCTTTTTCGCGCCCATGGCGATTCCGCGCAGGCACACCGAAAACCTGTTTCGGCTCAGTATCGGAAATACAAGACCGATGGTCCTGTCACCGAACTTGGCTCTGACGTCTGCGGCGATGTCCTCTACCGAGGCGTAGTTGCCCTGCGCGCGGGCGACTACGGCTTCGGTAACCGCAACAATGTCGCGATCACACAAGGTAAAGCCGTCCTCGGCGGAAGCTTCCAGAACGGAGGCGGTAACAATCTGAACAAGATCATCGCCCTGGCGGATTATCGGAGCGCGAAGACCGCGCGATACGGTGCCGACTATACGGCTCATAAACGAACACTCCTCATATTGGATTTACTGCGATATCTGTTTTGATATAAAGCCAAGATAATTTATATCACAATTATGCCGTAACAACAACATCCATGGAAAAAAACTGTCGAAAGAAGCCGTATTGTATTGTCGTGCCGATATAATGTATACTGTTAACATGCTCTATGTATACTTTGTTATACTTTTCGTATACGGCAGGTTTTATACCCCATGGGTACGGTTTGCATACTCAGTTTTATTCAGAAGACCGGTTTTGAACGGAGGATAATATGGAGACTAATGATAATACAGGCGTGATTTATCTAGCCGGAGGCTGTTTCTGGGGCCTTGAAAAACTTATGAAGTCCATACCCGGCGTTATAAAAGCCACCAGCGGATACGCCAACGGCAGCTGCGAGGCAGACGCTGATTACAAAACAGTCTGCACGGGAAAAACAGGTTTCCGGGAGACTGTCCGCGTGGAATATGACCCTCGGGCCGTCAGTCTGGACGCTCTGCTCCTTGCATATTTTTATGTGATAGACCCCACGGTAAAAAACAGACAGGGAAACGATCGCGGCACTCAGTATCAGACAGGCATTTACTACACGAATGAGGCGGACCGTGAGACAGTTGAGCGGATCGCTGCGATCGAAGCCGGACGCTCGGAGGTCTTTGCCGTTGAGATCGGACCGCTTCGTAATTTCTTTCCCGCCGAAGAGTATCATCAGGATTATCTCGGCAAAAACCCCGGCGGATATTGCCACATACCTGCGGGTGAGATTAAAATGTTCAGTCGGCTCAAGATAGACCCGGGCGATTACAAAAAGCCAGCCGAGGAGATTATTCGAGATCGTCTGGACGCTCTGAAATATCAGGTTACGCGCCAAAACGCCACGGAGCGACCCTTTGCCAATGAGTATTGGGATGCCTTTGAAAAGGGTATATATGTGGATGTTGTGACCGGTGAGCCTCTTTTTTCATCAAGGGATAAGTTTGAAAGCGGCTGCGGCTGGCCTGCGTTTTCAGCGCCCATAGAAGAGCCGGTAGTGGTAAAAAGCAATGATAACAGCCACGGTATGCTTAGGATCGAGGTCCGCAGCCGCGCCGGTGACTCCCATCTGGGGCATGTATTCGAAAATGACCCGGACTCGCCGAACGGAGTCCGCTACTGCATAAACAGCGCGTCCCTGCGCTTTATACCGTACGAGGATATGGAATCGGAGGGCTACGGTTACCTTCAGGATCTTTTTGAATGAACACGGCACACAGATGCGGAGCGCATAATCTGCGCTCCGCATGTTCGCGAATTTAAGATTAAGCTATCTTATTGTATGTTCTCACCGTCATCAGGATCGCCGCTTCTCTTGTAGCCGTGCCGTAACCCTCGGCTTCCTGCTGTGTGGTCACAGCTTTCGGCATAAAGTATCCATTTGTATCACCCTTTATGATGCCGAGCTGCGACATGTATTTTGTTCCGACTACCGCCCATGAGGAAATGTGCTTTTGATCGGGGAAGTCGGGAACGTTCGATACCTGGTAGTTTAAGTCATCCGTGTCTCCGCTTATTGCCTTTATCGTCCTGAAGAGCATGGTCGCGCATTGCTCGCGGTTTATCAGTTTGTTCGGCTCAAATGTTGTCACCGAGGTTCCCGTGGTGATGCCGAGCGCGAAGGCTTTGAGGATCTGAGGGTTCGCTGTGTCGACAAAGGGATTCGGGTATTCGGGAGCAGCCTCGGTGTCCATTACCTTTTCATACAGCAAAACGGCCAGCTCGGCAAACTCCTCACGGGTAATGGGCTTTGTCATATCTGCGCCGTTGAGGATATCGGGAATGAGACCCAGTCTGCCGGCTTCATCCAGTTCCTCCTCCGCCCAGCTGCTGGCATCTGAGTAAAAGCTGCCCGAGGCGATAGTATATGCATTCGAAACAGGTGAGTAGATCGGATCTATGTCCTGCCAGCCCTCAAAGTAATGATAAAAGAAAACGAGTCGATATGAGTATGTATGGTCTTTAATATCGACTGAGTCCGCGCTGCCCTCATCGATGGGGGTGAACTCAATCGGATATGTACCGGCAGTCACGCGCCCTTCTACCTCGCTGCTTACGCCGGTGTATACATCGATGTATCCGCCGCCGCCGAAATCACTCCACTCGCCGTCGTCGATCTTTTCGGAATAGTCCCAGAAGACAGAGCCGCCGCCCGGGGCATCGGCGTCCAGATCGAGAACGCTTTGGGGAAAATATACCTGCGCTTCGAAATACGGAATTCCGTCCTCGTCATGCTTTAACTCAATGCCCTTGATGACGGGGGCTTCAAGCATTGAGGGAACACCCTCCGGGAGCGCAGCCAGCGCGTTCATCGGGAGCGCGGCGGTGGCAAGAATCAACGCCAGCAGAAAAGTGAACAGCTTTTTTTTCATTACATGGCCTCCATTTGTGTAATAATTTTCTAAAATATAACTGCTTTCCTACGGTCGGGAGGGTGATAGTGAGCATTGCCGTGCATTGACCGCAATATTGACATGCTTGATAAAAATACTATATAATGGTTTTAGCGATAAACAGCGGTAATAAACCGCCGGAAGAAACTTATACACCGAAAGGACGGATTATATGTATTGCGGAAAATGCGGCAGGCAGCTTGAACAGAGCTCCCGCTTTTGCATTAGCTGCGGAAACGCGGTATATCAGCCAACGGTATATGAAACCTCTTACACCCCGGCGCCGACATACACTGAAATGTATGCGGCGCCCGGCGAGAATGCTGTGCTGGTTATCAGCGCGCATCGCAAAATATCCTTCTTTAAGAGAACGGCATGCTATATAGTTTTTATGAACGACAAAGCGGTATTCGCGCATCTGTCCGCGGAGCATCAAAAATCTGAAACAGCAAAAGCGGTACAGGGGATTAAGGATAACGGGCTCGGATTTTTCAAGGGCAGCGCAGCCATGATGAAATACTGGTCGTCTTACCACCAGAAATACTACAGCATGCGTTCCGCAGAGATTTTGGCGGAGGACCCCTCAAATTTCGTGCTTTTATACCAAAATATCAGGAAAGTACTGTTTAAATGCGAATCGAGCAGTTACGACAGCGACGGCAGCAGCAGCGGTGCATCCGGAAGCCTTCGATTCACTTTGTTTGACGGGGGGAAACTTAAGTTTTCCCACAGCCTCAGCCACGACAAAGGCAGAAAGAACACTCTTTCGACGTTGTTTGCGGACAAGCTAAAATACAGAAAATGACGCTGCAGTTTGATAGATTCCCGAGGTTCACTTACTTTTACAGCTGAGCAGTTTCCAAACGAGCGCCGCTAATACGCCGCCGACCGGCGGAGCAGCGATGAACACCCATACGTTTGCAAGCGCATCGCCGCCGAGCATCAGAGCGGGGCCGAGTGAGCGTGCAGGGTTTACGCTCGTTCCCGTGAAATATATGCCGAGCAGGTGCACCAAGGTTAAAGAGCCGCCGATTACGAGTCCCGCGACCTTGCCGTTTTCGCTCTTGCTTGTGGCGCCCAGCACTGCGAGCACGAAAACGAAGGTGAGGATTATCTCGACGATAAGAGATTTGAGTATATCAGACTCGTAAAGACCGTTTGCGCCGAGCCCCTTGCCCGTGCCGATGAGCGCCATCAAAACAGCCGCGCCGGCGATGCCGCCCAGAAACTGAGCAATAATATAGCCGATGAAATCCTTGGTGCTCATTTTCTTGCTCAGCCAGACCGCTATTGAAACAGCGGGATTTATGTGGCAGCCGGAGATATTGCCTATCGAATAAGCCATTGCCACGATGACGCCGCCGAAAGCAAGCGAAGTCAGGATATACGCCGCGTTTGCCTCGCTGCTGCAGCCTGTTACCGCCGCGACTCCGCAGGCGAACAGAACCAGAACGAATGTCCCGATGAACTCGGAAAGGTACTTTTTCATGTTTCACTACTCCTTATAATTAATCGGTTTTTCTTATTCATTCGGCACGCGGTGATGCTTTTACACAGCTATTATAGTATTCGAATTTCTTTTCCGCAACCGGATTGTCAAATAAATTGCATATTATA
>Ga0123335_1004162_pt1 | contig 19114 bp, 17 predicted proteins | sample BiotimSIPDNA_2_FD_89707 | JGI IMG/M metagenome (GOLD analysis project Ga0123335, IMG submission 89707) | Anaerobic biogas reactor microbial communites from Washington, USA - Biogas_R2 time_0 SIP DNA | ecosystem: Engineered > Bioreactor > Anaerobic > Unclassified | place: Washington, USA...
AAAGCTATTCTCGCTGCTTCTATGTATGCTTCTGTAGAGTCTACTATTGTTCCGTCTAAGTCTAAGAATATGCCTTCTGCTTTTAGTTTATTTAGTTGCATTTGTGTCTGTTTGTTGTTTGTGGTGTAGTTTCATAAATGTTGTTCTCTGTTTGAACAGTTTTGCATCAGTATTTGTCTATATATTTCTATATATTTTGTGGAGGGCACCTCTATAGGTGAGGCATTGTATTTTAATATTTGAATAAGTGGAGATGCAATATAGAATGCTATCAAGAGATTGTGATGGCTGCTCTAAACAAAAAGAGTGCAGCAAACGCTTCAAAAAAGCAATGAAAGGCGATAAAGTATATTGTCCAGATGGAACTGTCCATCTAATAGACTGCTCCAGCATATACTCAGATTCTGATGTAGTTTACTTTTTAGAAGCGTTTCAATAAAAAACCTCAACTATTTTTTAAGCTAAACATTACAATCAGTCTTAGTTTTTTAGTAATATCCTTCGGGTTTTTCTTATCTAAACTGCTTTCTAAATAAATCTGGTGGCTTTCTAAATACGCCGTTTGTTTTTGGTACAAAATATTTTTGTTTACCGCTTAACCCAAAACAGACTCCACATTAAAATTAAGCACAACTTCTGAAATGTCACTTGCATACTCAGCTATTCGCCTGACACTTTCAATAATCAACCTTAATTTAACGATTTCTTCAGCATTAGCGTTTGGTAGGCAAAGCAGGGTTTCTTTTTCTAGTTTGTTTACTTCACATAGTCTTTCTATTACTACTTCAGCTGAGTTAAAATTATGTTTAAAAAGAGCATCAACTGAATTTTCAAACATAGAATTAGCTAAATTGCTTAATTCTCCTACTTTTTCAAGAAGTTTTATGTCTACTTGTTGTTTAAGCGATAGAGTGTTTTGTGCAATTTTAGTGGCGTGATCAGCAGTTCTCTCTACTGACTTTGCAATTAATCTGTAACCTAAGCATTCTCTTTGACTGTTTAATCCTATTTCTTTAACGATTCTTTGATTGGATACTGCCAGCTTTAGTAACCTGACGATGTAGAGGCCAAAACGGTTGACTTCGCGGTCGGTTTCGATTACTGATTTGGCGGTGATATAGTCAAGTTGTGTTAGTGCCTGTAATGCTTCTTTTTGCATTGACGAACTGATTATTGCCATCCTGCTCAGAGCATTCTGTACTGTTAGTTCAGGATAATTAAGTAACACTTGCAGAGTTAGTTCTGTTGGTATGTCTATTACAATTTCTGTACCTACTAGATAGTTGCGGGCGAAATGTTTAATGTGGTTTCTAAGTTTTGAAGAAAGAGCTTTTTGGCCTTGAACTTTTATGTGTATCATGTTGTAGCCTGATAAGTACGCTGAAATTGCTGTTCGAGTTATTGCGTAGGGGTTATCTTTTTCTGTGACTCTTATGTACGCTTCATCATGTTTTATTTTTTTAGGATAAGTTGCTGGCGTGATAGAAAGTGAACCATTTTCTTCTTCTCTTACTATGATTGAACTTCCACGTTTTAACTCGTTTCTTGTAGCCCACTGTTTTGGTATTGAAAGGATGAATGTTGATCCGCCTGTAACCTGTATTTTTCGTTGTTCATCATTTAGTATGTTGGCTTCTTTGGTCACGATTGATTCCAATTGACTCTCTTTGTGGGGTTTCATTATATTAGTTGTATCTATATAGACTATAAATTTTATGGCGATTCACTATATAACCAATGGGGGTTTGTATTTACACAAAAACAAAGGATGAAAATATGAATACTAAATACGTTATATTCGCAATATTAGCAATAGTAGTATTAGTAGGTTCAATAGCTGCGTATGTTTATCTCTCCCAACCAGCTGAATCAAATGCGCCAGTATCTATTACGGGTTCAGGCGCCTCTTTTCCTTATCCACTACTGGACAAGATAATAACTGACTACACAAACAACGTTAAACCAAACGTCCAAGTAAACTACCAAGCCATAGGTAGTGGCGGTGGTATATCAGACTTAAAGAACAAAAATAATGATTTTGCAGGTTCAGATGCTCCATTAACAGCTTCTGAAATTGAAGCTGCCCCAAATGTTCTTCACATTCCTGAAACAATCGGCGCGGTTACAATCCCTTACAACTTGCCGGGAGTCTCTTCAGGTCTCAAATTGACTGGACAAGTGATAGCTGATGTCTTTGAGGGTAAAATAACCAACTGGAATGATCCCGCAATTCAGAACCTAAACCCCGACATAACGCTTCCATCACAGACAATAATAACTGTCCATCGTTCAGATGGTTCAGGAACAACATTCGTTTTCACAGGTTACTTGGTTGATTCCAGTTCATCATGGAGTTCTTCAGTAGGCCAAGGCAAGTCAGTGGCGTGGCCAGCAGGCGGAATCGGTTCAAACGGTAACACAGGAGTTGCAACATCAATAATCACAACACCCTATTCAATAGGTTACGTAGAATTGGCGTATGCACTGGAAAACCAAATGACAGTTGCAGCAATCAGAAATCCCGCTGGAAACTATATAATGCCCACTTTGGAATCGACGACAGCTGCAGCCCAAGCTGGTGCAGCAAGCGGATTACCAACTGGCGATGAAAGCTGGACTAATGTAGACTTAATTAACACCGAAACAGACGAAGCTTATCCGATTGTAAGCTTCTCTTACTTATTAGCCTACAAAGAACTAAATGTAATTTCAGGAATGACTCAGGAAAAAGCAACAGCGCTTGTTCAGTTCTTATGGTACGTTATACATGATGGACAACAATTTGCTGCAGAACTCGAATATGCTCCTCTCCCATCGAATGTTGTTCAATTAAACGAAGTAACAATCAAATCTATAACATTTGATGGTCAAACATTGCCGACAACTTAGGTGAATTCGCCCTGAATCACCTTAAATCTCCAAAATTTTTTGTTAAAAAAATAAAATTTAATGGCGACTTTATTTTCAAGAATTTAGTTGCAGTAATAGCTGCATCAGCAGTAATAATTTTATTAATAATAAGTTATGTTTTGGTCTCAGGTTCTATTCCTGTCTTAGGGGAGTTCGGTTTTGATTTCTTTGTGGGTACTGCCTGGAATCCTGTGGAAGGCCGAGAAATCTTCAGTGCTTTACCCTATGTTATGGGTACACTTGTGACTTCAGGGATTGCTCTCTTAATTGGTGTACCTTTGAGTTTGGGCATAGCGATTTTTCTTGTTGAAATGTCTCCAAAATTCTTGAGGGTTCCCATTGGTTATCTTGTTGAGCTTTTAGCTGCTGTTCCAAGCGTAATTTATGGTCTCTGGGGACTGTTTGTATTCCGCTTTTGGATAATTGACTATATAGAGATTCCTTTGTCAACTTATTTTGGGTGGCTACCAATATTTAGTGGGTCACCCTTCGGATTAGACCTCTTAACTGCAGGTGCTATACTGGGTATAATGATAATTCCCACAGTCGCTTCCTTGTCAAAAGAAGTAATCAGTGCAGTACCCAACAGCATCCGAGAAGGAGCCTACAGTATAGGCGCCACAAAATGGGAAGTTATACGTCACTGGGTAATAAGTTATGGACGTTCAGGAATATTTGGTGCTGTAATACTTGGTTTGGGGAGAGCTGTAGGAGAGACAATGGCTGTTGCAATGGTTATTGGCAACGCAACTGGCCCTGCAGCTATGCCTACATCACTATTTCAGACTGGTCAAACCATGGCGTCTCTGATAGCTAACGGATTTTTGGAAGCTACTGGTCCTCTTGAAGTTTCTGCATATGTTGGCGTCGGATTAATCCTGCTTCTTATTAGTTTATTCATCAATGTTGGGGCTCACTTGATGATAACTCGAGTTTTTAAAGTAAAGGGAGGCGCAATAGAATAATTCATAACTATCGCTTCAGAAAATTCAAGAACTACCTTTTCTTTGTCTTATGTGGATTATGTGCATTAATAGCTATTATTCCCCTAATCAGTATACTCTGGGAAGTAATAATACGAGGTGCACCCCAACTAAGCCTTGACTTTATAACTCAAACCAACTCCAACGGAGGAATTGGACCGGCTATACAAGGTACATTTATTCTAATTGGTTTAACTAGCCTATTTGGGGTTCCGATAGGTATACTTTCAGGTGTTTATCTCTCAGAATTCGGAGACAACAAATATGCTGCAGCATTAAGATCAATGAATGACGTATTAACAGAAGTTCCATCTATAGTTGTAGGTATAACAGCTTATGGCGTAATAGTTATTGCTTTGATTGGAAGTTACTCAGCTATTGCAGGTGCAGTGGCTTTATCATTTATTTTAATACCCATAGTAGCTAGAACAACTGAAGAATCACTAAAGCTTGTTCCTAACAGTGTTAGAGAGGCATCTCTTGCTTTGGGTGCCCATAGATGGAGAACAACTCTTAGTGTAGTTTTGCCTACGGCAAAAAATGGTTTAGTGACTGGTACCCTTCTAGCTGTTGCCCGGATTGCAGGTGAAACTGCACCTTTGATTATGACAATCTTGGGAAACAGATATTTCTTTCAAGGTTTAGACCAGCCAATGGCTGCATTATCCCTTGAAATTTGGCGAAATTCACTTCAGCCACAAGCTAGTCTGCAAGCTCAAGGTTGGGGCGCAGCCTTGCTTTTGATTCTTCTAGTGTTAACTTTGAATATAGTTGTTAGATTGGCAAGTAGAGGTAGATTTAAGAAATGAAAACTATTGACTCAGAAATAAAAATGCAGACTAAAGATTTGAACGCGTGGTTTGGAGCAAAACAAGTTCTAAAAGACATCAACCTAAAAATTCAAACAAACACTGTAACAGCCATTATAGGTCCTTCAGGCTGCGGAAAATCCACTTTAATCAGATGTCTTAACCGGATGCATGAACTTATTCCAAACGCTAAAATCACTGGGCAAGTGCAGTTGGATGGCGAGGACATTTTTGATAAACAGGTAGACCCAGTTCAGATACGTCGAAGAGTAGGTATGGTATTCCAAAAACCAAATCCCTTTCCCACAATGTCCATATATGATAATGTAGCAGCAGGACTGAAATTGACTGGAGCAAAAAAAGGTAAGCACCTAGATGAAATTGTCAAGCACAGTCTAGAACAGGTTACTCTTTGGGAAGAAGTAAAAGATGACCTTAAAAAACCTGGCACAAGCATTTCAGGTGGACAACAACAACGACTATGTATTGCACGTGCGATTGCTCTACATCCTGAAGTCATTTTAATGGATGAACCCTGTTCAGCGTTAGATCCAATTGCCACTGCAAAAATAGAAAGATTAGTTGTTGAGTTAAAACGGGATTACACAGTAGTCATTGTAACTCATAACATGCAGCAGGCCTCAAGAGTTTCAGATTACACTGCTTTCATGTACTTAGGCTCATTGATTGAGTTCGGTTCAACTAAAGACATTTTTGAGTCTCCAAAGAATCAGTTAACAGAGAAATATATAACAGGAGAATTCGGATAGGAGAAAAGATAGTATGAACAGAATAATTGACCGCGGCTTAGAAGAACAATCAGTTCTACTTACTCGTATGGGAGAGTTAACCTATGAAACTCTTGCTCTATCAATAAATGGCTACCTAAACAATGAAAGTGTACAATTACGTGTAAGAGAAATGTCTAACGTTTTAGTCTCTAATGCAGAAAAAGTGGAAGATAGAACATTCGAGTTAATTTCTCGTTTTCAACCTGTTGCTTCGGACCTTAGAGTCATAAAATCCTACATGAAAATAGGAAACGACTTCGCTAGATACGGAAGATACGCATTGGACATATCAGCAATCAACGACCAACTAGACGGATTAACACACTGTGAACCTTGGATCAGAGAATACTTGGCGGATATGAGCAAAAAAGTTCTCTCCACGGTCAAAACAAGTGTTGATGCACTACGAAAACACGACGCTACATTAGCTAAAACAATTACACCAGTTGAACGTGAAGTTGACAAAATGTACCTTGAATTCATCAATAAACTAATCAGTCATGAAGAAAACAGCAACAAATGTGTCGCCTCAAGCATACTAGTCTCCAGATACTTTGAACGCATAGCAGACCACGCAACATACATCTGCGAATCAATAGTGTACATAGTTACTGGTGAAAAAACACATCTAGGCTAATAAAACTCGATGTTGCGCCACATTGGCAGTCTGCTGACAAAATTTTATATATAGACTAAATCTGTGTCTATAGATTATTTGTACAACTTTTAAGAACATTCAAGCGTCTAATATGTTCTGCCGAGACCCCGACAAACAATGTATCACCAGCTCCAGTGGATCAACGTTTAACAAACCACGACAACAGCTCTACCTTGCTTGCTTTAAAAACTGTTAGATGTTTGATCCGCTGGATTTCCTTTTATAGGTCCTGAATCTGCTATGCTTTTTGTTTTCCAACAAAAATCTTCCATATGGCAAAACAGAAAACTGCATAAAAAGCATCAACAATGCAACCGAAGAAAAAATGAGCAAATTAATCAAACTAGTTGGAGTGCTACTACAAACAAAAGTCTAACTCTTCTGGTCAAGGACCTAACCTTGTTTTTCGGTGTCGTATGTAGAGGAAAAGGCAATAGCGACCGCCAAAACTACAATGACTAAGGCGATGATTTCTGTTATGACTGTTGAGAGGGGAATGGCGGTTGTATCAGGCGGAGTTTATAAGGGTGTCGATGTTGGAGTCAGCGGTGAAGCTGTTGCTGTGGCAGTGGGTGCTGGGATTGTTGGATTAGGTGAGTGTGATGGGCCTGGGTTGACAGGAAATGTCTGGTTGCCTAAGGGTAATAGCGTGTAGGTTCCATCATCATTAAATACATAGTGATATGCATTCATTTCCATTACAAAGATGGCTTCTGTTCTATTTTCGTTTAGATAGTAAATAGATCGTCCAATTCCGCTGCCGCCAACAAAGTCTGGTGCGCCTGCGATTTTGTTGAATTCTTTTTCTAAAGCGCGCTCGTCTCTGCCTATACGGTCATATATTTCCCCTGCCTGTTTAGCAGTTAATCTAGGCTGGTCTTTTGGCAGGTCACCGATGGCGATAAGAACAGGTCGTCTCCATTCACCCACCAAACCAATGCTGTTGTCAGCAACAATTTTGTCTAATTCTACTTTTTGCTCACTTGATGCCCGAGCATATGCAGACTCATAAAATGAAACGTTCGAATCGTTAATTATTGGAGGCGGAGACTTAAATGATATTAAACCTGAATAAAAAACTAAGAATGAAATTGAAAGAACAAGCGCAGCTGTAACTGCCGCTGCAACGGGTATAGAGTGACGTTTCAGTCTTGCCGTTAAGGGCATTGAAGGTTGCGGGCAATAATCTATGAGATTCTTAATCCTTTTTCGTATGCTCAACTTCTTCACCTGCTATTTTTGCGAAAAGTTCTTCAGCCAGTTTTGACGGCAAAATCTTGCTCATATCACCCAGTAGTAAGAAGTTGCGGTCTTTTGCTTCTGCAAGCAAAATGTCTCTACAGGTTTGGATTTTTTTGCATTTTTCACAGTCAGACTCGTGTTTATACCAGACTTGAACGCCATTTTTGGCTGTGAAGGTTACAAAAGCTGGGGTTTTGAAGTGGTTGCTGTATCCTTTTAGGAAGCCTCTTTGGACATTGAGGGTTTCGATGTCGATTTTGTTGATTTTTGCGATTTCTTGGAGGGCGTCGCCTCTTTTGAGGGTGGCTATGTCGAGGGATTTATGGACGGTTTGGCGGGTTACGTTTAGTTTTCGTGCGATGTTGACTTCTTGGAGTCCGCTGCTTTTTAGGTTCCAAATGTCTCTTTGTTTTGGTGTTAGGTACCCGAAGCTTAGCGTCATTCTGCAATCCTGTAAGATAACTATGGCTTACATTGTAAGTGTTACATGTTTTATCTATATAAGGTTTTCTTCCCCATATTTGTGTGAAGCCAGAGGTTTTTTAACCCCATATAGAACTGGAATAGAAAACAAAGAAACCATCAAAGACACAATTACCAACCAAGATGGCTCTTGAAAAATCGGTTTTTTTCTTCTTCCCAATAGTCTGTTTGAGATTTTATCTAATATGGCTGAGATGTTATAGTTTTCGACAGAACATATCATTTGGGATTAGACACTTGAACGCAATTGTTCATTGAATTTTGTCATAATCAACGATTAAGAACAATTTTTGGGATGACAATTTTAAGTGGATAGCAGAAAATTAAAGTTGATTTAAAGTGGACTTAAAATTCTAGAACGACAGTTAAGTTATTGGTTAAAGCGAAAGTTAAAATTTAGCAAATACAGACTTGAAAGTCATTAACTAACTGAAAAGGTATGATTTGGTTGGCTGAAGACTGCATATTCTGTAAGATCCTAAACAAGGCTGCACCTGCAAGTTTCGTGTATGAAGACGACCACGTTGCAGCGTTTCTAAGTAACCGTCCAGTTAACGAAGGCCACACTCTTGTTGTTCCCAAGAAACATTATGTTAACATATATGATATGCCAGTTGATGAAGCAGCTTACCTGTTTAAGGTTGTTAAACGTGTTGCTCACGCAGTTAGAGACGGTTTAAATGCTGAGGGTGTGCGGATTGTACAGAATAATGGTTCGGCGGCTGGGCAGGTTGTTTTTCATTTTCATATGCATGTTATTCCTATGAAACCGCATAACGCCTTTGGTCACGACGGAGCATTTCGTGATTCCACTAAACCGCGAAGTCCAGAGGAACTGGAAAAAGATGCAGAAAAAATATTGCGTAAAATTTAGTTTTTTATTTTGATTTTTACTTCGTTTTAAAGTACTAAAAAACCTTAGCCTCTACCTTAAAGATAGTTTCTATCTTTTTGGTTTCGTAAAGTTGCTGATTGATGCCTCTATGTCTTTTGGCAGCTTTGAAAAGTTACAGTCTGAAAAAACATGTTTTCTTATGTTTATAGGTCCTCTGTTTTGAATGTTAGTGTTGTTGGTTAAGTTAGAAGTTGTCCACTTAAAGGGGGCATATCTGTCGACTACTTCTATTTTGGTAAGTTGTATTTGCCTGGTTTTTATGTGTAACTTGTAGTGTGTATTGCATATGACTTTTTAATTTACATAACTGGTTCTGGCGTTAACGGTATTTTTAAATCTGAATACACTTGACTAACTTGGGGACTTATTGTGCGTCAGATGTCTTTGAAGGTTTGTATGCTATTTCTTGTCTGCCTTTTATCATTAAACACACTGGGTGCGTCAGTGGCTTATACAGTTAGAATTAATTTGGAAGGTGTTGTTTCACAGGTAATCGACGGTGACACTTTTTATTTAGTGTCAGGTGACCGGGTAAGACTTGCAGATATTAACACTCCTGAAATCGGAGAACCTGGATACGACAACGCAAAGGATTACACTTATGGTTTAGTGAATGGCCAAACTGTTTACTTAGATGTTGATGATGTTTCAAGAATCGATTCACATAGCCGTTTGGTATGCGTAGTCTATGTTGATTATAACGCTACTCACTATTTGAATTTGAATGAGGCTTTGTTAGTTTCAGGTTTAGCTGAAGTTTGGGATCACACTAACAACGAATTTGACCCTGATGATTGGCAACTTTACGTTTCAAAGTCAACTGGACTTTTGTCTCCGAATCCAACTTCTCCAATTACTACGTATCCAACATTGAAATCTACGCCTACAGCTCAGCCGGATTCAATATTTTTCAATTATCTACCTTGGATAATTCTATTAATTGCGATTATTCTAGTATCGATAGTCATCCTTAGAAAAGCGAAAAAGTCCACTTAATTCAATGAAGTTGTATACTGAAATTTTTTCTTAAATAATTTCAATCATAAAGGTTCCTGCAAGTACATTTTAATGAAGCCTCAACTAATGTGGGCAAAAGGGGTTATTAGTAGACAGTTAACTGTAGACCACTGATCTGCTTTTTTCTCTTTTTTGCGTTTGATTACTGAGTGCAGTTTATGTTAAGCTCAAAATACGCTTAAATATAAAATTAAAGACGAATTAGCTCTCTGCTTTTTTGGATATCAAATATTTACGAAAGAATAATATATCAAATGTCACGCTAATGATTAATTAGATGTTTATGACTACTGAATCATCTGTTTGTATTTTCTCTCTTACTGATAAAGACATACCTAAAGCCAAAGACATGGATAACGCTGTTGAATGGCTAAAAAATAAAGGTGAAAACCCTCATTATTTGCGCTTCAGCAAACCTGAAGGGGTAATTAAAGAGTCAAAAGTCCTGTTTTTATTTAATTCCAGAATATTTGGGGAAGCAACTGTCAAAGAATCACCAGTGGCTTTGGAATCAACAGAACAAAAACAACTCAAACAGAGCGAAGACATCCTCTACAGATACAAAATGAAATTTTATGGGCACACAATCAAAATCTACAAGTATCATCCTACTAAAGACGAAGTAACTGATAAATTGAAAATTAAATTTACTCGACTATACACCTATTTAACTTCTAAACAATACAAAGATCTTCTGAAAATGGCGAAAATGTAGTTAACTCCAATATGTCCTCTTTTTTAACCGATTTTTTAGTATTGCGTCAGCAAGTACTTTAGTTAATTCTGATTCACCTAGATGTTGTTTCTGTTTTTCAATTCATTCTTTTCTGTTTTTGAGCAATATTTCGCTGGCTTTTTTCTTGTATGGGTTTTCTATGTTTTCGTTGTTTACTTTTGAGCCCTCTTCAACAAAAAACTTTACGTCTCTACCCCTTTTTCTTCCTCTATAAGTGTGATTGTCTAATGCGTAATCTGGTATCTCCAGTTTCTCTCCTGCTTCAATGTTGCCCTCCACATTTAGTAGTAGGTCATCCACTATTCTGCTCTTATATGTTCTAGCTAAATAAAGCACCGCGTGAACCAGAAACAGCTTTTTTGAACTGTTTTTCTTTTCTAAAGCTTCAAAATACTGTTTTTCCAAGACATGCACAATCAGAGTTGCCTGAGGATCAGCTACTCCTATGTCCTCTGAAGCTATAACTCTCAGCCTGTTCCACAACATTTTCGGATTAAACGTCTCAAGTTCTATTGCCCAGTAAACTGCAGGGTATTCATTACACCTACGGATGTCCTTCTGTAAAGCAGAAAGCAATTCGTAAATGTCGTATCCTCTTTCTGTAAGGGGTGTGTCAACTTCTCTTAATCCCGCTCCCATTGTTTTCAACTCTCGCAAAGATGTTGATGTATTCGCTGACAAAAAAACCTGTATGTTCAACTCTCAAAAATCAGCCAAACGGTCCCAGTATTGAAAAAATGCGTTCAGGTGAGTGAATGATATTGGAATTTAGAGTTTTAAGCTATTTAATTTGTGCCTCCTGTAACCACGCGTTGATTGGTTGTTGTCCAAAAATAAAATATTCTTCTTCGGCTAAATGGTTGCTGAATAAATGCTCATTGCTATTTATTCTTTCCAAGGGCAGTATACTTTCTATACTAAAGGCTGCTTTGTTTTGTTCATCACTTAGAAAAGAGGTGACTATTCTGATATCCAAGTAATTTTTGTTTTCGAAGTCTTTTAAACTCAATCCAAATAGACCATTTATGTCTTTAAGAGCAATCAACCGTGAAGAATCTTTAGGAAAATTATAATCTCGGTCTTTACCGAAAGTCTCCTCATACTTGATGATGCTGTCTCTTTCTCGAATATTAACTTTCTTGATTTGGAGGTCTTTATCTGATAGGTTTGTTATATTCAAGAAAAAGACATATGAAATAAGCTTAGGATAAGCTATACCAGATTCAGTTGACGTATCCCATTCTTTAATGTATACTTGGACAATTTCACCCTTTACCGATAACTCTTCGTTTGATGGAAAAACGTTCATGTAAACAAAAAGACCTATCAGGAGACCGACTATTATTATTACTGTTGGAAATATGACTAATTTTTTCAACACAGTAACCCTCAACTCAATATCTGTTATGCACTTCCTTTTCGTTTTTCGGATATTTATGCTACTTAAATCCCTACCCAAACATTGTCTAATTAGTCAATTTATTAATAAAATTCTTACACTTTTTTAGAATCAACTGCTTAGCTGGATATTGTAAAAATATGACTATTATTAATTCTTGAGATGCATGGTCTAGGTGGGCGCTTACCCATTTTGGTTTTGATGTTTATGGCAGCGCTGGCTTTGAGGACGCATCTATTGAGAACGGTAACCAGCTGTAAAGTTGGAACTTGAAGAAAAAGATTAAACTTGCTCTTAGAATCATGTTGAATAAAACTTTTTTGTTGGTAAGTTTTAAAAACGATAAAAAGATATTGGAGATATATGTTAGTGAGTTAAAAATGGGATTAATAAAAAGCAATTTTTACTCATACTTTATAATTGCGTTTTTATCTTTTGTCTTATTATCATCGACCTTGTTCTCTTTTGATTTTGTTTCATCTCAGAGTTCTGGAACAGAAGTCTCTGGAATAATCACAGCAGACACCACATGGACACAAGCAAACAGCCCATACACACTTACCGGAAACGTCCTTGTAAACAAGGCAGCAACCTTAACCGTAGAACCAGGCGTCACTGTGGATCTTAACGGCTATTATATAATGGTGAACGGCACGCTTCAAGCTCGAGGAACCAGCAATGACAAGATAACCTTCAATGGCGCAGGCAGCGTCAGTTTTACACAAGCAAGCACCAGCTGGAATGAGCAGACCGGATTTGGGAGTATAATTGAATACGCGAATCTTGAATCAACTTCCATAAGCATCGGTCCGGTCTCTCCAAAGATCAGCAGCAACTCAATTCTGCAAATCAGCGTTGGCGGCTCAGCTTTGATTTCGCATAACACTATTCTTAACAGAATCACATTAACCAGCGAAGCCGAATCGCCCGTAATTTCATATAATACTATATCTGGAGAATTTCAAGTTGCTTACCGCGCAGGGTCAGCCTTGATTTCGCACAACACCATTAACAATGGAATAACAGTTGCCGATTCCGGCTTGACCACTGTTTCCTATAACACGATTTCAGGCGAAGTCCGTATCACTGGCAGCCCCGCAGTGATCTCACACAACACCATCAACGGTAAAGTCGTCGTATCGGGAAGCGAGTCAAGCGGAAGCTCGGCAACAATATCAGATAACACAATCACCGGAGCAGAAATCGGAGTCAGCCTCTCGGGAGGATTAGTCAGCGATTCGGCTGCTATCATTTCAAACAACAAAATCACGGCAAGGGATATAGGAATCAACCTGTCGCCGAGCATGACCAGCTCGTTTTACGGGGGGCGTTCAAACGCAACAATCATCGGAAACACAATATCCGGCTGCGAAACCGCAGGCATCATGATAGGTGACGATCAAACCCAAGGGGGTCACACTCCGCATAGCAACATCGCGAGAATTGAAAAGAATACGATTTCCAACAACTATTATGGAGTGAAATCGTCGTATGAAGCCCAAGTGTCTATTGAAGGCAACTTGATCTCTAACAACTATTATGGCGTGTGGGACTGCACACGCGTCCAAAACAATACTATCTCCGGCAACTCCTATGGCGTCCTTATGGTTCAATCGTTCAGTTACAACAACATCCAAGACAGCTCTGAATACAGTGTTCATCTGGGTTCTTCTGATTTGGGCTTTTTCACGCCGGGAGATGTGGATGCCACCCATAATTGGTGGGGAACAACTGATCAATCCCTAATTAAAGCGTCAATCTACGATTTCGACAGAGACTTCACCTTGGGAAAGGTCAACTTTGTTCCATTTTTGGCAGGCCCGAATCCTCAAGCTACTCCTGATACGTTCGTGTCAACGCCGGTTGATTTTCCTTCTCCGTCGCCTCCGACCTCGCCTTCCCCTTCTGGTTCCCCTGCGGTGACTCCTACGCCGGGCCAAGAGCCTGCAGAGTCAGTGCCGTTTGAGGCAGTGTTGGGCGTAGTTATCGTGGTTGTGGTGATTGCTGCGGGTCTTGGTTTGCTGGTTTATCTTGTTCGAAAGAAGTAGCAGGAAAAAGATTGCTTAAGTTTTTTTCTTGATTTCAGATAGTTTACGAAACTCGGTTAAAGTGAGCATGTTGTTTGCATGTAGTCCGTATCCGGAAAAGCTTGAGACAAAGAATAAGGTCAAACAGTTTTAATTGTTCATATTTGTCAAATTCAGGGTCGCTGAGAATCTTTTGCAGCTTTGTACTTCGCGGATTGTGATTGGCAAGGATAAAAATTACTTCAGGCTTATCTTCGGGGTTAAGCTTTACCTTGGCATTGCTTGTTCCTTTATTGAAATCCAGCAACTGGAGTTCATCTAGTTGATTGAACTGGCTCTCCATGGTCTTCAATAAATCTGTGTATTTTTCCCTGTTAGAAATGAATTCAGCCATATCTTTTAGATGTTCAAGTAATCCAGCTTTACCTTCAATAGCACCATCTCCATATTTCATCTCAATCAAGGCTGCTCTGCAATTGCTGCCTTTTTTTCTTTGGGACGCAAGCCAACGGATAGCTACAATATCAAAACGAGTAAGATGAGGTACAGTAACTTCGATATCAGACACGAAATATTCGGTTTCATTTGAGATAGATGAATTATTATTTTCGCGGGCGACCAATTGTTGAAATTCCTGCTCCGTGGTCTTACTTCTGCCTGCGAAGTATTCGTCCATTATATTTTTTCGTTCTGAGAAACAAGCAACCAATTTCTGTGCATCAGCCTTGTTTCTAATATCTTCTTCGGGATTGGCAACGACCTGTTCCGATTTAGCGTATTGAACAGCAAAGAAAGTCTTGTAAGAATCCCCGTTCTTAGTTGCTTTAAGGATATTTCCACCTCGATAGTAAATATTGACGTAACCATCGCGTATCGCTAACATCAAAGTATGATCTTTTTGTACTCTTTCAAGTATTGGTTTAAGCATCCCTTGTTTTAGGGCAACCATAAATTCAGGGGTTAATATTCTCAACTTTTCACTCATTTACACATTCCACCATTCACCATCACCATGAACTTGGACATTAAGAAACAGTTCTTTGTATCGCTCAGGAAGAAATGTGTGTATTGGAACCACCTTTTTTGGGTTGATTGCTTCCACGATTCTCTTCAAGTCTGCTGGGCTTGCATGTCCCGAAGTGTGAATACTGCTCTTTGGGATATCATTTCGTTCCAACCACTCTTTTAGATTTTGATATGACTCTTTTTCCCAGTAGCCTTCCCATTGAGAATAAATGTAAGTCGCGCCTTTCAAGCAATCGCCCCGTTCAAGGTCACGGCAATAAAGAGGCCTAAAAAGTAAAACAGACTTGTTTGGAGTCTCTTGCAAATTTTCTATAAAAATACGATTTGCTGAATGATGTTTAAGCAATTCAAACCAGGCGTTTTGTTTAATCTGGACGCGTTGCGCTTGCGGAATAAACAACGCAACATCAGGCCAGTTGGATTGGGGAATATTTCGATTTCCAGTCGCTTCCAAAATGGCAGCTGTATAGAGATCAATAACGAGCCGTTTTCCAGTTCGTTTACAAGCGCGCATTATGGAGACTACCCGGTCAATATTTTGGGCTGAGGTATGAACTAACGCCAAACCTTGAGTGGTAGAGAACGTCTGCACAAGTTGTGTCTCAATATCAGCTTCGGTTGGAAAACGTTGATCATCATTAAGTCTTCCCAATGAAGATCCCTCCAAAAGAAGCGTATCCACATCTTTTGGAGGAGTCGTAATCAAACGCTCGACCAAAATCCCTTTTCGCCCATGAGTACGCAGATCACCGCTGTAGAAGAGACTTTTTCCGCTACTCTCAATGAGGAGTGCATAAGCGTCATAAGCTGCATGGTCAACAAGAAAGGGGGTTATGTGAAAGGAGCCTACTTCAAAGCTTTGTTCGCTTTGGTAATCCCATCCCTTTGCGGGGATGGGCCAGTTGCAGGGTAAGAAGGGTGCGGCGGCAGTTAAAATTCGGCGAGCTGCAGGTCCCATGCCTATGGGAATTTTCGGGGAGATATGTGATAGTAGTCCAAAATGGTCAAGGTGAGGGTGAGAAATAAGGATGCCCAGCAAGGATGGGTCGTTTCCTTCGAGTCCACTGATATCGGGCAAATATTGGATACTATTGTTTTCTGCATCAAGTGGCAAGCCCAAATCAATCAGCAGTCGCTGACCAAGGCTTTCTATTTCGACACAGCTTCCTCCGATTTGTTTGCTTCCACGGTGGATACATACACGCATGAGGTTTCTTTCCGCCAAATTGCTGAATGATTGATTTTACAGCTCTTGGAATGCTTACAAGGTATTAGTCAAGAGAGTATAAAAAATGTCCATCATTCAGAGAGAATTATATTATTCCTGATAATCCCGATTCACCAGTGTCTTCTACTCGCTATGGCGGCTTAGTAGTGTAGCCTACAGTCGCAGAGGCAGCAGGCGAGGGCAGTATTCGAATTCCTCAAGTTGACAATAGCCTGGGCGCTGGGTTTGGAGAAGGCATAACTGATGATAATAGGCGTTTTGTCGCCGACTGTGAACACGTTGCAGGCTTTCTATTCTATGGGGTAGCTTAGGATGTTGTGGAAAAATGGTTCAAAGTAAATGACCCTGGCACATCGGAAGTGGATACAGAGTTTGACAAAGCGGTTCAGAAGGTGTTGAGTGGGCTTAAATTCAAAATGTCTTGTAGCAGCTAACAACTACAAACGCAGAGTTGGAGAGGATATATGCTGCTTTAGAAAAGCTACCCAACCTTGAGCGGCTAGAGGAGATTGCGGATAACCTGCAGAAACTAACTGGAATCTTGAGCTGCCTTGCAGATGCCAACTGCACAGTTGCTTCTGGTTCAATTCACGGTTCAGGAGTACCCGAATATGTCAGCTAAAACCAAATTTGATCCAATTGATCTATTTCTGAATTTAAATTCTACTTTTCTTCTCTTTTTAATAAAATGTTTTTTTGGATGTTTTTGCCTGTTCAAACGCATATTTGAAGGCTATTTGGGGCATGGTAAAAGTCCATGGTTTTCAGCTTCACAGTTTTTTTGGTTATTTGGTCCTGATTGGTTATGCCAAAAGTTGGGGGATGTTGATGGAGCAGAATTCATCTATTGAACAATTTAAGCAGGAATTAATTGAAGAGCCTGTTCAAACCGAAATGGCTCCTGAAAAGCAAAAAACAAAGCAAACCCAAAAAGAAAAGCGTGGAGGGCAAAAGTGGAATCAGCAGCTGCTAAAGCGGGTACTTAACAAAATCGACAAGATCGAAGCTACCCAGAGAGTTATCTTAAATGGACTTAAAGGCGCCGGCTACTTCTGTTTCGGGGTTTCTCTGATTGAGAAGTACGCGTGTGTTGATGAGGTTGACTGTGAAATCATAGATTGTGTTAGGGCTGCTGGGTCAGCTGGTGTTTTTCCTAAGGACGTTGCAGCTAGCTTGCTGAAGTACAAACTTGAATACTACAATGTTAGCCGCCGGATTGTGCGTATGAATAGGAGCCTAAAAAAGGAAACTGGGGAGTTGTTGTTTGAGAAGCGTGGTCATAGGTGGGTGCTTACACGTTTTGGTTTTGATGTTTATGGCAGCACAGGCTTTGAGGACACATCTATTGAGAACGGTAACCAACTGTAAAGTTTCAACTTGAAGAAAAAGATGAAACATGATCTTAGAATCATGCTGAATAAACATTTTTTTTTGGCAACTTTTAAAAATGATAAAAATATTTTGAAGGGAAAAGTTAGTGAGTTAAAAATGGCATTAACAAAAAACAACTTTTACTCATACATTACAATTGCGTTTTTATCTTTTGCTTTATTATCATCAACTTTGTTCTCTATTGATTTTGTTTCATCTCAGAGCTCGGGAACAGAAGTCTCCGGAATAATCACAGCAGACACCACATGGACACAAGCAAACAGCCCATACACACTAACTGGAAATGTTCTTGTACAAAATGGGGCAACATTAACCATTGAACCTGGAACAAATGTAGACCTTAATAGTTATTATATACAAGTCAATGGTACTCTTTCCGCAAGAGGCGCTACTGACGAAAAAATAAATTTCAACGAGGGAACCATAAGATTTGCCAGCGTTAGTGACGCTTGGAATACGACAACAAATATAGGTTGTATAATCGAGAAGTGTGTTCTAAATTCAACTACAATATCTATTGAAGATACTTCTTTATTAGTTATCAATAACTACTTTGATAATAGTAGAGTCGAATGTTCTAACGGAATAAACTGTATTTCAAGTAACTTTTTCACGAAATCTACTTTATCTTTGACGGAATCAAATTCAACGATTTCAAATAACACCTTTGTGGATTGTTCGACAGCCATTGGTGCTAGGACAGGTATAAGTGTTACAACATCATTTCCTTTGATAGAGGGAAACTTGATATGTGGAAGCGAAATTGGCATCGGTATATCAAGTTGGTATTGGGCAATATCTTATAGCCCCATAATTTATAATAATGCTTTAATTAGTAATTCTCGTGGAATTTCAATTAATATGTTTTTGAGTAGAGGGATTTCTCCTTTAATTGAAGGCAATAATTTTTTTAACAATACTAACTACAATATTGAGTTAATTGCCGACTCTTCAGAGTACTCTAGTGATATTAATGCAACCTATAATTGGTGGGGAGTTGTTAATGCTCAAGCCATTAATCAGTCAATCTATGATTTCTATGATGACTTTAATGTAGGTGCCGTAGTTTTTGAGCCTTTTTTGTATTCGCCTAATACTGCTGCTCCAACATACACCAATGCTTCAGCAAGCGCCGGCGGCTCGATCTCGCCAAGTGGAATAACCAAACTAAACTATGGTGACAACATAACATTTACTATAGCAGCAGACAGCGGCTATCATCTTGTGGACGTTTTAGTTAATGGGACATCTATTGGTGCTACAGGTTCATGTTCGATAGAGGACATTTCTGGTGCTACTGAAATCATAGCAAACTTCGAAATCGACCCTACACCCACACCTACTCCTACTGCTTCTCCAACACCAACTGCTACTCCAACCCCAACTCCAACACCTACACCTACTCCAACTCCCACGTTAAATCCAACACCTAGTCCCACTCCAACTGCTTCTCCATCCCCAACCCCTACTGCAACAGTAGAACCCACTCCATCTCCTACTCCTGAATCAACCCCAAGC
>Ga0123335_1004165_pt1 | contig 19111 bp, 16 predicted proteins | sample BiotimSIPDNA_2_FD_89707 | JGI IMG/M metagenome (GOLD analysis project Ga0123335, IMG submission 89707) | Anaerobic biogas reactor microbial communites from Washington, USA - Biogas_R2 time_0 SIP DNA | ecosystem: Engineered > Bioreactor > Anaerobic > Unclassified | place: Washington, USA...
ACAGTATCCTAGACCGGTACGAGTCTCTGCACTCAAACGGTTGAACCGCCGTGTACCGATCGGTACGCACGGTGGTGTGAGAGGTCGGTCACTCAGCTAATGGGTGACCTCCTACTCGATTAAAAATCAGTAAGAATCTTTTCCGAAAAATGTCCGTACAGGCCCCTGATGGTAAAGGGAACCGAAAATTACAATTTTCCCGCTGATTCCTGCGCGGACAAGAGCAGTCCCGAGCGCTTCGGATATATCATTACATGCGGTGACCGGTACGTGTGAATGGTTCTCAATTTCCTCGGCAAGCGCCCGGGCCGTAAGGGCTCGTACATTCGGGGGCGTCAGAGTTATGAACTCCTCGGCGAGACGCTCGGCAGTCTTGATTTCATCAGAATAGTCTTTGTCCGCCAACACACCGACAACAAATATTACTTTTTCTCCGGGGAAAAGTGTTTCGATGCTTTCGCACAAAGCGCTGACACCCTGCGGATTATGTGCGCCGTCTAATATGACGAGCGGGTTACGGCTCAGTACTTCCATTCGGCCGGGCCAACGAGCCTGCAGAAGACCGCTGCGTATTGCTTCCTCGCCGATTTCCCAGCCTTTGTGATTAAGAGCATCGGCTATTTTCAGAGCAACAACCGCGTTGCGGATCTGGTAATTGCCAAGCAGTGATATTTTAAGTCCTCTTCTCCCCTCGAAATGGAAAACAGATCCGTCAGCGGATTGTTCACAAACAGAAGCTTTATTACCGTCCGCCCACCATATTCGGGCATTTCTTTGAGCGGCATATTTTTTAAATACGCTCTCCACACCTTCGGATTGGCGGTAGCATACGACATCACCGTTTTCTTTGATAATGGCCGCCTTTTCGGCAGCTATCAGTTCAAGAGTCGAGCCTAGCCGTTCCATGTGGTCATATCCGATGTTCATAATAACCGATACCTCAGAGGTCTCGATGGAATTGGTGGCATCCAAACGCCCGCCGAGGCCGACCTCCAGCACGCAAATATCGCAGTTTTGCTCCTTAAACCAACAAAAGCAAACGGCTGTTATGATTTCGAATATTGTTGGTCTGCGAAACCCGCGCCCGATAATACGGCTGCAGGCTTCGGAAACACGCGTTGTGATTCTTGCAAGATCATTGTCCGGAATCTGGGTTCCGTTAATCTGAATACGCTCATTGAACCGGTTTATATACGGAGAAGTATAAAGACCTGTCCTGTAACCGGCGTGACACAGGATAGATGATATCATAGCGGAGCATGAGCCTTTACCGTTGGTTCCGGCAATATGAACATATTTCATATCTCTGTGAGGGTTACCCAACTCAAGGAGCAGTCTGTCCATAACGGATCGGTCGGATATTTCTCCTGACGTATATGTGTCCAGAATGAAATGTATGGCCTGTTCGTAATTCATAAAATGGCCTTTCCTGAAGGTAGATTACAAAATTGATTTCAAGTAAAACATTCTAGCACAGCCTTTTATGTTGTCAAGTGTATTGAATCACCGTCCCGCCAGGTGGACGGCAAGCGCGCATATATCATCAGCGGCGGATGGAGTAGCGACTTTTGACAGCGCTTCTTTCATATTAAGAAGCTGCTTTTTGTCCGAAAGAAGAGACATTATTTTATTTGCGGCATCACGCGGGGATTCTGCATAGACCGCTCCGCCTGTGCCTGTGATGAATCTGCAGTTGCGTTCCTCCTGACCCGGTATGGGACTGAAAATAACAGCCGGCAAACCGGTTACCAAAAGCTCCGCTACCGTCAACCCGCCGGGTTTTGTAACAGCGCAATCGGCAGCAGACATACACAGAGCCATTTTATTTGTGAAACCGAGTACGAGAAGACGCTTATCTTCAAGGTTGCTGAGACTTCTGAACAGATTTACGTTCGTACCGCATACGCAAATTATCTGAACATCGCCGCAAATATTCAGAAGGCCTGTAACAACCGAGTATATATTCCCGTACCCCATAGAGCCGCCCATTACGAGAACCGTGTCTTTATCCGGTTCAAAACCGAGAGAAATCCGTGCCTCGTTCGTTGATGGCAACGACAAAAAGCTGTTGTCAATAGGGAGGCCGAGCGGGAAAACACGGACCGGATCAAGTCCCTTTTCCAAAGCGGATGTTTTAAGACGAGGGCTTGAAATGACTATGGCGTCCAGATATTTGCACTCTTCAAAAAAAGGCTGAATGCAATAGTCGGTAATTATGGAAACAACGGGAATATTAAGCAGATGATGTGATTTGAGCATGTTAAACTCCTGAGCCACATAAGGATGAGTGGTCAGTATTACATCGAAGGAGCTCAGGTCAAATTTTCTTAAAAAGCGTCTGGCTAAAAGCAGCCGTCCCGCGGCGGCGGAATAAATACTTCTGCAGCGCCCGCTGCGTTCCAGCAAACCGTATGCGCGACGGTAGCTTTTTTTCATATGACGTGTTACAAATACGTAGCCCTTGTCCATAATACTATATGATACTCTTCCGCAGACTTCGTAGAAATCGACGCATTCGGCTTGAATCCCGGCGCGTTTGAATGCGCAAACCAATGCCCTTGATGCCGAGTTGTGACCATAGCCTGTCGAAGCGCTTACTATCAGTGCGCGCATATGGTATCCTCCGTGACAAAAATTACGTATGAATTATTGTAAAGAAATGCAAAAAGAAGTATATTATCATAGGGATAGGGAGGAGCGAGAATGGCCGCTTCCGAATTTATTGACTATATGATTCCGGGAAAATGCGGACATCTGGTTGGCATAGGCGGGGTATCCATGTCCCCGCTGGCTGAGGTACTTTCTGAAAGAGGGTTAATAATAAGAGGTTCGGATATAAACGAGAGCCAGACCGTTATGAGACTTCGCAGCAAGGGTATCTCGGTAACAATCGGTCATAATCCGCAAAATACAATCGGCGCTGATTTTGTAGTCCGCACAGCCGCCGCTTCCGACGATAATCCGGAAATAGCAGCAGCCCGCAGTCTCGGCATACCCGTCTTCGAACGTGCTCAGGCTTGGGGAGCCATAATGCGCGAGTATGACAACGCGATATGCATATCGGGAACTCACGGAAAAACAACAACAACATCCATGGTTACTACTATATTAATGCAGGCAGGCGCGGATCCGACCGTGATGATAGGCGGCACGCTGCCGCTTATTCGCTCAGGCTATAGAATAGGCTCGGGCAGAACAATTGTAATGGAATCCTGCGAATATTACAACTCGTTTCATTGGTTTTCACCGACTATAGCGGTTGTGCTGAACGTTGACGAAGACCATCTGGATTTTTTCGGTGATATTGAAAATATCAAAAAATCATTCCGTAAATTTGCCGGGCTCACTCCCGCGGATGGATGCATAATATTAAACGCCGACGACACTAACACTTTAGACGCTCTGAATGGTATAAACCGAAGGATTATTTCATTCGGAATAGATAAAAACGCCGATGTAAAAGCTAAGAATATTTCCTTGGGAAAACTGACTGCTTTCGATATATACTACATGGAAAAGCTGTTTTGTCATATAAGGCTCGGGCTCGCGGGAATTCATAATGTTAAAAACGCGCTGGCCGCGGCAGCGGCTTGCATTGCGCTCGATATACCCGCGGAAGCCATAACAAAAGGGCTTGCCTGCTTTGAAGGTGCGGAGCGCAGACTGCAATACAAGGGTTCCTTTAACGGAGCGGACATTTATGACGATTATGCGCATAACCCGGGTGAGCTTTCGGCTCTTTTTGAGGCTGTATGCGAACTTGGCTACGACAGGGTAATCTGCGCATTTCAACCTCACACCTACAGTCGTACAAAGCTGCTTTTTGATGATCTTGTCAGGGAACTGAAGAAACCCGATATCCTTCTTCTTGCTCAGATTTATGCCGCCAGAGAGGCAGATACAATGGGAATCTCGTCCGCTATGCTTGCGGAGCGGATAGAAGGCGCGGTCTGCTGCCGCAGCTTTGAAGTGATTGCAGACACGATCCGCTCTATGGCGCGGCCCGGCGACGTTGTGTTGACGGTCGGTGCCGGTGATATCTACAAAATCGGCGAAATGCTTGCCGTATCGTCAAACGATGATTGTCAAAACCATTCAAACGCTAAGTAGTATAGCGCGCACCGCAATGTTATACAAATGACCGGTCAAATCCCTCCCGGCGGTATTTACGTCCGGAGGGGTTTCTATATTCGATCACTTATTTCATATATTTATCCTGATACCGATTGGAAAACTGAAAAGCATAACGATAAATATATAATAAGTACAAGTAAATGATTTATCATATTTCACTTTATTAAGAGTGGAAGTAAACAATATATGGCAGAGTATGCCGAATTGTTTCCGCTTGCCTTATGAGTACGCATCTGATAAAATATCGCATACCTTTGTTTTTATCTGACAGCCGGGCTGACATTTATTTCGAACGGAAGTAAGCAATGGGAAAAAACGATAGGAGCGCAAACAAAGATTCGAAAAAAGAGAAGCTCTTCTTCCGGCTCTTTACAGCGGCAGTGTTTATATTCGGTGCCGGATTTCTGTTATGGGGGCAGTATAATTCTTCTGTGCAGATTTTCGACGCATGGGTTATGCGCTACAACATAGATAATGTGCTGGAAGCGGATTCGGAGTATTCGCTTACTGCACATGAGAGAGCGCAATATGAAGCATTGCTTGAAAAGGGAAACAGCCGACTGAGTGGATCGGCTGTCGATACGAGGCGTTACTCCGCTTCAACCGCAGGCACTCTGTTTGACGGTGCGGGTACGACCGAGTTTTCATATACATATGTTGACAATAAGTCGGATACGACGGTTATCATTCTTCACGGATATAATCAAAACTCTGCTGATTCGGCTATCTACGCTCCTTTATGGCTTGACCTCGGTTATAACATAATTATTCCCGAACTTCGGGGGCACGGCAAAGAGGAGTCTGCCACGACTTTCGGTGTTTGGGAGAAATATGATCTGTTCGATCTTATAACGGCCGAGGGACTGCAGGACGATAAAGTCATAATTTGCGCCAGAGGCATAGGAGCGGCCGCAGCGATATTTCTTGCCGCGGATCCGAATTATAATACCGATATTGATTTAATCGTCGCGGAAAGCGTTTATTCCGATCTGAAAACACTTGAGCTCAGACAGCTTAAACGGCAGTTCAGACTTGGAGATTATTTTGTCGGCAAATTTATTGATATAACAGTGCGCAAAGGTCTTGGCTTCGATCCTTCGGATGCGGATCTTAAAAATGCTGCTGCGTCAGTGGCCGTACCGATACTGTTCATAAGCGGTGGAGAGGACGATTTTTTGGGGTATTGGAATACGAAGGAAGTATATGATTCCTGCGCGGGCGAAAAGGAGCTTTTAGTAATCGGAGATGCTAAGCATCTTATGGTTTACACACTTGGATGCGATGAATATGGAACCGCGGTTCGACTCATGCTGGGCAAGCTTGAATTCTGATGAGGTGGGTATAAATGAGAGTTAAGATAACGGCAGACAGCACCTGTGATCTTCCCCGGGACATTTCCGAGAAATACGGAATACGAATTTTACCTTTGCATATAATCAAAGGCTCCGAAGACCTTCTGGACGGTATTGAAATAACTCCCAACGATATTTTTCGTTATGTAGAGGCTACCGATGATATGTGCAAAACAGCCGCGGTTAGCGTCGGCGAATACGAAAAGGCCTTTCGCGAGGAGCTGCGCGATTGCGAAGCTGTTATTCACATAAATATATCGAGTGAGTTTTCGGCTTGTCATCAAAACGCTTGTATAGCAGCTGCCGAGGTTGGAGGAGTTTATCCGATTGATTCGCGAAATCTTTCAAGCGGCAGCGGACATCTGGCTATCGATGCCGCAATAATGGCGGCAGATGGTATGACGGCCGAGGAGATATCGAAAAAGCTGAAGGAGGATACAAGTAAACTTGAAGTCAGCTTTGTGCTCAATACACTTCGCTATCTCCACCTTGGCGGGCGCTGTTCGGGCGTAGCGGCCCTCGGAGCAAACCTGCTTCAGCTGCGTCCCTGCATAGAAGTAAGAGACGGGAAAATGGGTGTCGGTAAAAAATACAGAGGCAATATGGAAAAGTGCCTGAAGCAGTACATAACAGACCGGCTCGCCGAACGGGATGACATTGATATGAAAAGGATATTTATTACTCATTCCGGTGTCGATCCGAGGCTTTTAGAACAGCTTAAAAACCTCATAACACAGCTGGCCTCCTTTGAAGAAGTAATTGAAAGCGAGGCGGGCTGCACGATTTCAAACCACTGCGGACCGCAATGTCTGGGAATACTGTTTTATACAGTATAAGCCGAATTACTGTTTGACGGCAAAAACCCGTGCGCGGCCGCGCACGGGTTTTTGATAAAAATAATCAGTTATTATAAATTATTTTTTTCGCAGCTTCGTTATCGTCGGCGCAGCAATATATAACGTACAAACCCTTCTTATACATCGTTGCCGCTTCAAGCTTTGGAACTTCCTCAGGTACATAGTCCTCAAAGCTTTCAATTTGAAAACGAACTCTTTCGCCGACAGCTTCAAACACGCGCGAGGCGGCGTCTTCATCCGAAGCCTTGATAAGAGCTATCTCTTCGGCAGTCGCACCGCTGGAAAACCAAAAATAGGATTCCGCGCAGTCTGTCTCATTGATGGAATAAAGCATATAACCAATGCTTGAGTCGGTAAGCTGAGGTGTTTCGGCGAAAGCAGATGACGACGTCAGTTCAGATCCGAGATTTACAAGGTCAATTTTATTTGATGGCACCGAACAAGAGCCTAGAAGTACAACTATTGCAAAAACATATGCCAGACCGAATTTTTTCATTTATACATCTCCAGGGATTATTTATGTACTATCGTGTGCGTTTTCAGATAGTCGAGCCAGATGACGCAGGCATCTCGTACCAGATGTATTCCGTCTCCGGACATACCTTCGCAGAGGTTGCCGTCCTCATTGGCAAAAGCAGTATATAAATCAATATAGTGAACACTTTTTTCCGAGCAAAGCTCCTTAAGCTCCTCGTTGAAGGCGCGGACACGCGTATTGTTATAAGAGCCTCCGTTCTTGTCTTTTTCCTCGGATACCGGCAAATTTGCCTGTATGTAAATATCGGCATGAGGTTGACGACGTATTATGGAGTCGATAACATCGGCATACAGTGAATGAAAATAGTCGTATTCCAAGCCTATTTCGTTAATGCCAAGCATTATGTATACTTTATCGTAAACCTTTGAGCCTAACGCTTCCATTACCGTTACATACACGCCATTACCTCGTGAAATGACTTTATCCGTATATATACTTATTACGCTAAGCGATTTACCCGCGTAGATATCCGCTGTTGTAAGTCCGCTGAAAACCTGAAAACCCTGCGTGCGTGAATCTCCCAGAAAGACTGCGCCGGAAAAATAAACGTCATCCACTGATTCGCTTTCCGGGACAATATCGCCCGGAGAGTAATCGTATATTGGTGTTCCGTGGCCGTCTGTGTACTTATAAACCCGCTCGGGCTTCGGAGAGGGGGCGATCATATTGTATTCCTGCTCGGCTGTAAGCGCGACCCGCGCTGAGGGAACAGGCAAAGATACCGAATTATTTGCTTCCTTGTAATCCATCGGCATAGGTGAGGGCGAATAAGTTTCGCTCGCGGAAGTATGACCGGACAGTAAAGACGAGGACACAAAAAAAAGCAAAATGATCGTTGCGGCCGGTATAAGCCAAAGCACAAGGAAGCGTTTAGATTTCGGCAAAATTGCATCCTCCTGCATTATTAATTATGTAAACTATACTGATGCTGTCACTTCGGGGCTGAAACTTATCTGATCATATATATACTAGCAAATGAAACCCCTTATCGCAATAGAGATTTGCCCGAAAATTATCGAAATTGATCATCTGCTGTAGAATGCAAACCTATGGTTAGGTCGAATGACAGAGTAATTGAGTATTGACAAGACAAGCTGCATAGTGTTATATATATCGCAGATACATAAAAAAGCGGTCAATCCGCTTACGACGTCTTCGGGGCGGGGTGAAACTCCCCACCGGCGGTATAGTCCGCGAGCCTTACGGCAGAACCGGTTTGATTCCGGTACCGACAGTATAGTCTGGATGGAAGAAGACATTCCCCGGCTTTGTGCCGTGGTTTTGTTTACCCGAAGCTTTGCTTCGGGTTTTTTATTTATTTGGTTTTACGCTTAAAAAACACCAAGACGAATTATCATATGAAGGGAAATGATTCAATGTCCGCGTCCTCAAACACAAGGAAACTGGTTGTAATGGCAATGCTCTCGGTGATAGCATACGCATCGACTTTCGTAACAAGACAGCTGCCACCGCTCTTTTTGTTCCTCCAATATGATCCAAAAGACATAGTTATTGCCATGGGCGGTTTTATTCTCGGACCGATCGCGGCTTTTGCAATAAGTTTTGTCGTATCAATTGTGGAGATGGTCACAATAAGCGATACGGGACCGGTCGGGATGCTGATGAATGTTCTTGCATCATGCGCGTTTGCGTGTCCGGCCGCGTTTATATATAAGAAAATGCATTCAAAAAAAGGCGCTGTAATCGGTCTCTTCTCAGGGGTTATAGCTATGACATTGATAATGATTCTTTGGAACTGGCTGATTACCCCTATGTACATGGGCGTTCCGCGGCAAGCTGTTGTTGAGATGTTAATACCTATTTTTCTGCCGTTTAATCTGATCAAGGCCGGCATAAACATGGCATTGACATTGCTGCTTTATAAGCCGGTCGTTACGGCTTTGAGGAAAGCCGGACTCGTCGCGGAGCATGTAAACCAAGGCAAAGTTAAGTTTCTGAGTTCAGGTATGCTGATTCTCTCGGTTGTTATCGTGGCTACATGCGTTTTGGTGGTTCTTGTTATAAAAGGCGTCATGTAATTAATACGCATTAAACGGCTTGACATACTGTTTTTCTCTGTTATACTGATTTCGTTCAGAAAACTTAATAGTTCCAGAGCCCTTCGGCCTTAAGGCAATGCCTATGGCCGTCCGGCCGGAGCGCTGGCGATTATGCCGGCGCCCCCGATGCCGATGCCGGAAACGGCGCGGTACTCCGCGATTGAGAAGGAACAAGTTCTACTTTCGGGCAAGCTTATTACCGGTTCGAGGTAGATTATGCTGTCTGTCGGGCGGCCTGTTTTTTCTCAAACAGGCCGTTTATTTTTATTAGTAAAAAAAGGAGAATGCAAATGAAAACAAAGAAAATTATAGCCCTGATCCTGGCGCTGCTTTTGACAGCAGCTCTCTTCACCGCTTGCGCAGATAAGGATACTGTCGACGTTAAGCCGACCGAAACGATTTCAGGGAGCGAGCCGCAACAGACGTCAGCACCTGTACAGACTGCCTCACCTGAGCAGTCAGCGGAGCCCGAGCCCGTTGAATCAACCGGTACTCCGTCCGCTCAAACGGTTATTTTCACTGATTCCACCGGACGCGACGTCGAGGTACCGCAAAATATAACAAAAATCGCCGTAACGGGACCTCTTGCTCAGATAGTGCTGTTTTCCGTTGCGCCTGACAAAATGGTCGGAATCGCAACGGAATGGGATCAAAGCGCAGCAGAATATTTTGATGAGAAATACTATAATCTTCCCGTTCTCGGACAGCTGTACGGAGGAAAAGGAGAGCTTAACCTCGAAGAGCTCCTGCTTGCCGATCCGGATATAGTGATTGATGTGGGCGAGACCAAAGGCAATGTAGGCGAGGATCTCACAGCTTTACAGGAACAAACCGGCATACCTTTTGTACATATAGCCGCTTACACGGCTTCCATGAAAGAGACATACCGTATGCTCGGCGAGCTTTTGGGACTTGAAGAGAAAGCGGAAGCCCTGGGCGCATTTTGTGAAGAAGTATATTCGATCGGGCTTGAGGTATCTCGGCAAGTTGCGGACGAAAACAAGACTACGCTGCTGTATTGTTTGGGAGATCAAGGCCTGAACGTAATAGCAAAAGGATCGTTTCACGCTGAAATAATAGATATGTTGGCATTAAACGCCGCCGTAGTTGACGAGCCGTCATCTAAGGGTACCGGCAACGAAACCGATATGGAACAGCTTCTGTTGTGGGATCCCGAAATCATCTTATTCGCGCCCGATTCCGTATACGACAATGTCGGAAGCGATCCCAACTGGCAGCAGCTCTCGGCAATAAGAAACGGGAAGTATTACCGGGTGCCGTTCGGCCCTTATAACTGGCTTATGTCCCCGCCGTCCGTTCAGCGTTTTCTCGGAATCCTCTGGCTTGCCGATCTGCTTTATCCGGATGTAACGGATTACGATCTGTTTACTGAGGTAAAAGAGTACTACTCGCTGTTTTATCACTGCGATTTGACACAAGCTCAATTTGAAGCACTGACAGAAAACTCGCGCTGATGCCGTCAACAAATTCAATGTGTTATCCGGGCGCTCGCTAAATGCGTAGCGCCCGGTTTTTATTCTTGAAATATAGCTTTGCATGTTGAAATATAGTATGATAGGACAATCTGACAGCTGACGGAGGATTAGGGAATGGAAAAGATAATATCCGCCGCTCAGGCGCGTGATATGATTCTCGAGCTTGTATCGCCCGCAGGTGCTGAAACATTGCCGTTGGCGGAGTCTGTCGGGCGCGTCCTTGCCGAGGATATGCGCGCGGTGCTGTCTATGCCGCCTTTTGACTGCAGCCCGTATGACGGCTTTGCGCTTCGAGGTGAGGATACCGTGGGCGCCGCGCCGGAAAAACCGATAGTTTTAAAGATTACCGAGGAGATACCCGCCGGAAAATCAGCTCGTTATGAGGTTTCGGAAGGCTTTGCGGCAAAGATTCTTACAGGCGCGCCTATCCCGGCGGGAGCAAACGCGATCGTTAAGTATGAGCTTACGAAATACAGCGATACTCAGGTCGAGATATCCACTCCCGTCGCTCCGAATTCCGATGTTGTACCCGCCGGAAAAGACATTAAAGCCGGATCGCTTTTAGCAGAAACAGGAGATACGCTTACTGCTCCGCTGATCGCAATGGCGGCTGCTCAGGGATTTGCGGCCTTAAAGGTTTACAGGAAGCCTGCCGTAACGATCCTGAATACCGGTACGGAACTGCAGGAGCTCGGAACTGCGCTCGAAGAAGCTAAAATATATAACAGCAACGCCTATATGATAGCCGCGTATCTTTCGCTTAAAGGAGCTGATCCGTTCATAGGCGGAATAGCTGCCGATGACCCTGCTGTGATTACAGCAAGGATCAGGCAGCTGCTTGAACGAAGCGACATGGTTATAACGACCGGCGGGGCTTCGGGCGGCGACTATGACTGGGCATTAAGGGCTGCGGAGCTTCTGGGTTCCCGCGTGCTTTTCCGAAAGATAGCCATGAAGCCCGGAGGATCAATGCTTGCGGCAGTCAAGGATGAGAAAATTCTCCTCTCACTGTCCGGGAGTCCGGGAGCGGCGGTAATAGGATTTATAATGGCGGGGCTTCCGTGCGTATATAAATTAAGCGGCAAAAAGAATTATTTGCCGGGAAGCTTCCTTGTGCATCTTGCAGAGCCATATGACAAAATATCATCTGTACCGCTTTATATTCCGGGAAAGCTGGAAATCAGAGAAGGAAACGCTTTTTTCATACGCAGCAAAGGGGAGAGCAGCGGGATGGGAGCCCTACTTCCGGGCTGCGATGTTATCGCCGAGATACCGGAGGGATGTTCCCCGATGAAAGCGGGTGACCTGATAAGGGTATTTATGATATAAAGATATAAACTGAAGATATACAGGAGGTGGTATGATGAATATACCTGTTTACTCAATTGTCGCCTTTTCCGGAACCGGAAAAACAACTCTCCTTGAAAAACTGATACCTGAACTGAAAAGCCGCGGCCTCAGAGTTGCGGTTATCAAACATGACGCTCATGAATTCCAGATTGACCGCGAAGGAAAGGACACCTGGAGAATGACGAATGCAGGTGCGGACATAACGGCCGTAACAAACGCGTCGCATGCAGCAGTATTGGTAAACAGGCCCGTTTCTTTTGATGTTCTGCTTTCAATGATTACGGATGTCGACATCATTTTAACCGAAGGCTATAAACATGGAAGCTGGCCGAAAATAGCGCTTTTCAGAAAAGCGAGCGGAAATCCGCTTCCGATTTCCGAAAATGGATATTTCGCGATAATGTCGGATACGGACACGGACGTAAACGCACCGTGCCTTCCGCTTGATGATATTGCGGGGCTTACCGAAATGATACTCGCAGATATTAAATAAACGGAAGTTTAAACCGACAGCATTATGAACCGATAATTTCTGAGGTATTATGCGAGAAAGGCATGGCGGCTGCCATGCCTTTCTCGCTTTTTTGTCGCTGTTTTCCGGAGCACTCCGAGCAATCGGTCAGAAAAGACCGCTGACGATAACAGTGAAAGTTTACTATTATCCATTACGCTGCAAAAGGGCAGGCGTTACTGCTGTTCAAGTGCCGGGGGGTGACTGTGAAGGTGATGCGCCGGTTGTCGCAGACGGTGAAACAGCCGGGCTTTGCCCCGGAGACGCCGACGGACTTACTGCCGGAGACGTTGTCGGTTTTGCAGTCGGAGTCATCGCAGGTGTTCCCGTCGGACTAACGGTCGCGCTGGCTTTTGGCGTTCCCATCGGGCTGACTGTCGGCGACGGATTAACATTACCGTTTGTCCTGCAGCCGTACAGCAATGCAGTCAACAATACAGCGGCTATTGCGCAGGAGATAATTCGTCTTAGCATTATTACCAGTCCTTTCGTTGCGTTGGTATTATCCCGCACGCGTCGATCAATTATACATAAATGGCAATCAGAGCTTGAAAATGCGGGCCATCATAGTATAATTAATCAGTCTGAGATAAGCGGTCTTTACAACGGTGTTTATTATAAACAGCTATATTAAAAATATTGCTGTTAATTTTCAAGATCCGGAACATTAAAGGTTATTATTCGTCACCATATTGGATTATTATGTTTTTATAATCATAAGGAATCATACGGAGGGATATCAGCATGAGCGAAACGGCAGCCGAGACCATCCTTGTGCCTCGCAATAAGAAAAAGAAAAAGAATAAGAAAAAGGTAATCAAACGAATTGTTACCGCACTGATCATAGTGGCAATTATCGCGGGAATACTGTTAGGCTTATTCAAACTGTTTGGCTTATTTATGTTTAAGAAAGATAAGGCCGGGCAAATTGCGCTGACGGCATTTACATACCGGGGTTCCATAATGACAACCATAGAGGGAAGCGGCATAACCCAGCCTGCCAACAGCTCAACCATAGCCGCCACCCAAAAGGGTGTTGCCCAGGAGGTCTATTTCTCCGTAGGCGACTTCGTAAACGAAGGGGATATACTTTATACCGTTGATACCGCCGAAGCGCAAAAAACCGTTGACGAAGTTCAAAAGACGGTCGATGCGGCCGCGAAGACTTTGGAAGGTTTGAAAGAACAGCTTGCAGACCTATACAGCGAGCAGGCCGGCCTCTATGTAACCGCGCCTGCCTCGGGGAAACTCATGCACTGCTCTGTAAAGGTAGGGGATTTAGTAGGCAAAGGGCAGGTTTTAGCTTCGATAGTGGACGACACGAAACTGCGGCTGACTCAGTATTTCAGCTATGCATACGCGGGCGAGATAAGAGCCGGAATGGCGGCAAAGATAAGTATTCCCTCTATAATGAGCGAAATTAACGCTTCGGTTGAGAGCGTTACAATGATAGAGCGCGTTTCCTCAGAGGGAGGAAAACTCTTTGAAGTTGTTTTCGTAGGCGATAATCCCGGAACCCTGACCGAGGGCATGGAGGCTTCGGCATCAATAACAACCACCTCGGGAGAAGAACTTTGCTCTTACGAAAACGGAGAACTGGAGTATTACTCCTCAACGCCCGTCAAAGCCGGGACAACGGGAACCGCGGTATCCGTAAGCCTGAAGGATTACCTCAGAGTCAGAGCAGGGACCGAGCTTCTAAGACTTGATGCCGACGAACTAAAGTATCAAATAGAGGCTCTAAACGAAAGCATTGCCGCGGCGCAGGAAGCTTATGAGAAAACTTTGCTGAATCTTCAGGAAGCTCAAAAGCTTTTCGAGGGATACGTCGTTAAGTCTCCGATTTCGGGAACGGTAATGTCCTGTACCATTTATCCCGGAAAAGAGATTGTTATGGGCACGTCTGCGATTAATATAGCAGACACCTCAGTCATGTATATCGACGCTCAGATTGACGGTCAGAATGTCGCGAACGTGGCCGTCGGAATGATGGCAAACGTTACTTTGTATTCCGGAACCGAGCTTTTTTATACCGGTACGATAATTGAAGTGAGCCTTACAGGGACATCAGATTACGGAGTATCCTATTTCCCCGCGAAAATTCAGGTAGATAACTATGACGGCAACATAAAAAGCGGTATGTATTGCTCGTACAGCATAAACGGGAGCGCGAGCGAGGACTGTATACTTGCTCCGACCGAGGCCGTCAAGTATACCGAAGAAGGTGCCTGCCTGTTTGTAAAAGGAGAAAACCTTGAAGGCTCTGTGATGCTGGCTGAGGGCATAGTGCCCGAGGGCTTCAGCGCGATTCCTGTTGTTACGGGTTTGTCGGACGCAGCCGTTGTCGAGATCGTAAGCGGAGTATCGGAAGGTGTGGAGGTTTTCACAGCCTATATAACCGATCAGGCAAACAGCTACGGTAACGGCGGCGCAGTAATTTACGGGTGATGCCATGAGTCTTATCGATGTAAAAAATGTTTACAAAATATATAACGAGGATATGGACTGCGAGGTTCGTGCGCTTAACGGCGTTACCATGACCATAAATGAGGGCGAATTTGTCGCGATTGTCGGAGCTTCGGGTTCAGGGAAAAGCACGCTTATGAACGTACTCGGCTGTCTTGATGTTCCGACATACGGCGATTACTTTCTGCAGGGAGAGGACATCACAGAGTTGACCGACAAAGAGCTTTCCAGAGTGCGCAATAAACAGATCGGATTCATTTTCCAGGGTTTTAACCTGATTTCCGAACTTACTGCCTTTGAAAATGTCGAGCTTCCGCTTATATACCGGGGTAACAGAACCGCGGAACGTACAAGACTTGCACGGGAAGCTCTTGATAGGGTCGGCCTCACTGACCGCATAAATCATTATCCTGCGGAAATGTCCGGAGGCCAGCAGCAGCGGGTTGCCATAGCACGAGCTATTGCTCCGAAGCCGCCGATAATTATGGCGGATGAACCCACAGGCAACCTTGACAGTAAGACAAGCGCTGATGTCATGCAGCTGCTCAGAAGCCTGCACGAGAGCGGTTCAACGGTGATACTGATAACCCATGACCCGGCTATAGCCGCGACTGCGGACAGGACAGTGCGCCTTCTGGACGGAAAAATCGTTGAAGACAGCGCTAACAGAGAATACGAGGCGGTTTTATGAATTTAAGACAGTCATTTCGTATAGCTTTCAAATCGATCGGTGCAAAAAAAGGCCGTTCATTTCTTACAATGCTCGGTATAATAATCGGCGTTGCGGCGGTGATAATTCTTGTTTCTCTCGTTCAGGGTTATCGTGACAATATGATGGCATACTGGGCAAAGCAGGGACAGAACATTATAAACATCTATTATTCAACGTGGTATCAAAGCAAGAATATTACGCAGGACCTATACGATTACTGCCTGCAGCTTGATGAATATATTGACGGTGTCACGCCCAGCGCTTCCCTGTGGGGAATGAACGTTAAATACGGAACTAAAACGCTCATGGACGGTCAGGTCTTTTTGGGAAGCGACCAGTATTCGATATGCACGAACATGAAACTGGCTTCAGGCCGCGATTTGTCCTACATAGACGTTAAAAACGCCAACCGCGTATGCATTTTGGGGGATTACGCAAGAGAGAATCTTTTTAATTACGCGAATCCTATCGGGAAACGTATATTAATAAACGGAGAACCATTTACGGTTGTGGGAGTATATAAGGCGCTTTATCCAATTGAAGAGGGAAAAGAAGAAAGCGTTTGGATGCATCAGTATTATGACGGCCAGATAGTAATTCCCTACACTGCCAAACGCCTACTCCAGCCATCTATGGAAATAACGGCATTTACCGTTAAAGCAAAAGACAAGGATAGTACCACAAAAGCCATCTCATACCTCGGAAACTGGTTCTCAACGCGTATAACACCGGAAAACGGCTATTATGATGTGAGCAGCGCGAACACTTATATTGAATCATCAAACGAGGAAACTCGAATGCTTCAGATAGTTCTCGGCGGTATAGCGGGAATCGCCCTAATGGTGGGCGGGATCGGTATAATGAATATTATGCTGGTTACAGTGTCGGAGCGAACACGGGAGATCGGTATCAGAAAGGCGATAGGAGCAGAAAGACGAGCCATAGTCAGTCAGTTTCTTATTGAATCGAGCGTACTGAGCTTTCTTGGAGGACTGATAGGCATAGCTGTCGGCGCGCTTGGTACCGTAGTGCTCGGTAAAGTAATCTTCGATCTGACCCTCTACCCGAGCATGGTTATAGGAGCTGGCGCAGCCGGTATATCGGTGTTCATAGGTATTATTTTCGGAGCATATCCTGCAGTCAGGGCTTCCGGTCTGCAGCCGGTAGAAGCACTCCGAGCAGAATAACGGAGGTATTATATGAAAAAGCTTCTTTCCATTTATCTGGCCGCTGCCGTATTTATAAGCTTATTGACCTTCACTGCCAAGGCCGGTTTTACGGATATACCAGATGAGGAAACTCAGATTTATGCCTCAATCCTTGAACAACTCGGTGTTGTCAACGGAGTGGGCGCGGGCAGGTTCGAGCCGTACGGGAAACTTACAAGATCGCAATTTTGTAAAATGGCCGTTTGTATTCTTGATGAAGCAAGCGCGGCCGCTCAGTATGCCAACAGTTCTGTCTTTACTGATGTACGTGCGTCTCACTGGGCCTCGGGTTACATACATTACTGTGTAAAAAAGAACATGATCTTCGGCACCGGCGACGGAAGCTTTGCCCCTGACAGAGAGCTGACATACGCCGAGGCCGTAACTATTCTGATGCGTATGCTTGGGTATAAAGACAGCGACTTCTCCGCTCCCTGGCCGAACGGTTACATATCCGGCGCTGCGTCTGCCGGTCTCTCAAAGGGCCTTGACCTTCGCGGAGGAGATAAAATTACCCGGGCGCAGGCCGCTCGTCTTTTCGTGAATTTGCTTATCACCAAAATGACAACGGGTGACATATTCGCGTCGGCTGTATTCGGAGGTCTTTCTGAAGCCGTTTTAATAACGGGCGTATCGAAAAACACGGTCGAAGCGTTTGACGGAACCAAAATTACTGCTCTCAAAACCGCTAATGGTTTAGATAACGCTTTTATAGGCAGGTCATGCCGCTTTATAACCGACAAAAACAACAGTATACTAACCGCTATTCCCGTCGAGGAGGCTTATATTGAAAAAAAGATAACGGTATCTTCAGCTAAATATACATATGTTCTGGATACAGACGGGGTGAAAAATTATATCGGCGATAAAACCGTTATGTACATGTACGGCACGCTTACGGAATACACGGATGTATGGCTGGACATAAAGCCGGGGGCGCCGATGACTATATACTTTGACATGCAGGGTGCTGCGCGGCTTGTTCTGATGGAGTCGACCTCCGGCTCAGACGCCGAAGCCGTAGTGCTCACCGCGGTTCCCTCTACACTGGGAAGACTGGCGGTCCTTTTCGGCCTTGATCCCGAAGGGAACTATACGTTGTATAAAAACGGCAGTCGATCCGCTGCGGGCGACCTTGCGGTTAATGATGTTGTTACCTACAATAAAAACAGCAGGGCGTTTTACGCGTCAGACTTCCGTATATCCGCTTTTTATGAGATGGCCTGGCCGAACTTTGAAACACCCGTGAAAATGACTGTATTCGGTAAAGAATTCGATCTTACGCAAAGCGCTCAGATACAACTGGCGTCGTTTGAAAAAAACACCAAACTTACAGTATCTTTTACTGAAGACATGAGAATCGCCTCGGTGATGTCCGCATCCGTACTTACCGCGAAACCTGTTGCATTGGCCCGTGAAGTAAGCGGGGACAGTGCCAAACTGATCTTTCATAACGGATACACACTTACCGCTCCATATACCAACAACCCGCAAAACGCTCAGAAGCTGGAAAAAACACTTGTAACGGTCGATTCAAACGCTTCGGGTAAAGTCACTTTAAGCGCCCTGACGCTCAAGGCGCCTTTAACGGCTCTTGATACTGCGGCGCGAAAACTCGGAACCGCGCAGCTTGCCGCATCCTGCGCGATCTATGACAGTATAGGGGGGAACTGCGTTACTCCGGTAAGTCTGGATGATATAGCTTTTTCTTCCGTGCCGGCAGCTGATATACTTCACGCTGAATATGACAGCGCGGGACGGGTAACGATGATACTTTTAGACGATGTTACCGGGAATTGCTACACATACGGCAGGCTTGATTATGGCCGTATAAATGCACCGACCCTGGACGGAAGCGAGATATACTACCCGGCGATCGGGGTTAAAACCTCGGCGGCAGAACCGATGTTCTTTCAGATCGGAGCAGCCGATGAATCGATAAAAGGCAAATGGGGCGGAGCGGCAACAGGCGGACAGAAGGTATACTCACTGAATATTTTAACATCCGCCAATTGCGGAAGAAATGATTTTTCAAGCGGATATGTAATAGCTGACGGTAAAGTAATTCCTCTGGCCGACAATCTGCTCGTATACATTAAGGATACCGACAACTGGGAAGCAACGCTGACCCAGGCGAGAACATATTCCGACAATCTGACGGTATATTTTGACCGGGCTCCGGATGATGGCGGCTGTGTAAGGGTTGTCATAGCGAACTGAGTTCGCGGGAATAATTAGGGGCTGCAGCACTAAACGGCCATTAAAGGAACATAAGACGGCAACCGGCGGTTCAAACCGGAAGCTGTCTTATGAGTTTCAGAATTTACAGACCGGCGCTTTCCAGCTCGGCACGTAGTTTTTGCAGCGCTTTTTTTTCAATTCGGGAAACGTAACTGCGCGAAATACCCACAATTCGAGCTACTTCTC
>Ga0123335_1004166_pt1 | contig 19106 bp, 34 predicted proteins | sample BiotimSIPDNA_2_FD_89707 | JGI IMG/M metagenome (GOLD analysis project Ga0123335, IMG submission 89707) | Anaerobic biogas reactor microbial communites from Washington, USA - Biogas_R2 time_0 SIP DNA | ecosystem: Engineered > Bioreactor > Anaerobic > Unclassified | place: Washington, USA...
CCTGGCTCAGTTATAATCGCATAGACTGGTCCATTATTTTTTGCGGCTGACATCCAAAATCTGGTTTTGCCTGTCTTCTGCATTCCGTGAACTCCAACTTTCAGCTTTTTGACTGCCATTTCTGGTGTTAACTTCTGGAATTGTAAAGTAGTAGCCTTTTGGGCTACTTCCTTTTCCTCTGTTTTCTTCTGTGCTACGCTACCCCAGGAAGACAACTTTACCACTCACTCTTTTCTTGGTCTGGACCAATGTCTGCCTCTGCTGGAACTGAACTCAAAGCGTCTTCGGAAACTGATTCGACTGGAGAAACTTTGAACATTTCTGGACAATAGATTCCAAAAACATTTATGTTTACATCTCCTGGTTCATCAGTTATGTTTCCAAATTCATCACGCTTTTTACTTTGGCCTGTTCTACCTATAACAAATATTCTACTTTCCTGAGCAAAATCTATCACGATTCCGCGGTCATTAGGAATGTAGCATGGAATAGGTTTTCCTCCATTTGCACTAGATGAAAATAGCAAAGATTCATCGTCAAGAGTCATAAACAAACTATTATTCTTGTTTGGCTCTGGATTCAGAATAGATACAGTCCCCTCAGTTATAATCCAACGATTCCAATCCTCGGCAGTTCTAAGGTGTTCTTCCTCTACTTGACCTAGTTCCACATATTTATCTCCACACACAGTTTCAATCAAAGTTTCAACTGGTGGAAGTTTTAAATCTGGGGCTAAATCAAACGAAGTGAACGAAGAAGTTCCAATAGTATAACCATCTTTGGCATTTTCGGGTGTAGTTTTATCGGTACCTTTAAATCGAACTGGCTTGTTATAAGGAATATCTTTAGCATTTAAAGCCAATTTATCATTAAGAGTCATAACAAATTTCTTTGCTTCTCCAACTTTACCTGTTAGTTTATCGACTGGCGCGGCTATTCCTCTAATAGTTCGCATCCAACTATGGTCTGGCATTGGCTGTCCTGAACGTTTCCATTTGTTATTTGCTTCTGTTTCTGGATAAATTGGTATTGGTTCGTCGCCTTCTTCAATCTTTCCATCTACAAGTTTTCCAACTTTAACTGCGACTAATTTCCCTTGGAACATAAATCCCTTTGGATTCTGGGCTTTAACTGGGTCTGCCTTATAAGCTTCGACTGAATAAAGTCTGGCTTTAGCAACACCATCGACTAAATCCCATTTACCTAAAACAACTCCTTCCCAAGTAATCGCTGGACTATTTAGTTCTGCTCTTTTACGCTTAATCAGTTTATTTCGTGCAATCTGTTCTACATCTTTTGTTTCCAAACCTGTATAACGTTCATCAGTTTTGACTTCAAGCACTAGTGCGTCAAAATCTTTCTTTATTATTTCGGCCGATACACCTGTATCCTTTGCGAGTTTATTAAACAATTCCTCATTACTAATTTGTGGTTTTTTAGACATTTTTTTATTTTTCAACTCCTATTTTTATGTAACCTGCTCTTTAATAATACGGTTACTAAGATATAAAGATTTCTCATTTCATTTCCTCTAATATTTTCAATAAACAGGCGTCCAATTGTAATCCCCTTGAAACGCCCATAGTTAGCTTATAATCGGCTTTGGCTAACTGAAGTATACATTTGCCCTTGACAACAGGCAATAAATCTTTATCATTTATAAAAGATTTGTGCAGACCTTGAATTATATCACGCTCAGTATAGCCGTTCAAAATCATATCCAGGCACGCTTTTCTTGTTTCCAAAAATCTGCCTGTTTTCAAAGAACCTAATACAGTATCATAACTTTCCTCAGTTTTGTCCTGCTTCATTACCACAGTTTTATCTATGTGTATTCCAAAAGAAGCCAGGACTTGTATCTTGTTCAAGCCTTTTCTTAAATCCCCTTCAGCCCGTTCAGCTAAAATTTTCAAAGATTCTTCGTCTATGGAAATATTTTCTATGGAGGAAACTTGTTTTAAACGAAGAAAAATGTCATCAACTGACAACGGGCTGAAGTGAAATATCTCACATCTACTTTGTAGCGGTTCGATTATTTTACTTATGTCATTACAAGATAAAATAAATCTAGTTATACCGCCATATTTTTCCATCATACGCCTGAGTGCTTCTTGAGCTGGACCTGTAAGTCCATCCGCTTCATCCAAAAATAAAATCTTGAATGATGAAACTAAGGGTGACATTGTACAAAATGTTTTTACATCGTCCCTAATTATATCAATCCCACGTTCATCAGAAGCGTTGAACTCACGCCAATTACTTTTATAATATTCGCCAAACAATTGCCTGGCTATAACTAGAGCAGAAGTCGTTTTGCCTGTACCTGGAACACCCTCAAATATACAATGAGGAATATTTCCAGTTTTGACTATACTGAATAATCTATCTATCTCATTTTTGTTGCCTACGATTTCTTCCCTAGTTTTAGGTCTATATTTTTCTATGAACAGACTTGACATTTTAGCAAATCTCACCCTCAAATGGAATAACTTCTTCTATTTCCACAGTTATTTTTGCCTTAACAATATCGTATTCGCTACTACTAACACCAGGTAAAACAGTAATATAAATTTCCTCATAATTGTCATTTAAAAATACATCTTTATTTGTTTTACGATTTTTTGGCTTTCCTTTACCAACCCATCTTACTAAAGTTGGACCATATTCGTAATCGTCGCCATATGTAAACCAACCTTCATATACCACTTTAGGTTCAATTTTAACTGTCATTTAAAACCATTTCCCTAAATCTACATGTTTTGGTTCGCTTTTTGTAAGGGTCTTTAAAATTTCTACCTTCTCCTTTATCCCCATAAACTCTTTTTCCTTGTCATCCAATTTTAATTCATAAGCTAAAGAACTCGCATATCTGGATTTATTTAGGCTTTTTATAATATTATATTGCTCCAAAGCTTCTTTTTGATTCATTTTATAAGCACTCTTTATCTTATTAATAATGCTCTCTAATATAAATATTTTTTGCTTTTTATCATACGACAGGGGAATCTTACAAACTGGAAATAGATAAGACAAAAGTGAAATCTGAAAATCAGAGCTTATCTTATACAACAAACTGAAAATAGAATCTAAAGCAAACCAGGCTTGTTCGTTTTTGACTTTCCATATATTATTTTTCATTATGTTAACGATTATGTCAAAATCTTTGATATTTTTCTCTAAGATTTCTCGTACCAATTCCCTATCGGGTTCTACCATAACCGCGTTCATAGTTTCAAAGAATTCGCCTCCAGTTGGCTCTCCAATACGAACTACATTAGATATATTTCGTAGCTCTTTTGGAATGCCATACAAAGTTTTGGCAGATAGCACAAACCTATGTTTCGACTCTTTGATAAAATTATTAAGTTTAGTATAATCGCCAGTTTTAAAAGAATCTATGTTGTTAACAAAAATCAGGTTAGGCTTTTTATCCAAACTTTGAGTAAGAGAACTTTTGTATAGGATATCGGCAAAAGTAGTTTTGCTGACTTCCCAAAAATTCCAGTTATTTTTATTACTCAAGTCACGTGCCCAATCCATTCTTTTGGCACTAGAGCCTCCGAATAAAAGTATAGGTTGCGTTTTTATTCCTCCTTAGCGAATGTTAATACTCTTACTTTTTCTCCTTTTATAGCAGGTTCTAAAAGAATGCCAAAACATAATCTGAAAAACCAATTGTGGTGTACTAAACCTTCCTTTGTAAGTTGAACTCGCCGACCTTCTTTAATATCTTCATCAGCCGTAAGAAGAACAACTTTTAATGGCACATTCAATAAATCAAATTCCGACAATCTTTAACACCCTCTCCGTTTCTTTTTTTACATGGTCCATTATCTTTTTAGTGCTTTCCCACTTTAGGTTATATTTTTCTGCATAATAATCTTTATTTTTCTCATATATAACCTTTCTCCCGTCTCTATCCAAAATGAATATGCACATACAAGCGTACAATCTACGCTTACTGAGAGCACGACCTCCACTAGGTGTCAAAGTTTCAAAGTTAGAAGCGTAGTAAAACAGTTCACGTTTCTCAGGATTTGTCAAGAAGAAATCCTCAGCTACTAACAAAAGCAAAGTATAATTTTGTTTGTCCATAGGATAATACGGGTAATATTCTAGTGGCTCGTCAGTTTGACGTATAGTTTCGCAAATAGGTTTTCTCTTTAGGGGATGTAAATATTTACAAGTGAATCGTTCTGGACAATCGAAACATTTAACTCCAGTTTCTTCTTTTACTCTACACGTGGTTGCCATTTTTATTTGCCTCTTTTTCTGGTGGTTTGAATTTTATTTTTTCCAAAGTTTTAAGTACCAAATAAACAAACTGTTCTTCACACACAATTCCAAAACAAACTGTTATGCCCTTACTAAGCATACGGGCTAGTGCGCCTAAAATACAATGCTCGTGAACCCTTCCATCGTACTGTTCCAGAGTTTGTGTAACAAATATGAATTTATTTTCATATTTGTCCACCATCCTATCTGATTGTGCAAACAGCCTGCCTTTCTTATCTTTCTTACCTGTTATGGAACCAACAAAATCATAGATGGTTTTCCTCTCAAAACAGATGTCTTCGTAAACGTAATCTCCAGTTTCGAGCATAGCCACTTGTACTGGTATGCTTCCTATATCTTTGAACAGCAAAGCAAACTGTGGTGGCTCTCTCGAGTCTATGTACAATATGCCTGGCTGAATTTTGTCAGGTGTTATAAGTTCGCCCATTTTACAGATACTCTCCATATTGTTCCCAGGGAAAAACAATCCAATTTTTATCGCTTTGTTCCCACATATAAAAGTCAGGTATAAATTCTGATTTTTCTAAATTACAGAATATTGTAACTTTTATAGAATCAGGATATATTAAATTAAGCCATTTTAATGTTTTTCCTGAATCTACTGTATCGTCTACAATCAAACATTGACATGGTGTAGATAACATTATTACAGGCCACTCTTTTTCTCCCAGAGCGTGGGAAAGAGCAACAGCCAAAACTAATCCACCTTTCGGAATTCCATAAATTGGAATTGGCTCTTTGATTTCATCCTTGATTTTTTTGGCTAACGATTCTACTGCAAAGTCAAAATCGTCCCAGGTCATGTAGAGTTTGGTTCTTTTCTCTTTGGACATTGGTTTTTTGTTAACGGGCATTCTTTACATTTCCCCTCCATCATCCTGCACCATTTCCACCACTTCATCTTCTTTGGGACTCTCACTTTCAATTCTGAGTTCGGCTTCGACTTCTTCTGGGGTTGGCTCCCGAATAGTTGGCACTGGTTCTTTGGACGCGGTTTCTCGAATTCCTTGGCTTTCCTCAATTAGAAAACTAGCCTCCTCCTTGAATCGTTGATATAACATAACTTCGAGTTTATCCAAATCATCTAATATCCCATCCTTGACTTGCTCTCTTATACAATCTACACAAATCAGAAAATCCTCAGGATTATCTTTTTTGTTCACAAATTTGACTACCCTATCTAAATAAGCGTTTACTTCAGATACAACTGGTGGAGAATCAAATTCACGAGTATCAAAATAATATGTACTCAAAATTCGGAATACTCGCTTTTTCTGGTCATAGTTGAACAAGTGCTGATGGTCGTATAAAACAGCATAAGCGGTTGGACGAGTGCAATTCAAATTTTCTTCTATGCCTTTCAAGAGGTCCACTTTCTTACATCCTATCTTTGGTATCACATAGGCTTTATAGATTTGTATTATTTCATCCTCACTTAACTCTTTCTTTTTAGGCACCTTATGATAGACCTCCTATATTATTATTCTTCTTCCTCTATATTTATAGGTTGCGGTTCTTCTACAGTTACGCCTTGGTCTTTGTCAACCATTTTGTTGAAGCAATTTTCGCACATAGGGATTTCTTTGCCTTTTAAAGTTATGTAAACCTTTACTGGATATATTCCACATTTCCTATTTTTGAAAGGTTTTTCACATTTTTCAGCACTACTCATCTGAATGTGTTTCCTCCTTGGCTTTGCGCTTTTTTCGTTCTTTTCTGTACTTGTCAGCTACAGTCACTTTTTCTAAGTTCCTAAGTTCAGGGTGGAATTTATCATAACACTTGTTAGCCCAATTCACTAAGATAGTAGCGAATAAACATTCACATTTTGAGCACTCGAACCTGTAACGTTGAGATTCTTCCTGATATACGCCTGTCATTTTAGTACCACAATGAGGGCAAGGCATAACTACTTTATTCATATATATCACTTTTTTTATTTAAGATAATTTATATATCATCTAATATAAAGATTTCTGCTCAAAAAAACCTAAACTAGGACGATATATTATTGAGAAGGCGGAAAACACCGATTCAATCCCAAGTGGGCTGTCCAGGGGGAAAACTATTTTTGGTCAGCTATTACTGGGCACTAAAGAATACACTGAGGATTTTACCGCCTTCTCACTTACCCTTACAGTGTGATATATAAATGCCAGTAAAACTTTGGTACGAAAAAATGAGAGCCGAACAATCCGCATGGCTCGTTCAAAAATTATTGGAAGGAAAACAAACACCTTATGAAATAGTAGAACTGTTTCACATAAGGTTTCCTAAAGCAGAAAGTATACAATTTACAGAACAAGAACTCATTATTTGGGCTTCCGAAAACCTCCCTGGCTGGACAGCATCTACAGGAGAATCTGTAAACGAATTCAGCTTGGAAGAAGAAGTAGAAAAAGAAACTAAGGGAATAATATCGGAAAGTAACTTTTTAGATGGAACTGATGATGAAAAAGTAAATGCCATAAAGAAGCACAGGCGTTTGTTGCTGGAAGCGTGGGATAATTACTGGAGACTCAAAGATGGAGACAGCCCTAATGAAAATGCCAAGAAAGGCTGGATAGATACAGTCAGAGAAGAACTAAAAATTATTTCTGAATTGGAATCTAAAGAGAAAAGTCTGCTGTCCATATTAGATGAAGTCAAACAAGCCGAGGAAGCAGAATCAGCCGAAGATTTCAGAGATTATGTAGAAGGCTACTGCCTGCAAAAAATAGCACAGAAGCTTAAAACTAATGATAAGATAAAAGAGCAGTTCAATATTTTAAAGAATAATATAGACCTTTTCATTAAAAAGATTGAAGAGGCGCCTAACCTTGAAGAAGGAATCAGGAGATACCTGCAAAAAATTTACGCTTAATATCTATGCTCTCTTTTTAGTTTTGGATTTGCGCATAATATAAGACAGGTTTTTTGGTGCCACAAAATTCCAAAAAAACTTAGAAAATATTTTGGAAAAAAATAAGAAAAAGTTTACAAAAATTTTTATTAAAATTTTTCTAATAAAAATTTAAATACCAGTTTCAAAAAATTTGTTTTCACTAAAAAATATCACGTGGTACTCCTAATAGCCCCGTAAATTTTTTTGTAAAAAAAAATAAACAAACAAACTGTAAACAGTGTGCAAAAAGTATACAAACAAAACTAGGTTTGAACAACAAAAATTTTTTCGGTGTCGAGAAAACTCACAAGAAATCTTTGCTAATTTTCAGCAAAAAGTGCGGCTACTCGTAATTCGTTTACTTTTTCTGTTTATGTAAAAAAATATCGGCTAAACATTGGTTCATCAATAGTCCATCACGGTAGTTTATTTTTCTGATTATCTTCTTGTCATCGTAAAAAATACTACTAACACAGATAAAAAATATTTCTTCCTCTGTTACTTTTAGTCCGATAATTTCCAAGTCTATTTCAGGAACTTCTATTGGTTCGGAAAATGTTATATTTACTTCTCCTGTAATTCCTTTAGTTCTAGTTGTTTCATAAAACATACAACCACCTCCTCCTTATGGATAATCAGGCGCGTAGTCAGACATTTCAAATTCAATTTCCACGTCGCCTTCTATCTCTACTTCCTTTTCAAAGGACTGCCCACAACAGGGGCATTTGAATAATTGTTTATCCTTTAGAACTGCTGTTCCTCTCGCTACTGGCATACATTCATTCCTCACAAGAAATCTTTGCTAATTTTTTGAAATTATTGTATGCCTTTGCACTCAACGCACATTTCGATTTCACTGTTTACTTTAGTCCAAGGATTATAGTTGGGTTGTTTTTTAGTTTCATTTCCGCAATACTTACATTTCATTTTATTTCCTCCAAATTTTATTTCGCTTATGTCACAAGTACACAAGCTATGAAAAAAAATTGGATTAAACTAAATCTGACCTGAAAGGGCAAAAACAAGTGTATCTTCTTTTAGAGTCTGGACAATCTTCTGGATTTTTGCATCTTAGTGGAGCGTGACATTCTGGTGGATTGTTTGACATTTTTCAAAATCTACTCCTCTGATTTTATACAAACTCCATTTTTTTCCAGACCACATTCTTCACATATTTGTTCTTGTAATATTTTTATATTTTGTTCCACTAAAATCTTTTCCTTTTCCAAAGAAGTTATTTTTTCTATAATTTTATCCAATTTATCTTGTTCATGTGTAAGATAAAGCTCTGTTTCGTGTTTTTTAATGAATTCCAGAATTTTATCCTGTTCCTTAAATTCAGATGAAAACACAAACAATGTTTTTTGTAGTTTTATTGCTTCTTTTATTCCTTCGACAATATCGCGTTCAAATTTTTGTTCCCAATATAATTCATCGTCTACAGGTAAATGAAGATTTGTTACTAAAGGTTCAGGTATATCTGTAATTAGACATCTAACAGATAATTGCTGTTCTTCGGGGTGACACCAATCAAAATTTCCTTTTCTAATATCAACTTTTAATCTCATTTACTTTCCTCTTAAATGTGGCAGTCAACAACTGCTATGACTGTTTTATCAGTTGGGTTACTTAGCCATCGTTCGTGATATTTAGCACACCATTGTTCCCAAGTTTCAGTTTCATTATAAGATATGCCCCACCAACCCATCTCGGAAGGTTCGTGCCATCCGTTTTCATCAAGAACTGAATGAGTAACAAATTCTGGATTTTCATGTTCATCGTTAGTTCCACGCTCTTTGATAGCTTCAAAGTCTACATCTTTGAGAAAGGCCATGTCTATTCCAGTTTCATTATTGAACGTTCCAGCTTCACCTTCAACTCCTCCAGTTCCAGGTTTCAATAAAAGTTCTCCGCTCCAACGACCGCCTAAAGACCACCAATCCCACTTGCTTTTTGGATTATATGTACTCCAATAGAACAAACCTTTTTCGTCTATTCCACCTGCACATCCACTCCAATCTTTTATTTTAGCGACTAAATCTTCCAGTTTTTCCAGTTTATAACATTTCTTCATTCGTTCTAAACTGTCGCCCTCTACATATTTTTTGTATGGTTCTACTTCTTTATATTCGCTGTATGGTTCCAGAAGTTTGTCTAAATCTTTTGGGTTTAATTCTTCACTTTCATATTTTACTAACACTGTATAATGTGTCATATTTTTTCCTCCATATTTTTTATTTCGAGTACCTGTAAAACAGATACTCTATAAAATAAAAAGTTAGGCCTTTTCTAAGAACAACAAATAAAGATTCGCAATTGTTTCGGGCTCGTTGTAGTATGGACCTTCTGCTAAAAAAGAAGCCCAACAAACTTCGTCGAATTTTTCTGGATGCTTAGATTTTATTATCTGTTTAGCCCTTCGTTCATCAGTATTTGGCACATTTATTCCTCCATAAAACATTCAGCAACATCAGTCCAGTCGATTTCTTGGAAATCTCTCTCTGTCCACGAATTGCCACCGATGTAAATTATTCCATATTCCAGAATATAAAATCCATTCTCTACGTATGCTTTGATTTCCTTTCCTGCGTCATACAAGTCATCATTGTTTTCCACGATTTCTCTACATTCGTCTGGAATTGAATCTTCTAAAGTCAATGCCATAAGCCAAGTTTCATAATTTGTATAGCCATTATAACTTTCTGTCAGTTTTGACACCTCCTACATAATAGAGATTCCATCCTACTAAGAAAATCAGGATTAATAGTGGCAACAAAACTAGTTTTATTATTTTTTTCATTCTTCCTTACGGCCTTCGACTTCTATTTCCACTCGTCTGAATGTTTCTTCTGTGACTGTCCATTCACATCCACAAATTTCACATTCATAAGTATATTCCATATAACATATGCAATCCTGTGTTTGATGGCTGTATATTTGTTCCTCGTTAGAATATGTTGTCCATTCTCCACAATTTGGACAAGATTCGCCCATCAGCAAACCACCTTTTTTCCATCAGGCATTCTGTGATGAGGTTCTCGTTTAGGTTTATATTTTTTAGTTTTTTCCATATTTTTTATCTCCATAGTTGTTACGGGCACCTCAAAGAGTGTGCCCTATATAAAAACTAGGGTAGAATAGCCCACAAAATCAGGAAGATTAAAAGCGCACCAAAGAAGATTAGCACCAATGCTTTGGCTTTGTCACTATCACTCATCTCTTCCTCTTCAGTTTTAGGTGTACCTAAAAATCCCAATCCACTTTCGGGCTGGACTGAGCCCGTCTTTACTATATTTAATTGCGTAGGCGGAGTTTTAGACTCGAAATACTCGAACTGCGTGATATCCATTTTGCCTGCATTGGAATAAATGAATTGCCCCACATTCAAACTGCTCAACTTTTCTGAATACTCCTTGCCTAAGAATCCACTGATATAGCTTATGTCATTGGGCTCTGAAGTCCTGCCAAAATATTTTTGATTTGTAGCTTTTATGGACAGCTTATCGACTGTGGAAGGGAATTGAGTTATAAGCCCAAAACCAATGCAAAAATTTCTTCCTACAGTTATAAGGCGCTTTATTTCACGCGCGGCTTTACTTCGCATTGAACCCTCGGGAATATAGGTCTGGGCCTCCTCGAGGATTATGTAAACCCATTTGCGCTTTTCTTTTGGAAGCTTAACTTGAGTGGTGAATAATTGCTTACAGAATTCTGCTACTACCAGTTGTTGCTCTTCAACGTACAACTCGCTAATATCGAACACAACAGATTTATCGATTGTGAAATCTATGGAAAAGGGGATTTTATTGATTTTTATGTAGTAAGGCACAGTTGACCTATCAAGCCACGCTTGGGAGTTGTCGAATATATAGACAATCACTCCATTCTTCATAAGGATGTCAATGAGTTTGTGAGCAGTGGTTGTCTTGCCTGAACCTTTGCCTCCTCCGATGTAGATGCCTGATTTTAGGGCTTCCTTTGGGTCGAACATTACTCCTTCCAATATTCATCATTTCCTCGTTCTTGTATATCTAATCTTTGTAGAATTTCTCTATCTTCTTCCTCAGGGAATGCCATATCTAATTCTCCTTCATTAGTGGTAACGATGACTAAATCTATTTCCCTTTTGGATATAAATTCTATCGCTTTAACTGTATAACGTTTCACTAAATTTCACCTCCGAACTGCCAAGAAATCTTTGCATATTTTTTTATTTTTCGCGGAAGAACTTTTTGACGTCATTCCAGTTACCTGTGATGATTGGCCCGTCAAAATCGTTTTCTTTGCCCCAGACTTCAGCTTTGCCCGAATGACTGCTTCTTGGAACAATTGTCCATATGACATCTCCAGTTTTAAGGTCACTAATTCTGAAATCGTCATACAGAGAGCCAACTAATGGGCAGTTATTTTTGAAGAACATGTATGAATTCTTTGTATCAATCTTTGGGGAAGGCAATAAACTGACTAATTTTTTAGTCAGTCTATATGTTCTACTCCTCAAGGAAGAATCTCGACAGAACCAATCGAACCATCCAGCTCTGATTTGAGTTGTCACATCAAGAGATGAATAGTTACCTTCGTCAAAGTTTTCTAAGTATTGGTCTATTGATTGTTCTGGATGCACTCAAATAAAGCCTCCTGCTATCAATGTATTTTTCCAGCCACATTCTCCGCAAACTGGACAATCGGGCTCTAAAGTTGTTCCGCATTTGGGACAGTATATGACATCGTCACATACTGCGCATTGTAAAAGATATTCTATTTCGTCTTCCATTTTATTCACGCTGTTTCTTCAAATGTAAATCCATATTTTGCCAGAAATTCTTTGTCTGCGTCAGATGGAAAATCCCAATAGTCGCCCATTACTGAAAAAAGAAATTCTTGTGCCCGCTCTTTAGTTATACTTACGATATTTTCTTCTTCGCCTTGCCACATTGACCAGTGATAAAAAAAGAACTTATCACCATGTGACTTAGTTTTGTGTATGTATAGGTCTGTACCTCTTGTATATTCTGTTCCTGTATTTGGTGGATTTACGGGACTCTCATATAATACTTCATCTTTTTTGGTATTTGCTATCCAGGTTGTTCCATCTGGTTCAAAAAATACTTTTCTCATATTTTATTTTTCCTCCATTTTTTTCAGCCAAGCACTCTAGTTGCCTGGCTATTGAAAAAAAGGTTTAGGAAATCTCTACGTAATCACTCATCAGACATAGAGCATCTTCGTACGAAGAACATTTAAAAAGCTTTTCACTGAACTCTGAGGCTTTATCAGTTTGACCAGCTTTTTTGAGTGCGCTTGTAACCCGCCCAGCTAAGGCGAATACATTGCCATCTGTTCCAACTAACTTGCATTTTGGTTTTCCTGTCATATCATATCACCTCTTAGCCGTAAGTTCCTTCACGCTGATGTAACAGCGCCATAGTAGCTTTTTCTTCCATTTCTTGTTCTGCCTTTTGTATTGCGTCTGAGTCATCTTCTGTTTCACCGTCGTCTTCCACTTCTATTGTTTCGGAAGTTTCAAGTTGAACTGTAAATTTACAGCCACATTCTTCACATTTGAACGAGTAGACAACTGATTTATAATAAGGTTCCTGGTCCCAAGACCAGTCGGAATGTATACTCGAACATTCCTCACCGCATTTTGGGCAGTCTTTAAATAATTCGCCTTCCATTATAATCCCAGCCATATTCCTGTTTCGTCTGCATAATCGTAGAGTTCGTTCAATAGTTCATTGAAATCGTCTTCCTCAGTTACTGTCCTAAAGTTTCTAACAATGCGCTTACCTTTGCCCCGCATAAAGCCAGGCTTTCCTTCTAATTCTTGGATTACAAGGCTGGCTATGCGCTTTATGTCATCTTCGTCGTTTTCGCCTTGGTCGTTGCTTCGTATGATTTCATTGACGTTGTATTTTAAATCCCACTGTACCATTATTCTGAATCCTCCTCCTCTTTGTATTGGACTGAGAGGGTGTGTTCGAATGATTTTATGTCAGGAAATTCTGATAGAGTTTTGAATTTTTGACCAGGCAGAAACCAATTTTCTCCCTTGGCAAATTCTATCTTTATCAGTCCTTCAGATTGTAACTCTTTAGCTGTTCGGAAAATATCTATTTGTTTCAGATTTATTCCTCGGTCATAACTATATGGAAGTGGCTTTGTGCCATCTTTTGTGAGGCGGTGGTTCTTGCGCCAATTTGTATCGCCTGACAGGTCAGCTAATCGAACTCGCTTTCCATTATTTCTAAGTAGACGGGATAAGATTTTTCTTACATTCTGGATTTTCGTACTCATTTTTATTTATTTCCTCCAATTTATTCGCCTCGTTAGCTAGTAACGGGGCTATGAAAAAAGAGAGAGGTTGTTTTTATGGATTTATATTTCTGAATCTATGAACTATTAGTGTAATTTTATTATTAGTGTCTGTTGTTATAAAAGCTATTGCGCTGTATTTCTCTATCAGCTCTATGATTTTTGAAAGTTCTGTACTGTAGATTACACGAGACTTTATACAAACACTATCGTCAGGATTCACTGTAATATCCAAGCATTTTTCGGTATCAAATTTTATCAACTCATTGGCGAATCTTTCTTGTACACACAGTTCAGGTTCTTCTTTGTATTCGTCTTTGAGTCCCTTTAAGAACTCCAGTTCTTGAATTGCATACATCAGTTTTAGGTTATGTTCTATTCTATGTTCAGAAAATTTTTCGTATGGTGTAGTTTCACAATATTTGTTTCCAGTCTTTTTGTAAACTGGACATCCAGAGCAACTTTCTGTTGTTTCATCGTCGGAATATTTGAAGAACTTGGCGCAAAGAGCACAGCTTGGAGCATGTACGTTGTGTAGTTCACGTCCTTCTTTCATTTTTTCTACTATTGTTTTCCATTTTTCAATGGAATGGTCTAAAGCTTCTTTAGTTGTTTTTAATTCTGGGGCGTCTGGCAATCTAAAAAAAGGTTGCCCACCAATTACATTCATTTCAGTTGTTAACATTTTTTTTCCTCCGCTACATTCGTTAAGGATGTAGCTATAAAAGAAAAAAATCAGCGGTTCCAGAAAGATGTGGTTACAGTTTAACCGATGTTGAGAGCATCACGTTTGTCAGTAGGAAATTGTATTATGATTTCATTGGCATAGACGAATATAGATGCTTTGTACTCCAAAACTAGTTCGATTAGCTGTTCAAATTCGTATGAAGTAATCACTTGGCTTGTGTCAACGCGTATTGTTTCGCCCTTTATTGTATTCCTAATATCCAAATCTACTATTTTATTGCTTAGTTCGTATAGTAGTGATTCGGTTGTTTCTTCGGTTTTCAAAGATTCAAGGAACTCGATTTCGTCCTGTGTTAATTTAATGTTATCAGGGGTAGGTATAACACTATCATCACAACTAAATTCTAAGTTGTCGTATGGTGTTTCTATACAGGCTACTATTTTTGTTTTATTATATACTGGACATTCTTCACAATCACAAATACCAACACAAAGCGCACAACTTATTCGTCCTACGTTTGAAACTGACAAGCCTTGTTCTAATTTAGATTTGACTGTTTTCCATTTTTCGATTGCTTTATCCAAAAGCTCGTTGTCAGTAAGGCCTTGTAAATCTTCTTTGCGGATATCTGGAAGTTTGTAGTTTTCCTCAGGGATTTCAACTCCTGTGTTGTCTGCCAAATCTATCAGATATTCAAGCATTTCTCGGGCTCCTTCTAACGCTTTTTCTTTAGTAGGAAAGTAATTTCCACTGGAAAAAGTTTCAAATCCTAACTCGGCACAACCTTTACCAGTTGATTCTTTAAGGATGCAATCGTCGCAGTGTTCGTATTTAGCGCATAGTGCACAGCTATCAGAAAAATAGTTTTCGATAGTGTAGCCTTCTTCCAGTTTTTCTATAATTGTTCTCCATTTTTGTATTGATTCTAGGATTACTTCCTCGTCGGATGAGGTTTCGTCACAATCGGTGTCTGGACACCTATATATTTTTTTGCCTGACATTTTTTTGTTTTCTCCATATTGTTTTATCTCGCCACAAACTCAAGGTTTGAGGCTATAAGAAAAACTATTGGGGAATTGGACATTCTGGAGTCGAGTGCCCATCAGGGCGCCTCTGTATGCAATTTACTAGTTTACATTCTTTACATTTTATTGCCATTTTTTATCACTCCTTTTATAAGTTTTTGATTTTTTCCAAAACTTCTTCAACTTGTGATTCGCTTAAGTAGCCAAGAACATCATCAGTTATTGGAGTTGAATAAGTCAAGTGCCATTCAGTTTTTTCTCCATCTTTAGGAGTAAATTGAAGTACACCTAATTCCCAAAGACCGTCATCTGAACCATAAGAACCTCTGTGTTTAACAACACTTGCTCCTAGGTTATTTTTAAATCGCCAGAACTTTTGAATTCCATCGTATAGTTTTCGTTCCGCAGATGCTTTGTTAAAGGCTGTTTCTTCGGTTATTTTAACTTCTGTTATAACTTCTATTTCTTCTACTTCTTCTTCTGTTGGTTCTAAAAAGTAACGTTCATCCATATTTTATTCACCTCCGATTGGTTTGAGTGGTCTGCGTGCGAGTCCGCCACGAGACCAGAAATATTTGAATCCATCCTTTTCGGCTTTGTATGAGCCCGATTCTGCTATTAGTTGCTGGATTTCTTTGTACAGGATACTTTCTGGATTTGAAGGCGTGAAGTAGTATGGGTTAGGCGGAAGAGGGTTGCCGTTTTGGTCTTTTTTGATTGCCTTTGGAATACGCTTTTCCCAGGGAAGTGAGGAGTATCGGTCTTCGGGTATGTAACCAGGAGGCTCGGCTGATACAGGCGGGGTAAGACTCTTGAGTTGACCTGGCTGAGGCTCGTAGATGTTTTCATTTCGGAAGAGGCGTGCCAAAGATTTTGTGAAATCAGGCTCGTTGGGAAAAGCGAGTTGAATGTCGACTAGGGACGCTAAGCCATCACGCTGTTCGAGTTCAGCTATTTTTTTGAAGATTCGCACTGTAAGGTCGGTCAATCGAAACGCCTCATTTCTGTAAAGTTGTGACTTGTTATGAATCTGTGGAACTTTTTGAGGAGAAGGTGGGTTTCATTCAGGCGAGTTCCTTCTTCGATTAAGGCTTGGATGTCAGGCATCATTTTTATACACCAAAGAATCTTTGCGATTTTTAAAATATTTCGGTCTCTACAACTTCGATTGTTTTACATTCTGGGCACTGAAAGAAATAGTGTATTCTGTTTTTATACGTCTTTATACGGCCTTTTTCTTGTAAAGCAGTTTCACATTGTTTGCAGAACATTTTACTGCTCACCAAAGTATTCTTGCATAAAGGAAAGCAGGTCGCGGAAATTGGAAAACTCTTTTATTTTTCCTTCGTCATTTCCGTATATTACCCTGTATTCGGATTTGTTGTAGTCTTTAAAGATTACACAAGCACTTGTTTTTTTACTCATAAAAATTTCCTCCTTTTATTTCGCCAACATAGCTAGTATGGTGGCTCTGAAAAAAAGTTGGATTTAATATTTTTTATAGACTGTGTCTCCTATTTTTATGGTTTTGGGAAGGTCACTAGTTATAAGTCCTGTTGTACGCAAAGAAGCAACCATAGATTCCATAAAGGCGGCACAAAAGATTTTATTCTTAGCCCAATCCATAAATTCTTTTCCAGATTGTGTATAATCTTTTGTTTCCAAACTGGGAAGGTCTTTGCTTCTTACTACTGAGACCATCATTATAGTGTTAGAAGACGCGTTAAAGGTTTTAGTTTCTGTTATTTCTATTGTCATTTTTTGATTATCACCTCTTGTTTATTGAGATTGATACTTCACAGCCGTCGTATAGGAATTTTTCATTGGCTAATTTTTCTGGGATTTTTACAGTCATTTCGTCGCCCTTTTCTATTATAGTTGTTTCAAATTCTTTCTCCACGTAAGGCTTTAAGAGTTCAGCGCCTGCCTTGGAGATGTCATGTATGAACTCACGAGTCATATCTTCTGACTTGTAGACGGTGTGAGCGAGTTCGTGGATTAAGATGCTTAGAGATGATGTAAGGTCGTTCAAGTTTTCTACATTTATGAGGATTGGATTGCCTGCCATGCCTTCGATATCTGAGTTTTTAAAGATTACTGGGGCTACGTCGATTTTGTAATCATTGGTTAATCTTTTGAGGATGTTTAGGACATCTTTTTGTTGCTTCTTTAGTGAGGAAGCGCGGACTCGGATTATTTTGTCTTTAGCGCACTTGGCCAGGAGTTCTTGGTCAGTTGGAAGACATCTGATTAAGCCTAAGTGGTGTTCGGGATTGAACCAATCGATTACTCGATAGCCTCTCCATACTGCTTCTTTGCCTGAGGCATACGAGGTCTGGATTACTGATTTTGGATACATCTTTTTGAATATGCGTCTTAGGCGCTTGATTGTATATGTTGGAAGGTATCTGATGATTGCATTGTATTCGTATTTTTTATTCTCAATAGCTGTTAGGAATTCTTGAAGTAGAGCAGGTTTGGGACAGCAAATCCAAAGAGAGCCCATGTTGTAGTGGATTGAAAAAGCACTGGCTATGTTTCGACTTTCTTCCAGGTCGCAGGAATTTAGGTTGTAGCTGAATTGGGATTCTTCGAGTTCCTGGACATAGATATCACGAACATAGAGGACTCCAGGCTTGCCTGGCTCACGTTTGATTATGTAGTTGTTGTAACAATCTTTGTACAAGATTTTAGTGCTGGGATTTATGAAGCGTTCTTGGAAGAGCGGTCCTTTATAGTTGTAGACTACTACTTTTGTACCATCGAAGTATTCGCTGGATGTGGGTTCGTGATAGTATAGGCGTAGGCAAGTTGTATCTGCTATTGTGGTGTCAGCGACTTCGACTACTATTTTTCGTGAGAAGATTTTTATATCGTAGCCCATGCGCTTGAATACTAGGAGTGCGATTTTAAGACCTTCGCCGAATTTTCCTCGTGGGTTTTCATTGGTTTTATGAGATTCACCAAAGAGCAGGTGGTTGAGTTCTAAGCCTGGACCATCATCGGTGATTACAAGGTTGCCGTCGATTTTATCGTGGGTGTATTTTTTGGAGTGCGCGTCTAAAGCATTTTGGACAAGCTCACGGATACATTCCCAGTTGCCCCAATGCTCACGATATTTGTATGAGATTGGGTAGTCTATGAATTTTTTTTCCATATTCTTTATTTCTCCTTGTTTAGGAAACAACACTAGTTTGTTCCCTCTTAAAAAAAGAGAGGTTTGGAAGATTTAAACTTGGCAACTACATTCGTAATAGAAATCACACTTGAAGTTTTCCTTGATGTAATAGATTATTTTTTGTTTAGTAATGCTTTCAGGGAAATTACTTGGGAAAAATATTATGAAACATTGCGTTTCGATTATAGTGATTCGTGCTAAGTAATAGTCAAATCCAAATAGTATTCGATATGAGTTCTCAAAGGTACTTGTAGTATGGTAGAATTTTTGTGGTTTGGGTGTAGCTATGAGCTGTATGACGTAGTTGCTTGGATTGTCAAATAATTTGTCCCAGTCAAGACCTGAGTCTGGTGTGCAGAATTTTTTTGTTACACCATTATCGGTTATACTTATCAAGCCGTGGGAGTCTTCTTTTAGGTTTACTACTAATGTTTCTTCTTGTTCTGACATTTTTAGGTTTCTCCAAATTTTTAAACTAGCCTCCAGGCGAGCTGGATGGCTTTTAGATAAAAGTTTAGAATTCTTCTGAGTGACCACAATGTGAGCAATGGTAACCTATAACTAAAGTTTGACAGGCCCTTGAGGACCCATACATGCCCATAAACTCAGTTTCTGTATCTATGTCATCGTATTTTAGTTCTTTTCCACAATTTGGACAAAACTCGAATTGAAGGTTGTTAGGGTAGATGTGTGATGAATGAATGTATAAGGTGTGTTTGC
>Ga0123335_1004170_pt1 | contig 19091 bp, 19 predicted proteins | sample BiotimSIPDNA_2_FD_89707 | JGI IMG/M metagenome (GOLD analysis project Ga0123335, IMG submission 89707) | Anaerobic biogas reactor microbial communites from Washington, USA - Biogas_R2 time_0 SIP DNA | ecosystem: Engineered > Bioreactor > Anaerobic > Unclassified | place: Washington, USA...
CAAACAACCGGCTGTTCTTACTGCTCCTTATGCTCTGAAAGTTTCTTATATGTTCAGAAGATCGCCAGTGGTCTCCGATAATTTCCATTATCCTGGTTTTCATTGCAGGCTCCCTGTTATTTTTTGCCTAATGTTCATTTCTTTGCAGGGGAAAAGTTGCGTGTTCACAGCAGATGCTGTGAACACCGAATCTGGCTAACGGCCCACCGATTTGTGAACCATATGCTTGTTGTCCCGAACCCAGTTATAATATTCCGTGCGTGTCAGCTTTGATGCGGCGTCCTGATCGAGAACAACAGTGACATGCGTATGAAGCTGTAAAGCGGTCGCTGTAATCTGGCTTGTTACCGGTCCCTCAATAAACGAAGCCACAACATCCGCCTTTTTCTTGCCGTTTGCTATAAGCAGAATCTTTCTTGCTTCCAGAATGGTACCGATTCCCATTGTGATTGCAAACCTTGGGACCTCTTCCATACTCGAGAAAAACCTGGAATTGTCTTCTATTGTCTGCTTGTAAAGAGCTTTGACTCTGGTACGGCTGGCAAATGATGATCCGGGCTCGTTAAAAGCTATATGTCCATCACCGCCGATACCAAGAATCTGCAGGTCAATTCCGCCGACCCGTTTTATCTGCAGCTCGTACCAACGGCTGAACTCCTCAGGGTCATTTGTATTGCCCTGTGGAACATAAACATTTGCCATATTGATATTTATGTGTTTAAAAAAATTATCGTGCATGAAGTAGTTATAACTGTTCTTGTGAAGCGGTGCAAGCCCTACATACTCATCGAGATTAAAAGAACTGATTTTAGAAAAATCGAGCCCCTCCTCTTTGTGAATCTTAACCAGTTCTTCATAAGTACCCACAGGTGTATCACCAGTCGCCAATCCAAGTACCAGGTCATGCTTACGTCTGATCTCATTGGCTATTATTTTCGCGGATGTTTTACTCATTTCCTCATAATTGGGCGTAACTATTATTTCCATATTCGTTCCTTGTTATTGGGTTTGTGTGATGAGTGCAACGGCGGCAATAAACTGATCTTTTTGAATTTACTTTTCCGACATTATCAAGATCTACTTTTTCTTAAAGAGTTCCTGAAATCCCTGCCTGACGTTCTGAAAAACATTCCCGACAGCTTTCTTCAAGATCGTCTTGTCGAGTTCAATTTTGGGGTTGGATAAACTGCCATACACCCTGCATTTAAAGAGCCTTCCATTCCTTTCTGTTGATTCTAGTGAGTTTACCACCAAGTTTGATAAATCTTCAACCAGTGCCTCGGAAATCTCACCATGCATCTGTTGATTTAGTGTCCCTCCTTTATCAATCCAGCCATCCGATTCAATATCTAGCATCTCCCCGTTCCCATTAATACTGGTAAGGATAACTCCCTGCGGCTTAAACTCAAGATCTGCTCTGATTTTTTGAAAATAAAGACTGGAAAATTGAGGAACCATCAGAAAAATTGAAAATGCATTCTGAATGGGGAATTCCGAAACTGACACATCTGAGGCTGTCACAACAGCGGTACCCCTCAGTGAGTCGATATTCAGGAACCCACGCAGATTCATTTCGATATCGGCTTTACCACTGATCTTTCCTTTCTGGAAATGCTGATCATTACAAAAACTCTGAAGATCGAAATCGAAACCGGCCATATCAGATTTTTCCAGATACCTGTTTAATAAATTTATGGTCGCGTTAATTTTAAACTTGCCATTATATGCCCGGCCCTTACACTTGTTGAATCTCACCCTGCCGTCATTGTAGGCTGCGGTTCCTTTAAAATGCTCGGCAATATTTCTCCCTGCAAAAATTTTTTCTCCTTCAAAAGACATCTGGATCTCTTCTGCCTTATCCTCCTCAAAAAAAACATGAGCTGAAAGATTCTGTATGGAAGAAGTAATTTCATTTCCTCTGGTTATATCTACGTCTCCCTTGTCAATTTCAAGATCATTTAAACTATTATGGTGAGTTCTAAATCGCACTATCTCATCCATGGTGACATAAGGTCTGGAAAAGAGCTGTTCCTTAAAAGTGATGGAAAGATAGGCTAAATCTTTTTTCAGCTCTCCCCAGTTCAGCAATAAAGAAAACAGGTTGCATGAGAGCTTGAGTCGTTCAATCTGAAAATGGCCATTCAGACCATTTCGGCTTATCCGAAGGTCAAGACCATACAATTCGATTTTTTTCCAGGGTGTGACTACAACATTTTCAACGGAGCAGTCTCCAGCTCCTTTTTTGATCAGAACCGTATTGGCATAATCTCTCAACCTGGGGTGGGAAAAAGGGAAGAATCCCATCACAACAACTGCAATTATGGAAAGTAAAACGATTACAATTGTAATCTCAATCAGTCTGGCAGGATTTAGAAACTTTCTCCTGACCTTTTTGCGGCGCATCGGTTAACCTTCGAAAATCGGCCATCTATAAATGATGGGTTGTAAAAACAGACTTCTAAACGTATTTTAAAAGACTCGGAACTGGTTTAAAATTAACATATTTCCAGCTCTACTGCATAAGATTACTATGTCAAATATTGCAAATAATTCAGACAAAAAAGATAAATCTGTACTGGTTATCTCCTCAGATATCCCATTCAGAGCAAAAATCAGAGAAAACCTCTCTCTGCAGGGATTTCAAGTCACAGAGTCCGGTTCCCAAACCGAGGCTATCTCATCTCTTGAACAGTCTGCAGTCGGTATCGTCTTCCTGGATATCGAACGAATGCCGGTTATAGAACTTGATATTGTAAGCTATATCCGTACCAGATACAGCGCAGAAATCGTTGTGTTTACCACCCTCAATGAGCTTGAGGAAGCCACAAATGCTCTCCGCAATGGTGCCGCATTCTATCTGGTAAAACCGTTTAAGATGACCGACCTCAAATCGGTTCTGGACAAAATTGAACTACGCATAGAACATAGTAACGATCAGATTCAACTCGAGCAGCAGTTTCTCTCTGACCTTATGGCCGGCTCACCATCGATGGAAAAAGTTCTGAAATACGCCAAGAAAATTGCCCCTACAAATTCAACAATCCTCATTGGCGGTGAAAGCGGTACCGGAAAAGAATTCTTCTCCAAAATAATCCACCGCTTGTCTAAAAGGCCCGATGGCAGGTTTGTGGCCATGAACTGCGGTGCCATTCCCGAAGCCCTGTTTGAAAGTGAACTTTTCGGATACAAAAAAGGCTCATTTACCGGCGCAGACCGCGACAAGCCAGGACTAGTTGAAGAAGCCCACCTTGGAACCCTTTTCCTGGATGAGGTTGGCGAGCTCTCAATGACCGCTCAAGTAAAACTGCTCCGGTTTCTCCAGGAGAGGGAATTCAGAAGAATCGGTGAGACAACCAACAGAACCGTCGATGTACGTATCATCGCCGCCACAAATAAAGACCTGACCAGACTCATGGAACAGGGTAAATTCAGAGAGGATCTTTTCTTCCGCCTTAACGTCTTCTATCTTTACCTCCCTCCTTTGAGGGAGAGAAAAGAAACAATTCCCAACCTTATTCGCCTCTTTGTACACAGGTATAATCAGCTTTTTGATAAACGAATCAACCGTGCTTCAAAAGCCGCTGAAGCAATTCTGGCAAATTATGAATACCCCGGAAACATCAGGGAACTGGAAAATATCCTGGAGCATGCGGTGGTTCTTGCAGAAGGTAATGAGATCACAGAAAAAGATCTGCCTGATTTCATGTTCCGTAACAGGCTTCTGCTCTCCGGGCCAAGCCAGGACTCCAATGCCGATTCCGGAGAACTGCTGACCCTCTCGGAAATGGAAAAAAAGCACATCTCTCAAACTCTTATACTAACCAACTACAATTATACCGAAACTTCCAAAAAACTTGGCATCTCACGTTCAACTCTGTGGCGAAAAATCAAAGAATTCAATATCGAGGCAAAATAGATGAATATCCGGGTTTATTATGAAGACACCGACTGCGGCAACGTCGTTTATTACGCAAACTATCTCAAATACATGGAGCGCAGCAGAACGGAATTTCTTCGGGAAAAAGGAATAGATCTTTCAAATTATCAGAAGAACAACATCCTGTTTGCCGTGATTGAAGCAAACATAAAATATCGTGCCCCCGCCCGTTATAATGATCTGCTCGATGTTCAATCAGTATGCACTGAAATCACATCTGCAACCGTAGGCTTTGATACTCTAATTAAGAATCAGTCTGGCATACTGCTTGTAAAAGGAAGTGTACGACTGGCCTGCATGAGTCCCGATGGACGAGCCAGAAGAATTCCCGAGGAAATCAGAAAAGCACTCTCAAACTCACTTACAGCCATTTAGAACCGAATTCATTCAGCACATAGCGATTGGTTATGGCTGAATGAATGATCTTTTTTCCACTCGTTTATTTTGTCCAGTGCTCTTCGACAAAGAGCCTCTTTTTTATCCTTCTTTCCCAGCCTGCCCCTTTTTGCATTCTCAAGAGGCGGGAAAAGCCCGAAATGAATGTTGCTGGGGGTAAAGACCTTCTCTTTAGAACCGGTGACATGGCGCAGAAGAGATCCAAGTGCTGTCTCAGCAGGCGGTGGAGTAAATGTATAACCACTCATCTTTGCGGCAAGCGACAGCGCTGCCATATGTCCGGTTGCCACACTCTCAGAATATCCTTCACTTCCGCATATCTGCCCCGATAGAAAGAGCGAAGGACGGCTTCGGAATGAGAGATCCTCTGAAAGAATCCGGGGCGAATCAAGATATGTGTTGCGGTGAATACTTCCATACCTCATGAATTCTGCGCCGGCCAAACCTGGAATCAGGCGGAAAACACGTTTCTGCTCAGGGATTGTCAGGCGGGTTTGAAAACCTACCATGTTATAACTTTCCCCGGCAATGTTTTCCTTTCGTAATTGGCAAACAGCGAATGGCCGTTTTGCTGTGCGCGGATCTACCAGGCCCACCGGTTTTAGCGTACCAAAGGCCAGAGCCTCATAACCCCTCCCGGCCACGACTTCAACAGGAAGACAGGCTTCAAAGAACTTCTGATCCTCAAATTGACGCGCGACTACCTGATCCGCCTCTCTCAGTGCATCATAGAATATCCGGTACTCTTCCTCTGTAAATGGACAGTTCAGATAATCACCGTCTCCGTCTTCCCACCTCGAGGCACTGAATACAGTAGACCTGTCAATTGAATCCGCCGACACAATCGGTGCAATTGCATCATAGAAGTTAAGTGATGAAGATGAAAATGTCTCCGCTAACCAGTTGGTAAGGCTTTCTGATGCAAGAGGCCCGGCTGCTATAATACAAAACTCATAACCATCAGGGGGATTGGAAAGCTCCTGCCTGATAATTTCGATGTGTTTTTCTTCTCTGAGGAGATTATCAATTGTCTCTGAAAAAAGCTCCCGGTCAACAGCTAACGCAGAACCGGCCGGAACGGCACATCTCTTTGCCGCATCCAGGAGCGGACTATCAAGAGCAGCCAGTTCCGCTTTCAGAAGACCATGCGCTGATGGAAGTTGATCTGATTTAAAAGAGTTTGAACAGACAAGCTCTGCAGGAGAAGATGTCTTGTGTGCAGGAGTCATTCTGTGGGGACGAGCCTCGAATAAATCGACTTCTATACCCATCCGGGATAAAACCAGTGCAGCCTCGCACCCCGCAAGGCCTGCCCCTATAATTGCCGCTGTAGAACCAGTTTTATTAACCAAAGATCAACACGCCTCGAAAAAAAAGAGTCAGGTTAGGGGCCTGACTCTATCGTTTAAAACCATACAATCAGCCTTAAAGAGAGCCTTATGCCTCTGCGGTCCCTTCTGAAGTGCCCTGACTGATCAGAATCTCATCCCTGCAGGAAACGCACCTCATTACTGCACCCTTCCGTTTGGTTTCCTTATAAACCATCATGGGAAAGCCGCATTTCTGACATTTCTGATCGACAGGACGGTCCCAAGTCGCAAATGTACAATTGGGATATGCACTGCAACCGTAGAATATCTTGCCCCGACGGGTCTTGCGTTCCACAAGAGTCCCCTCGCAATCCTTCTGAGGGCAGTGTACACCAGTTGACATGGATTTTGTGTTCTTGCACTCCGGATACTTGGAGCACCCCAGAAACCTGTTTCCGTTGATGGTAAGAATAACCATCGGGGCTCCGCATTTATCACACAACTCATCTGTCTGCACAGTCTCTGTCTTCTCCAGAGGCTCAGTATACTTGCAGGCAGGGAATCCCTGACAAGCAAGGAATTTGCCATTGCGGCTCCACTTGATCACAAGTGGATGTTTTCCGCACCCGGGGCAAGTCCGTTCGGTCACTTCCTGATTCTGAGCCCTGAGATCCTTTATACTCTGACGCACGTCGGTAAGACGCCCGGAAAAGGGACCGTAGAAATCTTTAAGAACCTGTACCCAGTCTGCACTCCCCACTTCTACCTTGTCCAGAGATGATTCCATATCGGCTGTAAAGCCTACATCGAACACATCTGTAAACTCTTTTACAAGTATGTTCTTTACCATTATGCCAACCTCGGAAGGCACAAAACGACGGGATTCAAGCATAACATACTTTCGTCTCTTCAGAGTATCAATAATCTGGGCGTATGTACTGGGCCTTCCTATACCCTTGTCCTCAAGCTCTCTGACCAGCGACGCTTCGGTATAACGAGGCGGAGGCTGCGTAAAATGCTGCTTTTCCAGAAGATCTTTAAGTGAAACAGGCTTCTGTGCCGACAATTCAGGAAGCCTCTCGTTCTGGCTTTCCCCCGACTCAGAATTGTCTTCAACAGTTTCATCATAAAGCGCCAGAAATCCGTCAAACTTGATGATAGAACCGGTTGCTCTGAAGAGGCACCCATCCCCCTCAATGTCAACCCTTGTAGAATCGAAAATGGCGTTTTCCATCTGCGAGGCCAAAAAGCGTTTCCAGATAAGTTCGTATAGACGCAGCTGATCGCGTGACAGGTACTGTTTCAGTTTCTCAGGAGCAAAGTCGGGATTTACCTGTGAGGGCCTGATGGCTTCGTGCGCGTCCTGGGCATTTTTATTCTTTCCGTAAAGCCTCGGGGCCGCAGGAAGGTATTTGTCTCCCGAAAGAATTTTAATGACTTTTACAGCATCCTGCAGAGCCTCAGTAGCTATGCGGGTTGAATCGGTACGCATGTAGGTGATAAGACCCATCGAACCAAGTTCCCCAAGCTCCAGACCTTCGTAAAGCTGTTGAGCGATCATCATCGTCTTTGCAGCCGAGAACCCCAGTTTCCTGGCACCCTCCTGCTGAAGTGTACTAGTGATAAATGGCGGATACGGCTTGCGAACCTTTTCGGATCGGGTCACATCTTTGATGGTATAGTTTATACCTCTCAGGCGGTTCATCACAGCCTTCGCAGCAGATTCGTCAGGAATAAGGGCATGCTCCTGATCACCTTTCTTCCCGTCAATTGACAACAGCTTTGCAGAAAAAGACGACCCCTCATATTCAAATGTACCGTGTATCGACCAGTATTCCATCTGCTTGAACGCTTTTATCGCTTCCTCGCGCTCACAGATCAGCCGTAATGCAACAGACTGCACCCTGCCCGCACTCAATCCCCTGAATACAGTACGCCAGAGTATCGGAGAGACCTGATAACCTACGATACGGTCTAATATCCTGCGTGCCTGCTGCGCATTGACTTTGTTCATGTCGATGTCTTTGGGATTGTCGATTGCAGAAAGCACCGCACGCTTGGTGATCTCGTTGAACATCACCCGTTTTACAGTTGTATTCTCGTTCTTTATCGATTCTGCAACATGCCAGGCTATAGCTTCACCCTCGCGATCAGGGTCAGGCGCCAGGTAAACATCCTCCACCTTCGACGCCTCATCCCTGAGCGAACGAAGTATCCGCCGTTTCCCCTTGGAAGTCGTGTATTTGGGATGAAAATCCTTCTCTATATCCACACCCAGCTCTTTTTCGGGCAAATCTATTATGTGCCCCATCGTTGCACGAACCGCAAAATCCTTCCCAAGATACTTGGAGATTGTCTTGCACTTCGCAGGCGACTCAACTATTACCAGATGTTTTGCCATAAATACTGAATATCCTTTTTAAGTGTTTTTCTTTCTCGATTCTTTTACAAAACGACCCCGGGAATGGAGCAAATACAGTGCCCCGGTTCAATGACAAAAGTGCCGCGTACCGGTAAAAACCATCGCTATCCCATATCGGTTGCAGGTTTCAATTACCTCTGAATCACGCTTCGATCCTCCGGGCTGCACAATATAACGTATACCGGCTTCACTCGCTTCTTCAATTGCATCCGGAAAAGGGAAAAATGCATCTGAAGCCATTACCATTTCCTTGAACTCCGGAAACTCCATTTCTTCCGGAATCTCACGACCCGCCCCCTGATACTCACGAATCAGATTCTCTATGGCCTTGGGAACAGCTAACTTCCTCAGTGCATCAACCCTGTTCGGTTGACCTGCACCCATACCAAGCACTCTGTAAAAACCCTGAGCATACTCATGTGCAAGCACAATAGCATTTGATTTCACATGCTTGCAGACACTCCATGCAAAATGCCCCAGCATCTCTTTACGCTCAGGGAAATGCTCCCCGGTCACATTTTCCCATTTCTCAGAAACTGTGGTATCCCTGTCCTGCCAGAGAAGACCACCTGTAACATGCTTCATCGTAAAAGACTCTTTTTCAGAACCGGGCAAATCACCTACAGCAAGAAGCCTGATTGCCATGCTCTTTTCCTGCAAAAATTGCAGCGCCTCAGGGGTAAAATCAGGAGCTATTATCATCTCAACAAACCGTCCCTCAAGCACCTGCGCCGCACTGCGGTCCATAATCCTGTTTACAGCTATAATACTGCCGAACGCGGATACCGGATCTCCTGACCAGGCCGCCTCCAATGCCTGATCCAAACTCTTACCCGTAGCTAACCCGCAGGGATTGGTGTGCTTGATTACGGCCGCCGATGCGAAATCTGAAAATTCTTTTATAACTTCCAATGCCGCATCACCATCTACAATATTGTTGAACGACAACTCTTTGCCATGCAGCTGACGGGCATTAGCCAGCGACGGCTCGTTGCTTTTCCCCTTGAAGAAAACCGCCTTCTGATGAGGATTTTCCCCATAACGCAGCGACTTTCCCTTTACGTAAGACATTCGTAAGATCTGTTCGTCAAGATAAACTCCAGACAAATACTTGTCTATGTTTGCATCGTAATCAGCAGTATGTCTGAAGGCCTTCACAGCCAGCATTTTCCTGCTCTCAAAGGTAAGCCCGCCGTGTCTGGACATCTCACTGAGAACCAGACTGTAATCGGCCGGATCGACTACAATTGAAACATAGGCATGATTCTTGGCCGAACTCCTTACCATGGTAGGCCCGCCTATATCAATATTCTCAATAGCATCCTCAATCGTGACATCCTTGCGAAAAACAGTCTTCTGAAAAGGGTAGAGATTCACTACAACCAGATCAATCGGTTCTATCCCGTTTTCAGCCATCTGCTTCATGTGCTCAGGGTTTTCCCGCACCGCAAGAATGCCCCCGTGTACCTTTGGATGCAGCGTTTTGACCCTGCCGTCCATAATTTCCGGATGCCCGGTATAGCTGTCGACCGATTTGACCGGAACACCGTTTTCATTCAGTGTTTTTGATGTCCCGCCGGTTGATAGTATCTCTACACCACGGGATACCAGCTCCTTTGAAAACTCCACAATTCCTGTTTTATCTGATACGCTGATCAGCGCCCTTTTTATCGGCACCACATCCATCTGTCACACTTCCTCTCTATATTATTCCAGTTTATCTGCCCGGAAAGGAAATACAATATGATTAATTGCCCCTGATCCATGCAACCATATATATATATAGAATTAATAAGCAAACTTCAAATGAGCCATAGCTGCACATTCTTAAAAAAAGTCTGGGCACAGCCTTTTTACCGTGCCCAGTCTTTAGAAATTAAAGAATATTCAAAACAGCTTTGAGACTGCAAGCCGCTTCAGTTCAAATATCAGAAATAATACCTGGCCCCGATATTCCCTGAAAAAATGTCGCTTCGATGTGGATACAGGAAGTTGATTCCCGGAAGAATTTCCGCAAATACACCCCAGCGAGCCCAGGGCATAAACCACTCTGCCCCACCCTTTGCCTGCATACCAAACTCAACACCGGAAGGCAAATCAACCCATGTTCCGCCTCCGAAAAAAACTCTCATCTCTCCCTTGGGGAAATCAAAAAACTTGTCAAGATTATAGGTCAGGTTGGCCTGCATGTGAAGATTCCACCTGTAACCTAAAACCCCGTCAATTGCGAGATTGTCTGTAAACCAGTATTTAACTGATCCGCCTAACCAGGGACGTTCTCCAGCAATACCACCAGCCGCAAAACTTCCAGATCCGGGCTGTGCCTGCTGATCCTGAGCAAAACAGATAGAAAATGCAAATACCGAAAGCAAGACCGCCTTTTTAATTAATCCAGTACACATTAAATCCTCCTGAAGTTAAAAGTCCGGCTATAAAATGATTTCTGCCCATGACAATTTTATAACACCTTTGAAAAAATCAATAAAGAACCGCAAATCAGCTTCTTAAGCCCTGATTTCTAAATATATGAATTATAACACCTGTACCATAAGTATCTCTGATTCACAAAATGTCCTCTGCAATGAGTGTTATATTTATAGCACTTCATCACTAAACTAAGGATAAATCTATATGAAAATTGTCATGATCGGAGGAACCGGAAACATATCATCCGAAGTTGCGGCTAACCTCTACCGGAAAGGTCACTCCATATCCGTCGTAACAACCGGAAAAAGGCCCGTTCCGCCTCAATACACCCATATCAAAGCCGACCGGAACAATACAGAAGAATTCAAGAGGATTCTCTCAAACTGTGAAGCTGATTCTGTAATTGACTTTTTCGCATTCGTCCCTGAAAACCTCAAAACCGATTTTGAGATATTCAAAGGGAAAACAGGTCAGTTTATTTTTATCAGCAGTGCAACCGTTTATGAAAAACCCCACAAAAAAATCCCCGTAACAGAGCAGACTCCACTCAGTAATCCATTCTGGCCCTACGCACAAGATAAGATAAAATGCGAAGAATACCTCTGGAGCGTGAACAACCCTCTTTTTCCGGTTACCATTGTCAGACCCTCTCACACCTTCGGCAAAAACTGGATCCCCTCACCTCTAAGCGGCAACGACTTCACCGTCGCTCAACGCATCCTCGATGGTAGGCCGATTATTATTCATGACAGAGGTGAATCACTCTGGACTCTAACCGCAGCTTCAGACTTTGCAGAAGGAATATCGGGTCTTGTAGGAAACAACGAGGCAATAGGAGAAGCATTTCATATAACCAGCGATGAGGCACTCTCCTGGAACCAGGTTTACCGCACGCTGGGCGATACTCTTGGAAAAGAACCGATTGTGGAATACATTCCGTCTGAAGCCCTGGCACGGGTCTACCCCGAAGCCCGCGGTGCACTTTTCGGCGATAAAAAAGAAAACGGCGTTTTCGACAACACGAAAATAAAGAAATTTGTCCCTGGTTTTTGTTGCAGAAAGTCCTTCGCTGCAGCTATTCGTGAATCAGTGGAATGGTTCATGCAGAAACCGGTCAGAATGGCTGTAAATCCTGAAGAGGACAGGTTTATCGACAATCTGATCCAGGAATGCAAAAAGGTGGCTATTTGACGCTATAAAAGCGTTTGGCGGTGTACTTCTTAGTAACTCTGAGATTTTTATATGCGACTAGTCATATTTTTGACATTCTGCATCTTGTGCCCCCGGAGATGACTTAATGATTGAAATACAAAAGTACTTATTTCATCTCTAAGGTGAATTTCCGACTTAACCCTTAAGTGATTTCGGTAATCAGAACTCTGGTAGCCACTCTTAAACTATTAACGGTACATAAAAAAAGGGAACCCGCATTACGGATTCCCTGAGTTTACAAACCAGATCAGACAGTATTATGCTTTTCCGGCACTGCCAAGAACGTTCTCGTTCTTGTCAATCATCATCTTGATGAGTTCTTCACGGGCCGGTCCCAGGTATTTTCTGGGATCGAACTCTTCAGGTTTCTCGTTGAAAGTCTTCCTGACCATCGCAGTCATTACCAGCCTGCCGTCAGAATCGATATTGATCTTGCAGACAGCAGATTTGGCAGCCTTGCGAAGCTGCTCAGAAGGAATACCAACAGCAGCCTTCAGTTTGCCACCGTTAGAGTTGATGATATTAACATACACAGGAAGCACAGAGCTTGCACCATGGAGAACAATCGGGAAACCCGGGATTCTCTTCTCGATTTCTTCGAGGATGTCAAAACGAAGGGGTGGCGGAACCAGAACACCGTTTGCATCTTTTGTGCACTGTTCGGGTTTGAATTTGTATGCTCCGTGTGATGTACCGATAGAGATTGCCAGAGAGTCAACACCTGTTTTCTTTACGAAATCTTCCACCTGATCAGGCTGTGTATAGATCGACTTTGCAGCTTGCACATCGTCTTCGATGCCTGAAAGTACACCCAGCTCACCTTCAACAGTAACATCGTATTTATGCGCGTATTCAACCACTTTCCGGGTAACTTCGATATTCTCCTCATATGAATGATGCGAACCGTCAATCATAACTGATGAGAATCCGCTTTCGATACAGGAAACACAGAGTTCATAAGTGTCACCATGATCAAGATGCAGCGCTACAGGAATGTTATGTCCTGCATCGCGGGCCATCTGTACGGCTCCCTGTGCCATGTAGCGCAGAAGAGTCGAGTTGGCATATTTTCTGGCACCACTTGACACCTGCATAATTACAGGTGAATTTGATTTACCGCAGGCGGTAATAATAGACTGAATCTGTTCCATATTATTGAAATTATAAGCAGGAACAGCATAGCCGCCCTCGAAAGCCTTTTTAAACATTTCACGGGTATTAACAAAACCGAGTTCTTTGTAACTTACTGCCATACAAATATCCTTTCAGGGAAAGTACGCACAAAAAACCAGAAGGCGGCCTTTACAGGCCGCCCTCATTTTACTTTTCAGATTCTTTTGAGGATTTTTCCGCGTCTGCAGATGCCTCTGAGGATACTGAAGGCTCAGCACTTCCTGCAGCTTCAGAAGCAGACTTGGCTTTGGGCTTTTTCTTGCTTTTCCGAACCGCAGCAGCGGCTCCACCGCGCCCTACCAGCTCAATGATAGACATAGGGGCATTATCGCCTTTACGGTCTTCGATTTTGATGATGCGGGTATATCCACCCTCACGTTCTTTGAACGAAGGTGCAATATCATCAAATAATTTCTTCAACACCGTCTTGTCATTTATTCTCCTTGCTGCCATGCGAACAGCATGAAGACTGCCCTGTTTACCATAAGTAATGAGGCGCTCGACAACACTGCGTACCTCTTTAGCCTTGGCCAGAGTAGTTGTTACCCTCTCCTTATCAAGGATAGATACAGCGAGATTTGAGAGCATAGCCCGACGGTGGCTTGCAGATCTGTTTAATTTCCGTCCAGATACCAGATGACGCATTGTTAAATACCTTCTCTAAATTTTACCCTTACAGTTGATTATGGGTTTCAGGCACTCTCGTGACCGTGACCCATTATTTTGTCTACATCCATTCCAAATGTAAGCCCCAGATTTGACAAAACCTGGTTCATCTCCACAAGCGACTTTCTTCCAAAGTTCTTGTACTTGAGCATATCAGCTTCCTGATTGCGTACCAGATCGGCAAGAGTATGGATATTGGCCGCTCTAAGGCAGTTGTTTGATCTAACCGACAGTTCAAGTTCATCAACTCTCATTTTGAGCAACTGACGGAGCTTTTCGGTCTTCTCATCGTGAATCGTTTCCTGAACAGGTTCGAATTCACCTTCGATATTGATGAAAAGTTCAAGATGATCATAAAGGAGTTTTGCTGAATATCCGATAGCATCTTCAACTGTAATGCTGCCGTCTGTCCAGATCTCGAAAATGATTTTATCAAGGTCGGTACGCTGACCAACGCGTGTATTTTCAACAACATAATTGACTTTTACAACAGGAGAAAACAGAGCATCAATCGGAATGGAGCCGACCGGGTCTTCTTCACGTCTGTTCATCTCTGCAGGAACATAACCTCTTCCGTCAGAAACCCGCATCTCTATTTTAAGCTTGGCATCAGAATTAATAGTAGCAATGTGAAGATCAGGATTGAGAATCTGAACATCAGGATTTTTTTCTATATCACTGGCCTTGACTTCACCCTCACCACTTACCTCAAGCCGCAGCGTTGTGTCATGATCAGCAAGTAGTTTGATCCTGAGCTGCTTGATATTGAGAATAATATCTGTAATATCTTCAACCACTCCCTCCAGAGTAGAATATTCATGCATAGCGCCATCTATTCTGACCGATGTCACAGCTGCACCCTGTAAAGAGGAAAGAAGAACTCTGCGTAGGGAATTCCCTACTGTATGCCCCCACCCACGTTCAAGGGGCTCAACTGTCACCCGCGCAAAATTCGGGATGTTTTCTGGATTCTCGATCTGGATGCCTTTGGGCATCATCAAGCTTTTCCATTTCATTTCGTTTCAAATCTCCCTTTTATCTGGAGTACAGTTCGACTACGAGCTGTTCTTGAACGTTAACCGGTATGGCTGTACGTTCTGGAATGCGAACTACAGTTCCTTCCAGCTTTACCTTATCTATTGTTAACCACTCCGGAATGTCCCGCAAAGCTTTTAATGAACTATGAATGACTTCTAAATTCTTGCTCTTATCTCTGACCTGAATCGTATCTCCGGCTTTTAACTGAATAGAGGGAATATTTACTTTATTCCCGTTTACCCGGAAATGATTATGCAGGACAAGAAGTCTTGCACTTGAACGTGAAGGTGCCAGCCCAAGGCGATAGATAATATTGTCCAGGCGCATCTCAAGAATCTGAAGCAATGTCTCACCGGTAACACCGGATGCTTTGGCAGCAGTCGCGAAATAAAGCGAAAACTGTTTTTCCAGAACTCCGTAAATACGACGGATTTTCTGTTTTTCGCGTAACTGCATGTTGTATTCAGTTGCTGAACGTCTTCTTTTTGATACACGCATACCCGGTGGAAATGGTCTGCGCTCTACAGCACAATTTTCCGATTTGCACCGCTCCCCTTTAAGCATCAGCTTCACGCCTTCCCTGCGACACTGTCTGCAGCGGGGGCCATGATAAACTGCCATGTTCTTTCTCCTCGATCTATACGATAAATAAAATATTAAACTCTTCTGCGCTTCGGCGGTCTGCAGCCGTTGTGAGGCACAGCCGTAAAATCCTTTATTGCAACAATCCTGATCCCGGCAGCTGCCAGAGCACGAATTGCACCCTCGCGGCCATTACCGGCACCACGCAGATGAACTTCTACCTTCCTTACACCTGCATCATAAGCCATTTTGCCTACCACCTCGGCTGCAATACCTGCAGCAAATGGTGTGCTTTTGCGTGAGCCTTTGAATCCGGACTTTCCAGGTGTATTCCATGCCACCACATTGCCACGAGCATCTGTGACATTTATTATAGTGTTATTGAATGTTGCCCTGATATGTGCAACGCCCTCAGCAGAAGCTCTTTTTTTAACTTTTTTGGCTACACTACTGCCGGCACTACTTCCGGCACTGCTGCTTTCTTTATTCATCTCACTAAACCTCTCTCATCTGCAAAAGTTCATCAGCCCTTAACTGTGGCTTTTTTCTTATTGGCAATTGTCTTGCGTGGACCTTTTCTTGTCCTGGCATTTGTTCGTGTACGCTGGCCATTTGCCGGAAGGCCGCGACGATGACGAAGACCGCGGTAACACCCGATATCCATCAGGCGTTTTATATTCATACGGACAGCACTTCTGAGGTTACCCTCTGTTTGGTGTTCACTGTCAATGATCCGGCGGATACGGTCCAGTTCATCTTCAGAAAGATCTTTTGCCTTTCTGTTAAGATCTATTCCGGCTTTCTCCAGAATAGCCTTGGATGCAGACCTTCCGATTCCGTAAACATAGGTCAAAGCAATTTCGATGCTTTTACCGTTTGGAATATCGACTCCTGCTACACGAGCCACGTTATGACCCCCTTATAATTACAAAAAATAAATTCAGATTGCAAATTAGAAAATTCGTTCACCCAATTTCCGCTTATCAACCCTGACGCTGTTTGTGCTTGGGATTCTTTCCGCATATTACCCGCACAACGCCTTTCCTTTTGATAATTTTGCATCCGTTACAGATTTTCTTTACTGATGCACGCACTTTCAAGATTACACCCCTTTACTTATATCTGTAAGTAATTCTTCCACGTGTCAAATCGTAAGGTGATAATTCGACCAGAACTTTATCACCTGGAAGGATTCGAATATAATTCATTCGCATCTTGCCCGAAATATGGGCGAGTATTTCATGCTTATTTTCCAACATCACCTTAAATGAAGCATTGGGCAGTGTTTCAGTGATTGTCCCCTCTACCTGTATCGAATCATTCTTCGCCATATCTATTTATTCACTAACGGCAGCACCTAAAACCTCCTGCCGCGTAATTTCCCTTTCTTCATAAATCCTTCATAATTACGCATCTGCAGATGCGATTCGAGCTGCTGAAGAGTATCCAGTGCAACTCCGACAACGATTAGAACACTTGTCCCGCCAAAGTAGAAATTAACCTTCATTGCTCCCATCAAAAGGAACGGAGCAACCGCAATGAACGCCAGAAAAACTGACCCGGGAAGTGTTATACGTGTTAAAACGTTATCCAGAAATTCAGCAGTCTTTTTTCCAGGTCTGATTCCGGGAATGAAACCTCCGGATCTCTTGAGATTATCAGCGATATCAAGTGGATTAAATATAATGGCTGTGTAGAAGTAAGTAAAGAAAATGATCAGCAACGCAAAACTCAGAGAATAAAGAACCCCTCCAGGTGCAAACCATCTGAATAAATCTTCCATAATAACTGATTCAGGAAAAAAGCTGCGAATCATTCCAGGAAAAGTCATTATAGATGATGCAAAAATAATCGGAATTACTCCAGCCATGTTTAATCTCAATGGCAGAACAGTATTCTGTCCGGCATACATCTTGTTGCCGACAACTTTCTTAGGTGTCTGGATTGGAATACGCCTTGTTGCCTGAGTCATCATAACTATAAAAGCCGTCATACCTATGATTACCGCAAGAATCAATATTTCCATTAACGGATGACGAGTACCGGCAATAATCTGCTGAATTTCAGACAAAACGGCATCCGGCAACTGAGCAATAATACCGATGAAAATTATCAGGGAAATACCGTTTCCCAGACCACGGTTAGTTATCTGCTCGCCCAGCCACATGATAAGCATGGTGCCGGTTGTTAAACTGACAGTCGTCAGCAGTGTGAATTTTATTCCAGCTAGTGATGGATTTACGGCTCGTATTCCTGTTTCTGGAGAAGTAATACTCTGAAGGAAAATACTGATACCGACGGCCTGAACGATTGAAAGAAGCACAGTTCCGTAACGGGTATACTGTGTCAGCTTCTTGCGTCCTTCCCCGCCCTCTTTCTGGAGTTTGTGGAAGTAAGGGAAAACCGTCCCTAAGAGCTGAATGATAATTGAAGCACTGATATAAGGCATAATACCGAGCGCAAAAACTGTCACCCTCTTGAACGCACCACCAACGAACATGTCATAAAGTCCGAACAGCGAGTTTTGAGACTGCGCCAAAAAGTCGGACAATACTCTTGGATCAATTCCAGGAGTAGGTACATGCCCGCCGACCCGGTAAACAAATACGATAAAGAGCGTAAAAAGGATACGCTTCTTTAACTCCGGAATTTTGAATATGTTCTTGAAAGTCTCAAGCACGACTTACGACCTCAGCTTTCCCTTTAGCTTTTTCTATTTTTTCTCTTGCAGTTTTGGAAAAAGAATGCGCCTTCACCGCAACTGCCTTCGTTAATTCCCCATTACCAAGGATCTTCACCGGCTTGTCCACTTCATGGATAAGCCCCAGCTCATGGAGATACTCAACTGTAATCTCTTTGCCGGTATTCTCTACAGTTTCCAGACTTCCAACATTCACTATCTGATACTCAACTTTGAAAGGACTTATAAAGCCACGTTTAGGAATTCTCCTCGTGATTGGATTCTGGCCGCCTTCAAAATAAAGTTTTTCTTTAGACCCGCTGCGTGCCCGGTCACCATTGTTTCCTTTTCCGGCTGTTGATCCAGATCCGCTTCCAGTACCCCGTCCTATTCTTTTTGCGACTTTCCTGGCTCCCTCAGCCGGCTTAAGCTCATTTAATTTCAGCATGTCATTCTCCATCCACTTCTTCAACTTGCACCAAATGGATTACTTTTTTAATCATCCCGCGAACGCTCGGAGTATCGTCATGAACGATACTTTTGCGGATTTTTTTTAACCCCAGCGCACGAACAGTACGCTTCTGATCTTCCAGCATACCGATTGTGCTTCGAACCTGTGTAACTTTCAACTTCTTAGCCATCACTGTCACCTTTCAATCATGCACCAGTGGTTACAGGAACCTGACGAAGACTACGAATCTGTTCACGTGTCTTCAACATGAGTAAACCTTTAAGAGTTGCTTTGACAACATTATGGGCATTAGTCGTACCCAGACATTTAGTCAGAATGTTCTTTATCCCGGCCAGTTCAAGAACAGCTCTGGCTGGTCCGCCGGCAATGACACCAGTTCCAGGCGCTGCCGGTTTGAGAACGATTCTTCCTGCTCCAAAATGACCTATCACTTCATGAGGTATAGTTCCGTCAACGATGCTTACATGTACCAGATTTTTCTTGGCATTCTCTACGGCTTTTCGTATCGCCTCTGTAACATCGTTTGCTTTACCCATTCCAATTCCGATTGTGCCGTTGCCATCGCCAACAGTCACAATAGCATTGAAACCAAATCGCCGTCCCCCTTTGACCACCTTGGCAACCCTGCTCACTGCCACTAAACGGTCTGTCAGTTGGGATTCACCGCCGCTTGAAAACATCTCTTCTTTATTCAACCCACAATCCCCTTTCGCTACTCAGAAAGCCAGCCCTTTACCGCGGGCAGCTTCAGCCAGGGCTTTCACCCGGCCATGAAA
>Ga0123335_1004172_pt1 | contig 19085 bp, 16 predicted proteins | sample BiotimSIPDNA_2_FD_89707 | JGI IMG/M metagenome (GOLD analysis project Ga0123335, IMG submission 89707) | Anaerobic biogas reactor microbial communites from Washington, USA - Biogas_R2 time_0 SIP DNA | ecosystem: Engineered > Bioreactor > Anaerobic > Unclassified | place: Washington, USA...
ACCGAGACCGGCGCAGGTCAGTGGGGCACCGCCCTTGCCATGGCTTGCTCTTATCTTAAACTTGACTGCCGGGTATATATGGTGAAGGTCTCATACGAGCAGAAGCCCTTCCGTCGTGAGGTAATGCGCACCTACGGCGCGTCGGTCACCCCCTCTCCCTCCGAGACTACCGAGGTGGGGCGCAAAATCCTCGCCGAGCATCCCGGAACCGGAGGAAGTCTGGGCTGCGCCATATCCGAGGCGGTTGAGGCAGCCGTCACAAGCGACGGTTATCGCTACGTGCTGGGCAGCGTTCTGAATCAGGTTCTGCTGCACCAGAGCATTATAGGACTTGAAACGCAGGCGGCACTTCAGAAATACGATATCGTGCCGGATATCATCATAGGCTGTGCCGGCGGCGGCTCCAATCTCGGCGGACTTATCTCCCCCTTCATGCGCGACAAGATCAAAGGCAAAGCCGACTACCGCATAATCGCGGTTGAACCGGCCTCCTGCCCCAGTCTTACCCGGGGTCGATACGCTTACGACTTCTGCGACACAGGCAAGGTCACTCCGCTTGCCAAGATGTATACGCTGGGCTGCGATTTCATTCCCTTCGCCAGCCATGCCGGCGGTCTGCGATATCACGGCATGAGCAGCATCCTCTCCCAGCTGTACGACGACGGGCTTATGGAGGCGGTATCGGTGAAGCAGACCGATGTATTCGCGGCGGCTGTGGAGTTCGCCCGGGTCGAAGGCCTCCTGCCGGCTCCCGAAAGCTCCCATGCCATTAAGATTGCCATAGACGAGGCTCTGAAATGCAAGGAAACCGGCGAAGCGAAGAACATCGTCTTCGGTCTCACCGGCACCGGCTATTTCGACATGTACGCCTACGAGTCCTTCAACAACGGCACAATGACGGACTATATCCCCACCGACGAGGAACTGGAAGCGGGCTTCGCGGCGCTTCCGAAAATCTGATATCCGATAATTACCTGCGGCGGTGCGAAATTACGCACCGCCGCATCATTTTTATAGTGTTGAGACAGATATGCAGAAGAAATAAACGGGAGGGGCAATCTATTTTCCGCGTATGAGCTTAATGACAAATAAGAACACAACGGAACCCAAAACCGCAACGCCGAATGAATACAGATTAAATCCCGTAACACCGGCTTTGTTTATCAAACTCATTAAATAACCGCCGATCACGGCGCCTATGATTCCGACAATAATATTGGCTAAGAGACCCATTTTCTTATCTGTTTTCATAATCAGGCTGGCAACCCATCCTGCAAAGCCTCCGATAATAATCCAGGATAATATTCCCATAACAATTCCTCCAAGTCTTGATTCTCGTGTTTATCATCTGTATATTTTTATTGATTATACCATGTTCATCTTTGAAAAACAAGACACGGATATTAAACTTGAAAAATTTCTGATGTTCAAACAATCATTCACCGGTGCTTCTGTCTTGTCCGTTACGGAATTCTTCCGTTCGGGCTTCAACGGCAGACGAGCGTTTTTTCTTTATTGCGCGCATTTAACCGAAATATCATTGACTTGACGCCGGAAATCTGGTATGCTCTCTGCTAAAGACAAAGTGGCTTTATGTAACCTTGGATTCCATCGCTGTTATTAAAAAACAATTATCAACAACATACCTCTCTGGAGATGACGAAAATGAAGAACTGTACTATTTACACCCGCATTGCTGCGCTGCTGCTGGCGCTGGTTACCCTCATTGCCTTCGTATCCTGCGGAGGCGGTGAGGGCGTCACTGCCGATGTGACGACGACCGCCGCCGGTACGGCAGCCGAAACTCAGGTTCAGGAGGAGGACAACGGCCGCCTTAACGCCAGGGACAACCTGCCCGACGACCTTGACTTCAACGGCGCCGAGGTGCGGGTGCTGTCCCGTACCGGCGACCCCGACACCCTTATCGAGTTTGTCAGCGAAACCGCCACCGGAGAAGTGGTAAACGACGCGGTATACGACCGCAATCTGGCGGTTCAGGAGCGGCTGAACGTGGCGCTCACCGTTATCCGCAACGATTCAGCCACCCGCCACAAAACGCTGAACGACATCATACGCAAGTCGGTAACCGCCGGCTCGGACGATTACGATGTGCTTGCCAACGCCATATACGGAGCCGCGCCCCTCACCCTTGAGGGCATGCATCTGAATCTTGCCGACCTGCCCTACATCGACACGGAGCAGCCCTGGTGGAGCACCCCGTTCATAGATATCACCGAATACAACGGCAAGTATTACATGCTCACCGGCGAGCTGTCGCAGACCATGACCTCGGGCACCTACGCTATGTTCTTTAACAAGAACCTGTTTGCCGAGTATTTTAAGAACGAACCGTCGCTTTACGAGACGGTGTCTGACGGCGAATGGACGCTTGACAGGCTCATCTCCTATTGCACCCCCGTTTACGAGGATCTAAACGGCGACGGTCGGGCAAACGAAGGTGACCGCTTCGGTCACTTCTTCACCGACAAGGAGACTCTCGAATGCGACGCCTTCACCGGCGGCGCCGACATACGGCTGATTGAAAAACTGCCCGACGGCAGCTATATCTACAACGGCACCGCCGAACGCACCGTTACTTTCATCGAGAAGATGAACAAGCTGCTTTTCGAGGACAACAACACCTGCCGCACCCCCAACAACGATGAAACCATCATGGCGACCATGCTCCGCCGCGAGACTATCTTTACAACCTGGCTGCTGACCGGCGTGAACTATCTCCGGGACATGGACGACGACTACGGCATTATCCCCATTCCCAAATTGGACGAAGGGCAGGAGAATTACACCACCTTCAATCACGACGGCAGTACCTCCTTTGCTCTGCCGGCGACCGTGACAAACGCCGAACTGTCCTGCGCTTTCCTTGAAGCTTCCGCCGCCGAGACCTACCGCACCGTCACTCCTGCGTACTTTGAGACCGCTCTCAAGACCAAATACTCCCGGGACGAGGAAAGCTCCCGGATGCTGGACATGATTGTAGCCTCCTCTTATCAGGACTTCATGTATGTGTTCGGTCAGAATCTGGGCGCGCCGATAAGCATGCTGCGCACGATTTTCGCCAACAGCACCAACTGCGGCAAGGCGCTCTCCACCCTGGCGGCTAAGGAAAGCTCCATCACAACAATGATCGGTACCATCATCACCAAGCTGGATGAGCTGAAGTAAGGACGCATGCGTCAATACCGAAATATATCGTAATATATAAAGAATACGCCGTACGGAATTGTACGGCGTATTCTCTATTGCTATATTGCTATTTTGAAGTTAAACAGCAATCAGGTCTGCCCGCGTTTATTTTTCGGGCTTGGGTTCCTTGACCACTTCGGCGTCGGGAGCGTTGCGGCGAACGCTTTCTATGCCCTTGAGACAGTCGGTCTTGGCTTTATAGCCCTCGGAGACCGCTATGATCTCGCCGTTGCGGGCTTTCAGGCGGAAACGATACTCGCCGGCTTTGTCGACATAAACCTCGAACTTCGGGCAGACGGCGGTCTCGTAGTTCTCGACAGTCTGATCCTCCAGGTTGGCTATCGAGGAGTTCTTGCGAACCGACTCGAGACCTTTGAGGCAGGATGCCTCGGAGGCGTAGACCTCGGAAGACGCGATGATCTGACCGTTTGTAGCCTTCAAGTCAAATTTAACACCGGTCTTGGTGTACTTAACAGCGAATTTTCCCATGATGATCCCCCGTATTTCTTATTGTCTAGTGTGGATGACTTACATTCTTGTGACGTCGCCGTGCATCGGAGGCAGCGGATGAGGACGAACCAGTGCGCCGCCCTGCTCGTAGGACTCTATTGCCGCGAAGATATACTCCATGGTAGCCAGAGCGTCACGGCCGGAGGAGCGGAGATATTCCTTCGGAACGCCGTTGCTGACGTCCTCGAGGAACGCATGGATTCTTCTCGGGAAGGTAGAGCCGAAATCGGTGATGCCGGTGTTCATAACCTCCGGCTCCTGACCCTGCTTCCAGTAGGTCAGCTTCTCTACGCAGTTCTCGATGCAGAAGGTGCCCTTGGTGCCGGCAAGCTCGAAGCTCCACCAGCCGCCCAGACCGAACATAGCGTCGCCGCGCTGGCTGAGGAGGTAGCCCACACAGCCGTTCTCGAAGCGCATATGCACCGACTGGATTGAGAGCATCAGATCCTCGGCAGAGCGGCGGCAGCCGGGCTTGTCCATGAAAGCCTGGATATGAGTGACGTTGCCGCAGAAGTAGCGCATTACCGAGAAGGGATGGGTGAGGAATGCCTTTGCGTGGGAGTAGGGCAGATTCCACTTCGGGCCGCCCTTTCCGCCGTAACCTGCGGAGGAGCCGTTGAATCCCACCTTGTTGATGCAGTAAACCTGCTCGCCGATGCCGCCGTTGTCCATATACTCGCGGGCTTTCTCGGAGGGAATGGAGAAATAGTGGTTCAGGTTGCAGCCCAGGTAGAGATCCTTCTTTTTGGCGTAGTTGACCAGCTGACGGGCATCGGTGATCTCGTTGCAGATAGGCTTTTCGCAGAGGACATGCTTGCCGGCGTCGAGTGCTTCCATAGCCGGCTCAAAGTGGGAGGAGCCGTTCTCAAATCCTGAGGTGGTAACGTCCACGATATCCAGCTCGGGATGGGCGTGGAGCATGTCCTTCAGGCTGTAATAAGCTTTGACGCCGAACTTCTCAGCCGCGGCGTCAGCTTTGGCTTTTATAAGGTCGCATACGCATACAAGCTCGGCCAGCTCATCGTTTACATATGCTGCCGAGTGGGTGTTGCCGATGCCGCCCATACCGACGACGCCGACTTTCAGGGGCTTCTTGTCCATGTTTTACTTCCTTTCGGTTTGTGGATATTCTTGATTGCGGTGTATATCAAAATTGCCTGTTCGATTGTTTAAGCCGGTATGTCAGGTTCCGCAATATCGATCAATCGAAAACTTCGCTGACCTTGACCGGGATGCCGCCGTTGTCGAGCGAACGTATCGCCGCGTGGATAACGCGCTGAGCCTCCAGGCCTTCGAGACCCGAGCCGTCGATATCCTCGGGCTTGTCACCCCGCTCAACCTGGTCGACAAAAGTCCAGATGCGGTTGCGGAAGGTATCGTCAAAGCCCTTGTAGCCGTCAAACACCGGATTGGTGTAGACCTCCTTCAGGTAGGTCTCGGAGGGATAGAGGGTAGCCTCGCGCCACATATCCTCGAAGATCATCCTTCCGTTAATGCCGGCGACCTCGCAGCGCTCCATGGGGTGGCCGCGGCGGATATCGTATGAGGAGGTGAGATGGCCGACAGCGCCGCACTCGAACTTCATGTTAATCGAGGCGGTGGACCATATGTCGCGGCCGGTGGCCTTCATGGCGAAGCAGCTGACCAGGTCAACCGGACCCATGAAGTACTGCATAATATTTACACTGTGGGGATTGAGCGCCTTAAGGTGGTAATACGGAGAATCAAGAGGCATGAACTTGCCTATCCAGAGCGCCATGTTGCAGAAGAGCAGCTCGCCGATGCGGCCGTCATCCTGCCACTTCTTAGCCTGACGGGCGGCGGGGGTGAATCGGTGGTTCATGTCGATACCGTAGCAAAGCCCCAGCTTTTTCGCCGTCTCCACCATCTCCGCGGCGTGGCGGAGGTTATCCGAGATCGGCTTTTCGCCCAGCACGTGACAGCCGGCGTTCAGCGCCTGCATCGTTGGAAGATAATGGTCGCTTGAATACTCCTTGCCGCCGGTGGTTATGCTGCAGATATCGGGTTTCAGCTCGCGGAGCATCTCCTCGGCGTCGAGGAAATACGGAACCGAAAAGCGCTCGCCCGCAGCCTCCGCCCTGTCGCGGCGAATATCGCAGACGCCCGCAAGCTCTGCATTCTTGCTGTCAACATAGGCTTTCGCGTGCTTGTTGCCGATGGCGCCCATACCTATGACACAGACTCTAAGCATGGTTTTATTGTCCTTTCGGGGGTAATATGCAGCCGGTTTCTTACGAAAACGGCCGCTTTTGAAACCCTGTCCACCGGAGACATACCGTATTGATATGTCTCCGGTGCACGGTTAATGTTAACTTGCGAAGATTATTTCTTCATCTCCTGAAGCTTCTTTGCCGCCTCCGGGTCGCCGATATGGAGGGTGTTGTAAGCCTCCTCGGAGGACGCGAAGGGTCTGCCGAAGCCCGACCAGTCGAGATTGGTATACATGGGGTTGGTGCGGCCGGTCTCCGACTCGCGCTTTGCGATGTGGGCTAGCATGCGCTCGGTCAGGAACTTGACTACCTCCGGCTCCTCTTCCGCCAGGTTGTGGTTCTCGTCGGGGTCCTTGATGAGGTTGTAAAGCTCTATCTCGGGCTTGAAGTGGAAATCGGGCTCAAGAGCAATCATCAGCTTCCACTCGGGGGTGCGCCAGCCGTGCTTGCGCATCCAGGTGGCTTCGGTGATGTAGAACTCGGGCTCCTGGGGAGCCTTGCCCGAAACGACGTCACAAAGGTTGCGGCCGTCGAACTTTATGTCGGTCTCGATGCCCAGCATCGGAAGGAGGGTGGGCATGATATCCTTGAGCTGAGCGTAATCCTTGTAGCGCCTGGCGCAGCCCTTGAATTTCTTCGGGAACTTGATGGCAAGCGGCACTACCAGACAGTTGTCATACAGCGAGTGGTGGTCGAAGTAGCAGTCGTGGTCGTAGAGGGTCTCGCCGTGGTCGGAGGTTGCAACGACTATGGTGTTGTCCGCGATTCCGAGATGCTCAAGCTCATTAAGCAGGATTGCGATACAGGAATCCATGTAAGCTATCGCGCCGTCGTACTGGGCGATGATGTAATCCGAGCTGGTGCAGAAGGGCGGGAACCAGGTGTAGAAGTAATCGCAGAAGGGCTTGAAGGCGTAGACCGGCTCGAGAGACTTGTTGTTCTTGTCGAACTCGTCGCCGTTGAAGAACAGTCTGTCGAAGGGTTCGGGCGGCAGGTAGGGGGAGTGGGGATCCATGTGACGCAGGAAGAGCATGAAGGGCTCCTCACCCTGCGCAAGCTCGTTCAGCTTGGGAATGGCAACTTCGTTCATCGAAGCGGCCTTGGGGGAACGTCCCTGAGCCCATGAGCCCCAGCTTGACTTGTAGCTGAGATTCTCCTGGAATCCGCGGTAGTTGCCGTAGCCGATGTTCACCGTCCTGTAGCCGTTCTCCACAAGCACCTCGGGAAGGGTCTTGATGTCCTCGCGGAGACCGCCCTTGTGACGCAGAGCCACGATGTCGGTGCTGAAGCAGTCGAGACCGGTGAGCATTGAGGCGTAACCCGGAGTGGTGGGGATGGAGGGGCTGTACATCTTCTCGAAAATCACCGAGCTCTCGGAGAAGAACTTGTCCATATGGGGTGTGGTCAGCTTCTTGTAGCCGTAAAGGCTGGTATGGTCGCTGCGGAGCGAGTCGATACCGAGGAAGAGTATATTGGGCTTCTTATCCATGATGTTTCTCCTGATATATTATATTTTTATTGATCGTCTGATCGTCAGATCTTCGGGAAAACTACCTTGACCTCTTCGCCGGCTGCGGATGAGCGGATTATGCCGTCGATGATAGCCTGATTGTAGATTATCTGGGAGGTGGGAATCGGAGCCGGACCCTTGGTCTTGACGGCGTCTACAAAGGCTCTTACCTTCTTCTCAAAGAGGGAGGCCTTGTCGTTCTGCGCCAGCGGGATGGGGGTCTGGGTCGGAATTCCGAACTGGTCGTGCATGTAGATGATATCGCCTACCGGGCCGTCCCAGGCGCCGCCCCAGAGCTGATAGTGGGGCTGCTTAACCTTCAGACCGCCCTCGGAGCCTAAGAATATGAAGTCGCCGGTGGTGTCCATGTGCATGCCCCATGACATTCTGAAGTCAAGGGTGATGCCGCCCTCGAGACGGATGAATGCCGCCGAGAAGTCGTCAACCTCAAAGCGCTCGGGCTCGGCGTAATACTTGGGGTTCTTCGCGATGTAATTGGTGGCTATCGCCGAAACGGTCAGCGGCTTGGGATAGCCGATGGTGTTCAGCGCAAGGTCGAGAGCGTAGCAGCCGATATCCGCAAGTGCGCCAACGCCCGCCTTGTCCTTCTCGATGAAGGTGCCGCCCGGAATACCGCGGCGGCGGCCGCCTCCGGTCTGAACATAGTAGATTTTGCCGAGCTCGCCGCTCTGAACGATCTGCTTGATTCTCACCGAGTTGGCGTCGTAACGGGGCTGAAATCCCACGGTCACGAACTTGCCCGACTTCTTCTCCGCCCGCATGATGTCGATGCCCTGCTGCAGGGTAATAGCCATGGGCTTCTCGAGAAGAACGTCCTTGCCCGACTCAAGCGCCGCCACGGAGCAGACCGAGTGCTGTGAGTTGTAGGTGCAAACGGAAACCGCGTCGATGTCGTCGCGCTTACAGAGCTCCTCATGGGATTCGTAAGCAGTTGCGTCCTTCAGGTCGAATTTATCGAGGAACGCTCTTGCCTTGCCCGGAATAATGTCCGCGCCGGCAACCACCTCCACATCCGGGAAGTTCTTGTAGGCGTTGACGTGCGAATGCGCTATTCCGCCGGTGCCTATTATACCGATACGAAGCTTGTCTGCCATGTAAACACTCCTTTTATATTTTACTTTCGGTTTTATGACAATCTTAGGATATACATATATAGCAGCTTATCTGCCGCCGGCAATTTTCAGCAGGGCATTAAGGTAGCCTCTGCTCTCGGCTGCGATGGTGATAGCCGACTCAAAGCTCTGCTCGGGGCCGATAATCTCAAGGCATACCGGTCCGTTATAGCCGCCGTCCACCATGGCCTTCACATAGCCGAACAGATCTATGTCGCCGCGTCCGCAGGTCTGATTCAGCAGCGGGTCGCCGGGGCCGCCGCCCAACGCGCCGGGGGCGGGAGCCTTGCAGTCGCGGATGTGGATGTGCTTGACGCGGGAGAGCACCTGGGGCAGAGCCTCTACCGGGTTCTCGCCTGAGCGGAAAACATGAGACGGGTCCATATCAACGCCGAACGCCGGGCTGTCGATGCAGGACATCATTGCGCGGGTGGTCTCGGTGTTGTAGATGGCTGCGCCGACGTGAGCCTTGCAGCATACGGTGATGCCCCACTTCTCGGCCTCCGCCGCGATTGCCGCCAGGGAAGCGATGGAAGCGCGCAGGGTGGCCGCATCGTTCATCCTGCCGCCAGGACCGATGTTTACTATCGGGATACCTATCTCGGCGCAGGCTTCGAAGCCGACCTTCAGTCTCTCCATATCCTGGGTAGCCAGTTCGGTGGAGAGGAAGGGCAGATCCAGATCCGCAGCGATGGTTTTAAGGTTCTCCTTGTCCTCCTTCCAGGTGTCCAGGTTGAGGTGCTCGCACATACCCTTTATACCCGAGATTTCAACTCCGTCGTAGCCGGCTGCCTTGATTGCCTTGGCTGCCGTCGCGAAATCGACTGCCTTGAACAGTACGCTGTTGACTCCAAGTTTAATCATTTGCGGTTCTCCTTATAAATAAAATGCAATATTACCATGTGTGCCCGACAGCGGACACACATCAACAGTATAATTATACCATGTTTGCCGTGTTTGTAAACCCTTATTTCGTAAATATTCCGTTCATAACTCAGTCTTTGCGGAATTCCTTTTTGCCGAGGACACATACCGCCATACGGACGAACAGTTCCTTCGTCAGGGGGAATCTCGCCAGCGGCTTCAGCTGCGGACGCAGGGGCAGTTCGGCATACCACAGCGGAGTGATTTCATAATCTTTCAGTATGCGCTTGAAGCGGCGCAGGGTCATGCGGTTCACGTAGCCCAGATATTCTCTGCCCCTCTCGTCGGTGTGTATGCGCAGCGATATACGCTCGGCTGCGTCGGGCAGACCTTCGCACAGCTCCCTGTAGGCGGCGATAAGCGCCTTTTCGGAAAACAGCTTGTGCACCCAGGGGGTATATATGACGTCCGACATATGGGCGCCGAAGGGGTGTCCCCAGGGCGGGAAGTTGATGAATAACTTTCCGTCGGGCTTGAGCAGCCGCATTGCCTCAAGAAGCGCCTCTTCCGGCTCGCTGACATGCTCCATGAAGTCATTCATTATTATTGTATCGAAGGTGTTATTCGGAAAAGGCAGTTCGGTGGCTGAACAGCAGATGAAATTGAAAACATTATCCAGTCCCAGCCGCCGGGCATAGGACATTGCCTCCTCCTCGTAGCGCTCCACGATGTCGCAGCCGATGACCCGCTTTGCGCCGAGTGAAGCATACCACAGGCTTTTGCCGGCGGCGCCGCAGCCCATGTCAAGCACTACCTTGTCGGGGAACATATCCTCCGGATAATACTTGCCCTTGTAGCATGCCACGGTGTCCTCACCCTTCATGTATTGCCACTCGGCGTAGGTCATCTCGCCGTCGTTCTGCATGTTGAAGGGATGTTTTACCTCCGGGAATATCTTATTTCCCAGCTTTATGAGTTTGGTCGAAAGCGACATATTACACCTGCTTTCATGCCTTCGGCGTTTCGGACGCGGCGCGCGCCCTGCCCAGCTTCGCGCAGATGTCGGCGAAGGCGCTCTCATAGCGTATCGGGTCGAGACTGCGCCTGTTTATCACATTGACGGTCATCCACTCCACCAGCCGCTCATCTCCGGCGTGCTTCACCGATTCGGTACCGCTGAGCATTCCGGTGCGGCGCAGGCTTCTTTGAGGCTGAGCGTCGCAGAATATGGCGTAGTCGGCGGCGTCCGAGAGATTCCGGCAGGCTGCCGGCTTGTCGCCGGCGAGGATATTTAACTCACAAAGGCTTATATGCCGCCGCATCTGCTCGGCTGCCCTTGCCTGAGGCTCCCGGCCGCAGACTGTGTTCTCGATCTTTATCGCCGTTTCGTACAGCTCTATGCGCTCCGACAGGGGCAGAGAGGTGTCGTCAGCGGCAAGCAGGGCTATGGAACCGGTGAGATACTCGGCATAAGCGGCGATGTTTGCGCGCAGGTGCTTAAGTCCCTCGGGGGTACAGGCGCCCTTGCGGTCTGCATATATGCGGCGGGTCACCTCCTCTCTCGATGCCGCCATTGCCGGCAGCATCTCCACATATCCGACAGCCCTCTCTCTGTCCTCAAGATTGCAGGCGCAGTGGAGGGCTAATATCCCGAGAGCGTCGGCGCGTATCGACTCGTCTTTACAGCCGGCTATGATAGATTCGCCCAGCGCGAATATCCGCTCGCTGTTCTGACGCACCGTCTTGGGGCTGTCGCAGCGCAGATAGAGGGCGTTCATAAGCAGCAGTTTCACCCGGTCGTTGTTGGGGTAGCTGGAATAGGCGTCCAGCGCCCGCTCCACCGCCATGCCGTAATCACGGGTGTCGATGAGAGCCGATATATCGGCGCAGAGCGCCTCAAACGCCTTCGCTTCTTCCTCCGCGTTAACGCCCAGCAGCTCGTCGGTGGCAATCCCGAACCAGCGGGCTATCCGGGGCAGCGCCTCCGGGGGCGGCAGGCTTGTGCCGGATATCCAGCGCTCTGCCTCATGGGCGCTAAGTCCAAGAGAGCCGGCAAGCTCCAGCGGCGTATGCTTTGTTTTTTCAAGCAGTTCTTTGATTTTATTACCGATTTTCGATTCAGTCAACACAGCAGCCCTTCTCCGTTACATATATGTTTCTTGTATAACTATAACTGTCCGGCAGGTATATAAAGCGCGCCCAGCAGCCTGTCTAAGGTCAGCGGCTCCTTGACGCCAAGTCCGCGGCATGCCCGGATATAATCCTCCCTCATGCTCTCCCGAACCGCGTCCTGGGGGCGTTTGGATTTCACACACCGAAGCATCACGTTTTTCGGGGTTTCGTCGGGATCGATGAGTTCCAGCGCTTCCACCGAATAGCCCTCGTACTCCAGCCGCGCCGCCCGCAGCGCGTCGGTCGCCGCGTCGCATAGCTTCTGCCGAAGTATCGAATGCCGGGTGATGTAGCCGTATTCCCCTTTGCCCGCGATTTTCTCCAGCATTCCGTTCAGCTCATGGTGGCAGCAGGGGGTGGAGAGAATCACTCTCGCGCCGCAGGACACCGCCTTCGAAAGCACTATGTCGGTGGCGGTATCGCAGGCGTGAAGCGATATAACCAGATGCGGCGTCCCGCCCGGCGGCGACCAGCCGGCGATATCCGCGCATTCGAAGGTCATGCCCTCCCAGCCCAGCTTTTCGGCGGTCTCCGAGCAGAGAGCCGTCATGTCGGCTTTCAGATCGATGCCGTACATGCGCACCTTTCTGCCCAGAATTACAGTGAGATAATGGTACACCGCAAAGGACAGGTAACTCTTGCCGCAGCAATAGTCGCAGACGGTGAGTTCCTTCTCGGGCAGTTTCGGCATTACGTCCCGCAGAAGCTCGAGGAAGCGATTGATCTGGCGGAACTTGGCGCGGCGGCGTTCGATCACCCTGCCGTCCCCGTCAGAAATGCCCAGAAGCCTCAGAAATGGCTCCTCTCCCGACAGGATATACCGCTTCTGACGGTCGTGACCGCCGGTCTCGGCTCTTTTCTCTCCCAGCCTGCCGGATATCGCCATACTGCCCTTTTTCGAACACATTATCGAGCACTGTCCGGCGGCGGTCACAAGGTCTAACTGACCGAAGGAGCCGCCCCGACCGGGGCTTTCCGGAGAGATCAGCTCCGTGAGCCGCTCCACCGCCTCTGCGGGGGTCAGATTTTCGTGCAGCGCCTTGCCGTCGGTCATATAGGTTTCGAGCCGCAGCCGCATTTCGCCGTTTTTATCTTCAAAGGGCAGCGCGCTTGCCTTAATCACATCGGGCAGGCGGGATTTTGACAGCACCGCTTTGCGCAGCAGCCTTTCCTCCACAGCCCGGGAAATCATATCCCGTGCGCGGGTCAGCTTCGGGTCTTCGACAGGCATATTCACTCCTTGGTTTTGGCGGTTTTCTTGGGTTTGTCGGTCGGTTTGCCCTTGACGGATCCGCTCTTTTTGCCCGGCTTGTCGGTGGAAAAGCCTATCTTTCCGAGGAACCTGCCCGGCTCGTAATATTCGCCGTGGGAGTAGCCCAGCGGCTTTGCGCGCTCGAGACAGAGCCGCCCGCTCTCGTCAAGCAGGCTCTCCTCGGCACGGACGCTCAGTATGTCGGCGATGAACATGACGTGAGTGGCGTCCTCGCCGAACTCCTTTATCTCGCGCACACGGCATTCAAGCGACAAAGGCGCCTCGGCGATGCCCGGACAGGACACGCTCACCGACTCCTGGGGCGTGAAATTACAGCGGGCGAACTTATCAACCTTTGCTCCCGTATATATGCCGCAGAAGTCCACCTTCCGAGCCATCGATGATGAGGGTATGTTTATCACAAACTCGCCTGAGGAACGAATCAGCTCATACGAATAGCGCTCCGGGCGAACCGATATGTAGGTAATCGGAGGCTTGGAGCAGATGACCCCCGTCCAGCCTATGGTGATTATATTTGGTTTTTCGGCGCTCCCGCAGCTTACCAGCACGGCGGGCAGCGGGGCAAGCAGTACGCTCCCCTTCCAGGTTACCTTTGACATTTTTATCGGCTCCTTTTATATGCGATGCGGCAGGCGTATCGTATATCGCGGCGCATCGGCGGCAGGTTTTTTCAATCGTATTCACGGTCGCGCTTTTCCTTCAGCTCTTCCCACAGCGCACAGTAGCTTTCATGGCGCCGGAGCGGGATAAGCCCCCTGTTCAGCGCGTCCACCACGGCGCAGCCCTCCTCGGTTTTGTGGGTGCAGCGGGTGTAGCGGCAGCCGGGATTTTCAAGATGCTCCGCGAACTCGGGGAAGGTGAAAGGCAGGTCGTCGAGGTCGAAAAAGTCGTATCGTGTGAAGTCGAGCAGCGTAAAGCCCGGGGTGTCCGCCACATAGGCGCGTCCAGTGTCGTAGAGTTCCACATGCCGGGTGGTGTGGCGTCCCCGCTGATTTTTGCGGCTGATCTCGCCCGTGGCGAATTCCATATCGGGGAACAGTACGCCAAGCAGGGTGGACTTGCCCACTCCCGAGGCGCCCGCGAAGGCGCAGATACTGCCCTCTCCAAGCGAGGCGACACATTCGCTCAGTTCCTTCATCCCCTCCCCGCTTTCACAGGAGGTGAGGAAGGTTTCAAAGCCTACGCTTCGGTAAATCCCGGCAAGAGACTCGGCTCTCTCCGGGTCGAGCTCTTTTTTATTTATGACTATCTTCGGCGTGATATCGTTTTGAACGGCTATGCAGGTAAGCTTGTCCACTGTAAAGGGAGAAGGCGCGGGCTTCGCCGCCGCGATGACTATGAACAGTGTGTCAAGGTTGGCTATCGGCGGGCGCATCAGCAGATTGCGGCGGGGCAGGATTTCGGTTATCGATCCCGAGCCGTCGGGGGACATGGTCAGAGCGCAGCGGTCGCCCGCCGCCACCGTCTCGCCCTCATGCCTGAAAAGCCCCCGCGCCGGGCACAGCACGCTGCCGCCGCCGTCCAGCCGCACTTCATACAGACCGGACAGACCTTTTATTATTATTCCGCTTTTAATGTTGTCGGACATCGCTCGGGTATCAAAACTCCTCTCGCGTTTCCCGGTACGCGGTTACGCGCTCCCCGGGAACAAATTTCTTTGTCTTTTATTATATCACATCCCTGCCGCTTTTGAAAGCCCCGAAGCGAAAATTGTCGTCTTATAATTTACATTGCCTGCTCTTTTTCGTCAGTCATTGTTTACCGATTTTTCATTGACATGGGATATAAATAGTGGTAAAATTAATTTCTGTTATAATGGTATTCATGTCGATTTTGACGCTTCGTATTCGATGCGTATTCACCTTACGCTTTTATGGGGGATAAAATAATGTCAGAACAGGAAAGAATTTCGCGTCTTCGCGAGTATATCGTCTCGGGCGGTCACAAAAAGCTCCGCCGCGCCGACTGCCCGGTTTATACCGCCGCCGACTACGGCCCCGCCGGCTCGGATCTGCGCATGCTGACCGCAAAGCGGTTCTGCCTGCAAATGGAAGCCGAACGCCCGGTCATCCTTGAGGACGAGAAGATAGTATTCACCCGCACCGTGCCGAACCTTCCCGACATCATGAGCGAGGAGGATTTCGCCGCCATAAAGGCCGCTCACTACATTCACGAGCGGGGCTATGTCTGCAATCTCTGCCCCGATTATTCGAAAATTCTGTCGGCCGGGCTTGACGCTCTGCGCGAAAAAGCCCTTGCCGACGGCGACACCGCTCTCGTCATGTCCTATGACGCGATTCAGGGGCTGAGCGACAGATACCGCGCCGAGGCGCGCAGGCTGGGACGGGGCGACATAGCCGACATCCTCGGGGTCGTTCCCGCCAGGCCGGCGGTCACGCTGCGCCAGGCGCTTCAGTTCCTGCGCATAGTGCATTTTTCCATCTGGTGCGAGGGCGAGTATCACGTTATCCTCGGCCGCTTCGACCGGCTTATGATGCCCTATCTGGCCGCCGATCTGAAGGCGGGCAGACTCGACCGCGAGTCGGCGCTGACTCTTGTCAAGGATTTCTTTATCTCCTGCAATAAGGATTCTGACCTCTATCCCGGCATGCAGCAGGGCGACAACGGTCAGAGCATTGTGCTAGGCGGCTGCGACGCCGACGGTAATGACGCCTACAACCTGATGAGCGAGCTCTGCTTTGAGGCGTCGCTTGCGCTTCACGTCATCGACCCGAAGATCAACCTGCGCGTCGACTCGAAAACTCCCTACGAGCGCTATAGGTTCGCGTCACGTCTCACGGCGGCGGGTCTGGGCTTCCCGCAGTATTCAAATGACGATGTGGTAATAGAAGGGCTTACCCGTCTCGGGTATTCCCTCAAGGACGCCCGCGATTATGTGGTCGCCGCCTGCTGGGAGTTCATCATCCCTGGCAAGGGCAGGGATATTCCCAACATCGGCGCCCTCTCCTTTGCCGAATGCGCCGAGCGCATGACAAAGCGCCTTGCCGAAAAGGGCTATGCCTCGTATGATGAGTGGTTAAACGCAATCGAGACCGAGGTGACCGCCACTGCCGGCGCCATTGCGGACGAATTGAATTCAAAGAGCCTGTTTATGTTCCCGGCTCCCTTCCTGTCGCAAATGTTCGAGCTGCTCCCCTCGGAAGCCGCTTTCCCCGACCTTGCTTCCAACAAGGGGATTTACAACAACTACGGCATCCACGGCACAGGTCTTTCGCCGGCTGTGGATCACATCCTCGCCGTGAAGAAACTGGTGTTCGATGAAAAGCGCTTCTCCGCCGGCGAACTGCTTGAAATCATGAAGTCCGATTTCGCAGGCAAAGAGGAGCTTCGCGCCGAGATGATATCCGACCCGGTGAAGTTCGGCAACGACTGCGACGAGGCTGACGCCGCCGCCTGCAGGCTTATGGCCGTCTTCGCCCTTGGGCTGAAAGACAAGAAGAACGAGTTCGGCGGCTGCTACAGGGCAGGTACCGGCTCGGCGATGTACTATGTATCTCACGCCACCGACCTTTGCGCCGGAGCAGACGGGCGACACGCGGGCGGCTATCTGCCCGCCAACTATTCGCCCTCACTGGGCGTGAAGCTGCGGGGTCCGCTGTCTATCATCCGCTCATTTACAAAACCCGAGCTTGCCGATGCCATCAACGGCGGTCCGCTTACACTCGAATTCGCCTCGTCGGCGGTGCGGGATCAGACCGGCATAGACAAGATAGCCCTCCTGGTAAAAACCTTCACCGAACTGGGCGGGCATCAGATTCAGCTCAATGTTATAGACAAGAACAAGCTCATCGACGCCCAGGCGCATCCCGAAAACTATCGGAATCTTGTGGTTCGGGTATGGGGCTGGTCGGGCTACTTCACCGAGCTTGACCGCTGCTATCAGGATCACATACTCAGAAGAGCCGACCTGACGGTCTGAAACGGAACGGACAGGGGAGTTGTCCCCGCGGAGGCTGACATGAACTTTACGAACATAACCGATTTTTTGGACAGAATCACTTCGCCCGACACTGCCCGGGGACGCGTATATTCCTGTTCCCGCATACCCGGCTGCGAGCTGATAATTAATTTCGGCGGCAGAGAGGTATACCATGAGGTGTTCGGCTTTGCCGATATAGAAGAGGCGCGTCCGCTCAGGCGCGGCGCCCTTTATAATCTCTATTCGGTGTCAAAGGTGCTGACTGTGGTAACGGCGCTGACCCTCGTTGAGCGGGGCGAACTGCTCATGTCCGACCCGGTGTCACACTATATCCCGGCATTTGCTTCGATGAAGGTGAAGCGTCCCGACGGTTCTCTTGCCGACGCCGAGAAGCCGGTTCTGGCGGGCGACCTTTTCGCCATGACCTCGGGCATCGACTACAATATAACATCTCCGTCGGTCCTGAAGCTGCTTGAAGGCAATCCCAACCCCACCGCGCTTGAAGCCGCCTGCGCGGTCGCCGGCGAACCCCTTGCCTTTGAACCGGGCAGCCGCTGGATGTACGGGCTCAGCCTTGACGTGCTCGGCGGCCTGACAGAGGCTGTGACGGGTATGAGCTTCGGCGATTATATGAAAAAGGTGCTCTTAGACCCCGCCGGCATGAATGAAACATATTTCGATATTCCCGAGTCACGGATTAAAGACCGCCCCTCTCTCTATCGCTGCGACGATTCGGCGGGAGCCGGCAGGGGAATACTCAATAAAATCGATATAGACACCAACGAATACCGCATTGCCATGTCCGCCCAGTCGGGTGGCGCGGGACTGCACTCCACCGCCGATGATCAGATAATCCTCGCCCGCATCCTCACCGATATGGGCAAAGCTCCCAACGGCGCGCGGATCCTCTCTCCCGAGACGGTGCGGCTTATGCGCGAAAACCGGCTTTGCGGAATATTAGCCGACGATTTCACCGCCTTCAATCCGATTCTCTTTACCGGTTACGGCTACGGCTGCGGCGTCCGCACGCTGCTGAACCGCACCGCCGCCGGCTCGCTCTCGTCGGTGGGTGAATTCGGCTGGGCGGGCACGGGCGGCTGCTATCTGCTTGCCGACCCGGAAGCCGGGCTGTCGGTATTCTACGCCCAGCAGCTGCTGAACAGCCAGGAGCCCTATGTGCATCCCCGGCTGCGCAACATGATCTATGCCTCACTCTCACTCACAAAATAATCTCACCGGAAAGGTGTTCGACATCAAGGAGCTGGCGGTATACGACGGTCCCGGGATACGCACGACGGTATTCCTGAAGGGCTGTCCCCTCCGCTGCTCCTGGTGCCACAATCCCGAGGGGCTGTCACCCCGCCCGCAGGTCATGGTGAACGCCTCCGCCTGTCTTCACTGCGGTAAATGCCGTGTGGAGGGCTGTGCGCTTATCGATACCGGGGTATGCTCGGGCTGCGGGAAATGTCTGCGGCTCTGCCCCGGGGGATACCGAAAGATTTCTGGCAGGATATACACTCCCGAAGCTCTGACCGAACGTCTTATGCGCGCCTCGGCGATGTACGGCAGCGATGGCGGCGTCACCTTCTCGGGGGGCGAACCCACCCTGCAGCATGAATTTCTGGCGGCGGTGCTCGATCTGCTGCGCAAAGAGATGGATGAGAGCGGCAGGCGCTTTACTCTGGGGATGCAGACCTGCGGCTATTGCGGCGGCGAAGTTTTCGCCGACATAGTGCGCCGCCTGGATTTTCTCTTCTTTGATATAAAGCACACCGACAGCGATGCCCATCGGCGTTACACCGGTGTTTCAAACGAACTTATACTCTCGAACCTGCGGCGGCTGGGCGAACTTTGCGTGCCCTTCATCGCCCGTCTGCCGCTTATACCGGGTGTCAACGACTCGCCCGGCGACATTGAGGCGGCAGCCAGGCTGCTCGACACGCCTGACCTGCGCCGCTGTCTCATCCGGGTGGAGCTCCTGCCCTACAACATGGCGGCGGGCGCCAAGTATTCTATGGTGGGGCGCAGTTATGAGCCGGACTTTGACGAAGGGACGCCGCGTGTCGACCTCACCCCCTTCACCGCGCGGGGCATTGATGCGTCAGTGCTTTAATAAAATATAATTAGGGCATCTCTAAAAACCTCATGCAATATTCGCCCAAATATGATATAATATACCTATGAAACAGATAAATTTTTTTGCCGAAGATAATCGCCTTGACAGGCTCAGTAAAATGGGTGACCC